>ENA-OZJV01000023-OZJV01000023.1-human-gut-metagenome-genome-assembly--contig:-NODE-23-length-86111-cov-24.616076_pt1 | contig 86111 bp, 69 predicted proteins | sample MGYA00244179_ERZ653756 | MGnify/ENA primary metagenome ERZ653756 (study PRJEB26926, sample SAMN06165332) | human gut metagenome | biome: ENVO:00009003; feature: ENVO:2100002; material: ENVO:00002003...
GCGAAGGTTGACGGCTCCGATGCGGAGACTGACTGTGCAAGCACCCCTATTATATAGTTAATTCCAACCAAACCATAACCAAAAGCACCAATATTTATATGTCGTCACCTAAACAGATGATGGACTTCAAGCCCGTCAAATCAGTCGATGCCAATGTCAGCAACGAACATCAGCGCAACTGGAGCAAAGAATTCTTCGAGCAAAAGGCCAAGAATCCCGACCACAATTACGACCGCTCCCGAATCGCCTTGAACTTTCAGGTCGGACCCGGAGGTGTGATAACCGCCGTTGACAAATCGCGGCGTATCGGCGACAAGGTCGATGAGATAATCAAAAAACATCTCCGGCCGGATGCCCGGATTACCGCCATATCCAACCATGCAGTCATGGTCGTATTCGGCGGCAACCGAGAGCGCATGCGTGAGATGGCTTTCGGCTCCCAAGAGCTAAACGAGTATGAGGAAACCAACGGCCATCTTGTGCGGCAATCCGAAATCGAGCGATGGGCAAAGGATGTGTACGGTTTTGTATGCCGTGAATTCGGAGAGGAAAACATAGCCTCGTTCATCGTCCATCTTGACGAGACGGGACCACATGCGCATTGTGTATTCGTGCCGTTGACCGCCGACGGACGCCTTTGTTCAAAGGAAGTTCTTGGAGGCAAAAACAAGATAGAGGCGCAGCAGCACATGAGGGATCTGCATACCCGACTTGCCGAAGTGAACCGTAAATACGGCCTTTACCGTGGCGATGACATCCAAGTGACAGGCGCACGCCATCGCTCGACCGCTGAATACAATCGCGATCTTCACCGTGAGAACGCCCGGCTCGAAACTCTTATAGATGACAACCGCGAACAGTTGCGACAGCTCGAAGATGAGATTCGGAAATCGGAGCGGCGAGTGAAGGGTCTAACGACCATGATTGCGAATCTTGAAAGGCAGGAGGCTGAACTGAATGACGAGATAGCCCGGTTGGAGTCAGACATCGAGAATGGTGCCGGAGATGTTTCCGAACTGCGTTGCCGCATCGCCGAACTTGAAAACCAGCTTGAATCTACCGGACAGAAACTTGCCGACAAGCGCGACAAGCTAAAGACCGCCGACCGGCAACTCACCGAGCTTCAGGATGAACTTGACGCACTCAGCGAGAAACGAGATAATGCGGAAAAGAATTTCCACGAGTTCACGGAAAAGAATCAAGAACAGGTGCGCATGAGGCTTACTGATGCCGTCTTTGCCAGAATGGTTGTCGATGTGCGGTCAATGATTGAATCCATGCCACCGGAACAGAAAGCCGATATTGACGGCGACTTTCTCACAGCAATCGCCGAGCAACCCAACGAGATTTTGAAGTGTGCGATGTATCTGTTCCTCGGTTATCTCGATGGCGCAACCCAATTCGCCCAGTCATGCGGAGGCGGTGGCACCTCATCAGACCTCCCGTGGGGTCGTAATCCGGATGAAGACGACCGCCGCTTTGCCTATCGCTGCATGATGCACGCTCACAAGATGCTGAAACCATCTCAGCCCAAACGCGGTGTATCAGGCAGACGTTAAAATTTATTTATGCCTGACAGCCAAACTTTCACGGAAATATTGTAACTTTGTAATTGGTAAGTAACGCTAATCTGAAAATGACCAAGTAATTATCACAAAGACATACGGCGAGAGCCGAACCCTTTGAGAACACCCTTGTAGTCGTTACAGGCTTTGGTCGGCCTTCAGATGCTACTTGGGTATTCTCTTTTTATTTATATGAGTTCAAACCCAAGAATTGCAAGACAAGAAGGTGTTGTTAGACGCTTGAAAATGTTTGCAGAGGAATCGAGAAATATTAAATCGGATGATGCATATTCCGATTTAATCAACCGTCTTTATACGTTTTTGATGAGCAATGGATATACGGACAGAAATCTCCTACCTCTGAAAAACTCTCTTCATCATCATAACGAAAATAAGAATTATAATTTGGTTGAGGATTGTATTTTGAGTTTGGCGAAAGACATTGAATGTGCAGGTCTCCCTATATCAGCAAATACCTCATCTGAATCTCCGGCAATCACCATTTCTAACTCCAATCATCAGGAAACTTCCATATACTTGGAGCTGGTTCATGATGCACTTTCTGATGAACTTACCTCAGATCAAATGGAAAAGTTAAAAGAGCTTCTCTCAAAGAAACAACGTGGTGATTTGAAGAAATGGTTGGCAGATTTAGGCAACAATACTGCAAGCAATATCTTGTCTACTTTGATACTTAAACTCCCTGCACTGGCAAATATTCTATAAATATGGCAAAAGCAAAGACTGAGGGAAGCAAGAAAACCTCAAAAAATAAGAAAGATGATAAAGGTATGGCACTTGAGACCATACTGTTTAATTGCCGCGATTATCTGAGAGGCAGTGCCGCTCTCAATGATAAACGCGACATCATTCTTACACTGGTTTTTCTGCGCTTCATTGGTGAGAAATTCGAGGATGCACAGGCTGAGATGCGCCAAATGTGCATTGATCGAGGAATAACCGATGAAAATAAGATAGCTGCTTTCCTTAACTCTCCGTCCCGCTATAAGAACATTGTCTATGTTCCGGAAGCGGTCCGATGGTCTATGCTTATCAATGTTCCGGCCAATAAACTTAATGCTAAACTGGACGATGCTTTACAAGCCATCGAGGATAGCGGCGAGGCATTAAAAGGTTGTGTCAAACTTAGCTTATTCACCAATGTAAATGTTCAGCCCAACGACTTAAAGAAAGTCGTTGACGAAGTGAATAAAATCTCGCACAAGACCTTCGGCGAAGAACGCGACCTTATCGGGCGTGTATATGAATATTTCTTAAAATCTTTTGCAGTCAACGCCACCAAGGAAGATGGTGAGTTTTATACACCTCACGATATTGTAGAGCTTATTGCTGCTTTTATCGAGCCTTTCGACGGCACACTATACGACCCATGCTGCGGCTCCGGCGGAATGTTTATCCAGTGCGCTAAGTATGTTGAGGCTAAGCAGGGAGACATCACGGGAGTAAATGTGTTTGGTCAGGAGAAAGAGCCAGCCACCTTCCGCCTTGCCAAGATGAATCTTGCAATGCGAGGCATTTCACATCATCTTGGAGATGGTGCAAAATCTACTTTCGAGAAAGATCTTCACGCCGGTTTAGCCTTTGATTACATCATGGCAAACCCACCTTTCAACCTAAAACATTGGTTTAATCCTGAAATTACAACAGGTGTAAACTGGGCTGAGTTTGGGACACCCCCAGAAAGCAATGCCAACTATGCATGGATTCTCCACATGCTTTCCAAATTGAAAGCCGATAAGGGTATTGCCGGATTCCTCCTCGCCAACGGCGCATTGGGCGATGAAGACACAAAGGCCATCCGTCAAAAACTCATAACCGAAGACAAAGTCGAAGCTATAATTGTGCTTCCTCGCGAACTTTTCTACACCACCGACATATCCGTCACTCTTTGGATTCTTAATCAAAACAAGAAAGGCGGACTGCATCACGGACGCCGTCTGCGCGACCGCTCCGGCGAAATTCTTTTCATGGATCTACGCTCATGGACGGAGAACCCTGTAAAAGGCGAACAGAAAAAGAAAGTTGAGATTAAGGAAGACCAGATTAATCGCGCCAAGGAGATATATTTTACTTGGCAGCAATATGGCGCCGACGGCACCTCTTACGCCCAGCCTGAACTTTACCGTTCAGTAGGTCGCGACGAACTCGCGGAAAACGACTACTCTTTAGTACCAAGCCGATATATCGAATTTGTTGACCGCGACAAATCAATTGACTATAATAAGGTTCTGACCGAAACCGCATCTGCTGTGAGCGATATAATTTCTCTGCAAAAGCAAAATCAGGATGCACTCGCCAACGCTTTTAGAGCACTCGGATACTCACTTAAAAAGTAATTCCCGCTTATGACACAATCAGAAACTACTAAGTGGGTACGCCTCGGCGATTACATCGAGGTTTATGACCGAAAAAATACGGAGGGCAAGTCCTATCCATTTTTCGGCATAAACAAAGATAAGACATTTATGCCTACTGTTGCCGACACAAACGAATTAGACAACACTAAGTATAAAGTTGTTGAAAAAGATGTTTTTGTTTTTAATGGTATGCACGTAGGACGTGATGTCGCTATATGTATCGCCCTTTATGATAACAATGCAACTATTATAGTCTCTCCAGCTTACACAACCTTTAAGGTAAAAGATCCATCCATGCTTTTACCTGAATTTCTTTTCATGCAATTAAGTCGAGAAGAATTTGGTAGATACGGGTGGTTCTGTTGTGATGCCAGTGTTCGTGGAGGTCTTGATTGGAGGAGATTCTGCGATATGAAGATTGCGTTACCATCTATCGAAGTTCAGCAAGAACTCGTTGACACATACAACGGAATCAAAGCAATCGCCGAGCAGAACGAAGCTCTGTATCAGCGGCTATCAACCGCTTGTCATGCTTATATCGTGGACTGTCGCGCCAAGTATGATGCTGTCCCCCTTGGTGAATACATCGAACAGTGCGATGACCGTGCAGGAAGTAATTATACTGTAGATGACGTAATCGGCATTAGCACGGATAAGAAATTTATTGATACGAAGGCAAATATGTCGGGTGTATCGATAAACTCTTATAAGGTTGTGAAGCCTCTTGAATTTGCATACGTAGCTGACACGTCTCGGCGTGGAGATAAGATCGCATTAGCACTCAATGATTCAGATAAACCTGTACTTGTTTCGTCTATATACACTGCATTCCGCTGTAAAGACGCCAATCAGCTTCTTCCAAAGTATCTCTTTATGTTGTTAAATCGTTCTGAGTTCGACCGCTATGCCCGATTTAATTCCTGGGGCAGCGCAAGAGAAACTTTTGATTGGAACGAAATGTGCCGCGTTGAGATTCCGTTGCCAGGTCCCAAGGTTCAAGAGGCGATAGTCGATCTTTTCAACTGCGCTGACCGAGCCAAGAAGATTGCATCTGAGGCTAGGGAGAGATTGAAAAACCTTTGTCCGGCATTAATGCAACGAGCCGCAAACTCCTAACTTTGTTTACGACCATGAGAGGAAAATTATACGAAAGCGAATATGAAGAAGCCCTGATCGACTTACTCCAAGCAGAGGGCTGGCAATATACCAATGGCAAGACCATTCATCGTCAAGTACGCGAAACGTTGCTTGTCGATGAATTTGTTGCTTCACTGCAATCGCGTTATCCGGCTCTGATTGTTGATGACATAGATTTTATCGTTAACAAACTGCGACACCCGGCAGGTCAGAGCCATTTCGGCATCCTACGAAATACATTCATCCTGATTCGAGACGGTTTCAGATATACCCGAAACTCCGACGGTGCAAAATTTGATATTAAGTTAGTTGATTTCGACAATCCCGAAAAGAACACTTTCCGCGCCGTCAACCAACTCGAAGTAGGATACGGCAATAAAGATGATATTCGCATACCCGATGTTGTGCTCTATGTAAACGGAATACCTCTTTGTATTTTCGAGTTGAAGAACCCGACTAAAGAGGATGCCACCATTGCTGATGCATACGAACAGATACATACCCGCTATATGCGCGACATACCACATCTGCTGCGCTATTGTCCTCTTTCCTGTATAAGCGATGCCACAGCGAACAACACCCGTTTAGGCACTACCTATACACCCTACGAACATTACTATGCGTGGAAAAAGGTCAATAACGAAGACCCCTCGGCTCAAAAGGGTATCGATCAGGTGCGCACTATTGTAAAGGGCGTGTATGAGCCGACGAGATTTCTCGAGGTGCTTCGCGATTATGTATATTTCCCCGATGCTGATTTTGAGGGAGAGGAGGAGATTGTTTGCCGTTACCCACAGTTCTTTGCTACTCGTATGCTTCGCGAAAGTGTGCGTGAAGCTTTCGCCGAACATTCGTCGAAAGGCGGCACATACTTCGGAGCCACCGGCTGCGGCAAAACTTACACTATGATGTTCCTCGCCCGGCAGCTTGCACTTCGTTGTAAAGAACTCGGATCACCAACCATCGTAATGATTGTTGACCGTGATGACCTCCAGTCGCAGGCCGGTAAACTCTTTCTTCGGTCATCAGAGTTTCTTAGCCTCGGCACATCGAAAGTTATCAAGAACCGCGAAGACCTTAAAACCGAACTGTCACTACGCGACTCCGGCGGTTTCTTCATCTGTACAATTCAGAAATTTTGCGAAGCCATCGGCGAATTGAATACTCGCCACAATATCATCTGCTTCTCAGATGAGGCGCATCGTACACAGATTCGTCTCAGCAATAAACTTAAAGTCGTTGAGGCTAAAGACCTTCAGGCTAAGGAGGATCATCAGTCATATGTGCATGGAGTCAATGAGACTTCCAATCCGGAAGTAGTGGAAGTCGAGAGCCTTGAATACCGTTATGCTATTAAAGAAATAGACGATAGCAAGATTGGCGCTTTCGTCACCAAGCCTTACGCGGAACAACTGCGCATCGCTTTCCCAAACGCCACATTCGTAGGCTTTACCGGCACTCCGATTGCCGAAACTATTCAGGTGTTCGGCGAAATCGTAGACCGCTATACTATGAGTATGGCCGTGGATGATGAAATTACCAAAGACATCAAATATATTCCACGTATCGCCAAAGTTACGCTCGACAGCGAAAAGGTCAAGGAAATTGACAATTACTATAAAATTTGCGCTGAAGAAGGTGCAACGGACGAAGACATCCGTGCAAGTAAGAAAGCGATGAGCGCAATGGAAATCATTCTCGGTGACGATGACCGATTGGAAAGACTTGCTGCCGACATCATTGCTCACTACACAGCTTCTTGCGACAATAAGCCGGATGTCATTCAAAAAGCAATGGTCGTTTGCAGTTCACGACAAATCGGCTATCGTTTGCTTGAAATGTTCCGGAAACTCAAACCTGAGTGGTTTGAGGAACGTAAGGTTCCCGAAGGTCTTGATGTGCCTGAAAAGAAATTTAACGAGCTGAAACCAATGCCGACTATAGCAATGGTTGCAACTCGCGGCAAGAATGACCGCAAAGAGATGTATAACTATCTCGGCGACAAAAAACGCATCAAGGCACTTGAAGACGCTTTCAAACAAGAATACTCCAATCTGCGCATCGTAATTGTCGTTGATATGTGGATAACGGGCTTCGATGTCCCCTGCCTTACATATCTATATAACGATAAGCCTATTCAGAAGCATACTCTTGTTCAGACCGTGAGCCGAGTAAACCGCAAATATCCCGGCAAGGATTTTGGCTATATCATTGACTACATCGGTATTCGGGGTAACATGATGGAAGCGATGAAGCAATATGGCGGCGAGAACTTCGGACCGAGTGAGGATGATGTTCAACAGGCTCTCGGAGCGCTTATTGTTGAACTTGACCTCATAAAGCAGTTGTTCGTAGGATTTGACCTCACTCCGTTTACTGACAAAGATGCGAAACCTCTTGACCGCCTCGATTGCTTGCAAAACGCGGCTGAACATATCCTGACACTGTCAAAGATGTATAATGTTGCCAAGGAAGGCGCAAAACCTAAAGAGGTTGACGCTAAGACTTTCTTCCTTGCACATATCAAGAGGCTCAAAGCTGCTTACGATATATGTCAACCGTCCAATGCCCTTACGCATGAACAGTTGGCGTTATCGCAGTGCTTCATGTGTGTAGCATCTTATATCAGAAAGGCTTCCGGGGTCAAGCATGACACCGAAAGCATGAACCGTGCCGTCGAGCGTATGGTGGCCGAAGCTCTCCGCTGCAACTCGGTTGTGAGCATATTGGATACTGATGTTGAGGAAAGCATCTTTAGCCCCGGTTTCATCGAACAGCTTAACCGCGTTAAACTTCCTGCTACTCGCCTTGAAGTCCTTATCAAAATGCTCCGCAAGGGAATAGCACAGTATAGGAACACCAACAAGTTGGCTGCTGAGAAGTTTGAAGAACTATTACAGAAAACTCTCGACGAGTACCACAATCGGCGCACAAAACTTTCTTCGGAAGAAGCGTCAGCCGCTCAACAAGATGCAGTTGACGAGATTATCCGCAATGCCACTCAGCAGGCGTTAGACCTGCTGAACAAACTCGGAGAAGATAAGGATAGCTTCCGAAGCCTCGGTCTTACCTTTGAGGAAAAAGCGTTTTACGATATACTTATGCACCTTCGCGATACTCATAACTTTGAGTACGGCGAAGATAAAAAGGTTGGCTCATTCATAATCAACGAGAAGTGTAAATCCCTCGCAAAAAAGGTGAAGGAGTTGATTGACACCAAATCGTCATTTGCCGATTGGCTGACTAACGGCAATGTCAGAGCAGAACTTAATCAAGATCTGTTCTTCCTTCTTGACGAAAACGGGTATCCACCTGAATATAACGATGAGGTTTTCGACCAAGTCCTCGACCAAGTTGAAAACTACAAGGAACATTCATATTGACAACCCGTATTAAAGAATATCCATATTCTGCACACTTTATAGCATCAGAACCGTAAATTTTCCATCTATATAAAAGCATGTATAAACTTACGCTATTTTTCTCTTGGCAATCAGATACTCCTGATAACCATCGAATAATAAGGAATGCTTTGATTAAAGCATGTGATACAATTCGTAATGAAGGAACATACGATATAACTTATGATGAATCCACCTGGAACGAAAGTGGCTCACCTGTTATTGAAAAAACTGTTAATGATAAAGCAAAATCATGCGATATATTTGTTGCTGATGTTACACCAGTAGGGACTATAGTGAAAAAGGATCTTCCTAATCCAAATGTGATGTTTGAATTAGGAATATCAAAGGGGCATCATATTGATGATGTTATATTGATGCTATACACTGGAGATGTCAAAGCGGAAAAAATGCCTTTTGACATAAATCATCATCGTCTTACAAAATTCTCAGAAAAAAATATAACTGAGTTTGTACGAATGATGGCTGAAACAGCGACTAATAACCCAAGGTATATTTCTGTTTTTGATACAAATGATAAATTTTTATTTTACGATCGAAATATTAGAAAAAACATAGACTCAGGGAAATATCTTCCTGATGTATTCATAGATGATAGGGAATTGAAAGATCACCTTAGAGATTTTGTCGCACCTTATCGTTTTTGTAAATTGGTTTTAGATAGATGTGATATGTTTGACACATATCATACCAATAGAACCTTAGCCATATCGGGGAAACCTCGGTTTTATTTTGACATTAGTGAATACAAAGATTGTGTTTCACAAGAATCGATAACAGAATTTTACAAAAAAGCGACGAATCTCAAGGATTATTTACGCTCAAAATATGAAACGCTCTATGATTATCATTTATACAATTGCTTAGAGTATCGAAAATATGAGATTGAGTATGAACACCTTAAGTTTGTTACTGGGAAACTTCTGCTGATAACATCATCTGCAGGACAAGGCAAGACGAATCTCGTTTGCGAGCTAGCAGACAATGTTTTAATCAAAAGACAAATTCCCTTTGTATATATAAACGGATATGAAATTGATGCAGAGAATATTGGGGATAGTTTTGCAAAAATAATGTTGCCTGAAAATAAACAGTCGTTTGATTTTATACTTAGAGAGGTCGTAACATATTGTAAATATAAACGTAGTCCAATTATCTTGATAATTGATGGGTTAAATGAAAACCCTAAACCTGATATTTTTTCACGTAATTTAGAATTATTCCTTGATACAGTATTGCAATATGATTGTGTTAAGGTAATTATGACCTGTAGAACCGAATATTATCAAGAATGCTTTACTTCGTTAGACAAGTATATTAATAACAAGATCTTAAGAATCGAGGATTTAAATCAAAATTTATCATCTGAAAAGAAAAATCAATTATTATACAATTATATTAATTATTTCAGAATATCTGTTATTTTTACGGAAAAAATTGAAGAGTTATTATGCAACGATTTATTATTACTTCGTATCTTTTGCGAAGCTAATAAGGGTAAAACATTAGGACGAATACATAATATTAATAGAGAAGAACTTTTCTCAGAGTACTATGCATCCTTAGTTATGCAGCTAAAGGAAAAGATTTATAAGGAGAAACATTATAAAATAGAAGACTGCAAAATTCATTCATTTGTCAGGAGAATAGTTGAATATATGATAAATAATGATGTCTTTTTTAATGTTTCTTTGTCTAACATAATGGAAGGTCTTTCTGAAACAGATGAGGAAATATTCAAACGATTCCTTGATGAAAATATAATCTTTAGGAAGGACTTAACTCCAAATGTAAAAGGTGCTTTTGCTCGTAAAGAAGTTGTGAATTTTACTTATGATGCTTTTCGTGATTATTTACTTGCTTCATATCTCTTAGATATCGTAGCCGATAATGATTTAAATAATTTTGAGACACTCGTTAGCCGTTATACTGTATCCAACCATCAACTTAAGGAAGGAATAACGCCTTTTCTATTTGTTCACACCAGAAATAATATGTACTCAGAAGCGGAAGCAATAATTTCAAAGATGTATTGGTATGAAGACACGTATATTAAGAACATCTGGGATATCAACGAGGCACAGATAAACGAAATCGACGTTGAACATATAAAGAAACTTCTGACTACGGATAAGAAGGCGTATGTAGTAGGTCATTTAATTTATTATGGTAGATGGAATTCTAAACTGTTCCAGAAACTGAATATCAATATATTGTTAGAGTTCCTTTCTTCAATGAATGATGATGAACTTGCGACATTCTTTAATAGTATTTTACCCGAGTCTATTTCTCAATCTGCTTACAACCGGACTAATAAGAGTCCACGAGAATTATTCGTTGAAGAACTTGAACAAGTACTTGCAGATGAAATGATAACTGCACAAGAGGACTTTCATAAACTTTTTGAATTTCTCTTGTTTATGGCAGGGTGTTCAAGAAACTATGTTCTCAATTCATATAAAAGATATCTACTCAAGTATATGGATACTGAACAACTTGAGCGAATTTACCATAATACAAATAGTGATAGATTGAAGAGTGTAATATCCAAATTATTGATGGTATTATGAAAAGATATGGCTATGATGCATACAGATATCTAATCTTTGCACACAAGGATTTAGATATTGATTATTTTATCAGAAAAAGTGGAGCTACATCTGGATATGCATTGGAACTATTTACTAGAATATTTAATAGTCTCATGTCGGAAAGTATGGATGTTAGTTATCTATACGAGACTTATTATAAGGAAGAGTATCCAACATTTGAAAGTTTCATACATAAGTATTATGAACTAGAAGAAGATATTGTAAAGGAAATAATGGATGAACTACACGCTTTCCCAGAAATTAGGTTGTATGATTATAATGCCTTATCTGTTGGAGAGAATTTTGACGACTTCATTACATCTGATGAACTAGAATCGAGATTTGACAAACTGTTAAGAATGGAAATATAACTCAATATGAAACTGAAAACGGATTTCGTAACGAATAGTTCTTCTACAAGTTTTGTGATAATGACAAAAGGTGAGCTTACCATGCAATCATTTATCAAAGCTGTAGGGATTTCAAATGATTCAATGTTCCGAGACGTATTCGAGGAACTTTTTTATGCATTCACAGATAATTTGCTAGAAGGTGACGCATATGCAAAAAAATATGATCATTCTTCACTTGAAGAATTCGCTTCTAAGTATTTTAAGAAAGAAACGCAAGAACGAATCAAAAAAGCTAAATCCAATAATTGTAAGATTTATATTGGGGATTTAACTAGTGATGACAACATAATCGAGGGGCTTTTTTGCTGCGACTCTTTTGTTATTGATGACGGAAAACTAATAATTGATGCGACAGAAGATGCATGGTGATTTGAGCATTGTACAACATAGACACTACAGAACTTTTTTCAATCGCAAAACGGGATTTTTTATGCGAATTGAAGAAAAGGGATTTCCTGAACCTTTTTGGTCAGAAGATGGTCCAGAATTACTTGACATATCAATAACTAATTATTGCACTCGCAATTGCTATTTTTGTTATCGGCAATCTAACAAAAATGGCAATCATATGTCTATGTGCGATTTAAAAGTCATTATAAACCAAGCGAAAGAAGCAGGAGTACTTCAAATAGCACTTGGGGGTGGCAACCCAAATCAACATCCTCATTTTATTGACATCATAAGAAATATTAGGGAAAAAGGGATTATACCTTCTTACACAACAAATGGAGTGGGACTAAGTGACGATATCCTTCTTGCCACACATAATTATTGTGGAGCTATGGCTATAAGCTTGTATCCTCCCTACGATCGATATGAGGATATTGTTCAACGAATAGCCTCTTTTAAAATCAAGTTAAATCTCCATGTTATCTTAAAGAAGGATACGGTTGCTCCTATAACTAATTGGTTGAGAAATCCACCTAGCTGGTTCTCAAACATTAATGCATTAATAATACTTAATTATAAACCTATAGTCTCTTCCTCTAACGAAATGGTAAAAGACAAAGAAACACTAGCAAGTTTCTATAGAACAGTATCCAAATGCAAAACTTTAAAAATCGGATTTGATAGTTGTTGCATACCTGGGATTGTAACTTGGATGAATGTGAATCATTCTCTAATAGAATCATGTGAGGCAGCACGTTTCTCTGCTTTTATTTCTGAAGATATGAAAATGTATCCTTGTTCTTTCATGGTTCATACTGATGATTATGGAGATTTACATAAATCAACCCTTAAGGAAATATGGCTGCATAATAAGTCGTTCATAGACTTTAGAAAAAAAGGGATTGGGAAACACTGTGCAAATTGTTGTCATCAAGATTTGTGTAAGGGAGGGTGTTCCATATTCCCCGAAATAAATCAATGCGGATGTTATTCTAAAGATTAGAGTAATCAAGAGTATCTTTTAGGACATAAATTCGGGATTGGCGGATTTTTACGAGTCATAGTAACCACTTCTTTATTACCATGCGCCCAGAAATCCGCTAACCACTTTATAAATTCTGAACGGAGGACAAAAAAATCGGCGCGGATGACAAAATATGGAAACATCGCAAAAAAATGCAGCGTAGGATGCAATAATGGGCGGAAGTTGACTGTCGAATGAAATGAACTTGTGCATTTTTTGCACAAGTTCAAATGAGGTTACATAACCTGCCTGTTATTGCAAACTAGTAGTTGTTGCAAAAAAGACAACAACTGCACACAATTGAAAATGCTCACGCTTTGATTTTGCAGACAATTTGCAGATGATTTTGAGGAAAATAATAAACCAAACCACAGTGAATTAGTTGCACGAAACACTATCCTCTCCAGTATCGGAGAATTTCTTTGCCCGTAAACTGAAAGCGTCCGTTATCGCGTCGCCCTCTACCGTCAATACCACCACATCTTGCTCCACGTTTTATTGCATCGTATAATTTGCCACGACTAACTCCCAGAAGCATTGCGGCCTCACTCACACTATACAGCCCAGTTTATATTACTTTAGGTGGTTCGTTTGTCATAAGTTTTTTTATTAAAATCCATTGGCCCCGAATTAGGAGGACAAAAGGAGGACTATTTTGAGAAAAGAAATAAGCCAAACTGCTGTGGATTAGCAATTTGGCTTATTTGATTGGTGATCCGCGTGGGGCTCGAACCCACGACCCCAACATTAAAAGTGTTGTGCTCTACCAGCTGAGCTAGCGAATCATCATTTTCGAGGTTCCTAGCAGAATCGAACTGCTGTAAACGGTTTTGCAGACCGGTGCCTAACCACTCGGCCAAGGAACCTTGTTTTGGTTAGCGAGTGCAAAGTTAGTACCTATATTTCTATTTTGCAAACTTTCCGAGCTGTTTTTATTAAATAAATTTTCATTTTATTTGTAGTCAACGGATTAGTATATGCCAATCAAATTGATTTGCCGCGAATTAATTCAATTGCCTGAATAATTGCTGTCATAGTGGCACGCTCGATTACCCTCTGTCGATTGCCGGGGAAGTGATAGGTGTGTGTGAAAATCCTATCCGGGGTTTTGATACCGATACATACAGTGCCGACAGGTTTTGCAGGCGTTCCACCGCCGGGTCCTGCTATGCCTGATGTCGCTATTGCACAATCTGTGTTCAAGGCTTTACATGCCCCTGTGACCATCTCCCTGACCACTTCTTCGCTCACAGCCCCGTGTTGTTGCAATGTGACCGACGAAACGCCGAGGATATTTTCCTTGACTTGATTACTGTATGCTACAACACCTCCGTTGAACACATCGGAGCATCCGGGTATGGCTGTAATCGTGTGGGCGATGTTTCCTCCCGTACAGCTTTCTGCAGTAGATAATGACATGCCGCGTTTACGGAGTTCTTCAATAAGTAGGGATTCAATCGGGATGTCACGGTCACATAGAACGTGGTCATCTAACATTTTACATAATTCAGCGTGACGGCGGTCTATTTCATGTATTAGAAATTCTTTGTCAGGATGTTTTCCGTCAATGCGTAGTCTTACTAATCCAGGCTTGGGCAGATACGCAAGGTGCAACCATGAGGGGAGGGCATCTTCCCATTCGGATATTGTCATGGCAAGAAGTGATTCGGTATATCCAGTGACAAGCACACAGCGGTGTTCGATGTTTATGTCGCTCTTAAACTTGTCGAGCAATGCCGGAATTACTGCCGTATCAAGCATTTCCCGGGTCTCAAACGGAACTCCAGGCATTGACACAAGTACTTTGCCGTCCTTTTCAAACCACATTATTGGAGCTGTGCCTACGGTGTTCTGGATAACCTTGCACGAGGTGGGCACTACAGCTTGACGTGCAGTGAGTTCGTTAAGTGTCAATCCGCGCTTTTCAAACACTCGCTTGATATTGTCAAGTACCGAAGGGTCTTCCCGCATTTCGCCCCCGAAATATTCGCAAAGAGTGGTTTTCGTGATATCATCTTTCGTAGGACCAAGACCGCCTGTAGTTATTACAACGTCACTCGATTCAAAAGCGCGGTCAACTGCCCGCACAATCTCTCTTGCGTTGTCGTCAACTACCTGCACGTCGTTGACTTCCCATCCATAGGGCGCGAATTTTCGTGCGATGTCCCCGGAATTTGTATCTATTACCTGACCGATAAGCAACTCGGTCCCTATTGCTATTATGGAAATTTTCATAATTTAATCTTTTTGAATGGTGATTAAACTTGTACTCTTGCGTAAGGAGCCGCGTCATATTCGCAAAATTGCTTGTCAAGATACTTGAAATATCCCGCAATAGCCACCATAGCAGCATTATCGGTGGTAAATGCTCGCTCAGGAATGAATGCCGTAAGTCCGTTTTTATTGCAATATTCCGCCACGGCATTTCTTACGCCTGAGTTTGCTGATACGCCACCTCCAATTGCTACAGTATGCACACCGGTCATTTCCACTGCCTTTTTTAGTTTTGACAGCAGGATATCTATAATCGTAGCCTGTAGCGATGCCGCAAGGTCAGCTTTATTTTTCTCTATAAAATCGGGATCGACTTTTATGTTGTCACGCAACGTGTACAGGAAAGAGGTCTTCAATCCACTGAAGCTGTAATCAAGTCCGGGAATACGGGGTTTGGAAAATTTAAAACGTGCAGGATTCCCCTCCGCAGCAAGACGGTCGATGTGAGGACCGCCGGGATAGGGGAGTCCCATCACTTTCGCACACTTGTCAAATGCTTCACCTGCAGCGTCATCGATTGTCTGTCCGAGCACCTCCATGTCAGAGGGACTTTTCACCAGGATTATCTGAGAATTGCCTCCCGATATGAGCAAGCAGAGATAAGGAAATTCAGGCACGGTGTCATCCTCTTTTTTGCGTATGAAATGAGACAATACATGTCCATGCAGATGGTTGACATCCACTATCGGTATGTCAAGACCGAGCGAAAGTCCTTTTGCAAAAGATGTACCGACCAGAAGCGAGCCGAGAAGTCCGGGACCGCGGGTAAATGCTATCGCCGACAGGTCATGTTTATCGATTCCGGCATGTCGAAGGGCGCCATCGACAACCGGTACAATGTTTTGCTGATGGGCGCGCGATGCAAGTTCCGGGACGACCCCTCCATATTCTTCGTGCACTTTCTGGCTGGCGATTATATTGCTTGCGAGAATCCCATCGCGTATTACTGCCGCCGAAGTGTCGTCACAAGATGATTCGATTCCAAGTATTGTTATACTCATATTTAGATTAATTATGGTGCAAAATTACATATTTCCGTAGATTTATGATAAATTTGCAGATAATTTCAGCGACCTAAATGACCAGACTCTATAATATACTCCGTGCCTTAGCTGTTTCCGTTCTTGCCGTAGCCGTCATAGTCCCGGTTATGTTGTATATTGTATTGTCGATTGGGGCTGTGCAACGTGAACTTTGTAAGGTAGGTGAGAAGGAGTTGTCGGGATTACTGGGAGCTGATGTCACAATCGGCGAATTATCCGTGAGTCCTTTCAATAAAGTGTTGTTGAAAGATGTATCGGTAATTGTTGCACCGGGGGACACTGCTTTACAGGTTGAGCGGCTTGGTGCCGGGGTCGTGTTGGGAAAGCTCTTTTTTGACCGGCGCATAGTTTTCTCCTACGCGGAGATTATCGGTCTTGATGCCCGGTTACGTCGCGATTCAGCAGGTGCACCACTGAATATTCAGCCGATTATCGACAAGCTGTCGCCTAAAGATAAGAATAAACCGCCTACGCGGTATGACTTGCGGGTGAATAACATAGTGATACGCCGGAGCGGTATCAGCTATGATGTGGCTGCCAGTCCTGTGACACATGGGAAATTTAATCCCGACCATATTAAGATATATGGACTAAAGGCCGACCTCCTTTTGCCGAGAATTAAAAATGATGATTATGTAGTTAACCTCAACCGTCTAGCGCTGCGTGAGCAATCGGGATTATCTGTTGAGTCGCTTGGCGGATTATTCATGGTCTCGGGCTCTCTTCTCGCTGTGAAGGACTTCTCGCTTGAATTGCCTCAGTCCCGTATTCTCACAGATGACATTAACATGTCTTATCAAGGATGGGCTGATTTATCCGCCAATATTTTGAGACTCCCGTTCTCATTTAAATTGCTCGACGGGACAGTCGTCACGCCATCTGATTTTAAAGGATTCCTGCCGATGCTGGCAAATTTTAATCAGCACATTGATACCCGTGTGGATATCGCAGGCTCAATCAATGATTTTGATGTCAATCAGGTGTCAATGCAGTCATCTGACGGATTGTTCAGTCTTGAATTTGCCGGTCGTTTAAGCGGGCTGCCTTCTATAAAGGATATTGATGCAGAAGTCGGGGATTTGTCGCTCGATGTTGAAGGCACACAGGCAGCCGGCTTATTATCCGGATTGGTAAATGTATCGCCCACGGTTGTGAAAATGCTTGGAAATATGGGACGCATCAGGCTATCGGGAGAGGCGGCCGGAAATATAAACAGAGCATTTTATAATGGCACGATACTGACTTCTGCCGGTAATCTTGACCTGAATGCCACTTATTCAAGCAAGGGGGGGGCATCGCCTCGACATTTTGAAGGTGAAGTCGTGATTGAAGACCTCGCGTTAGGCAATATAACGGGCGACAGTCGTCTTGGTACTTTGACAGCACATATAAATGCCGATACTGAGATACGTCGGTCTTCTGTTTATGGAAAGATTAATGCAGTGGTTGACGATTTTGATTACAGGGATTATAATTATAAAAATATCACTGCCGAGGTTGATATCGATGATAAAATGCTTTCAGGTATTATGTCGATTGAAGATGATAATATCAGATTGTCGGTAGACGGGAATGTCGATATCACACCCGGGAAAACGGATTGTGATGTGAGGGCAACCCTGCGTGATTTTAGTCCCACCGCACTTAATCTTACCGATAAATATGCAGGTTACCGTATGTCGGCTGACATGATGATTGACATGCATGGCGAGAATATAGAAAATCTTGACGGAAGGGCGGAGATAAATCGATTTGCATTTAAAAACGAGGGAGAAGAAGGCATAGAACTACCTCATTTTGTACTTATGTCGTCGGGAAGCACTTCGCCGCAATATATTCTCGTGCATTCCGACATACTTGATGCACAGCTTAAAGGTCATTACCGGTTTAAAGATATTGTGCCCGCTGCAAAGTGTATTCTTGCTGATGTAATGCCCGTGCTTTTCCCGCGAAAGGACAATGAACACAAAAGACCTCTTCCCGAATATCTCGCGAATTTCGCTCTGGAGCTTGACATCAAAGGGAATGAAACGACTAACAGCTGGCTTCAATTTTTCAAATCGCCGGTAAAAATCCTTCATCCGATTAGTCTTGATGCGACGATGGATAACGAAGAGCACACAATGAAGCTCACAGTTGATGCCCCGTACCTGTTACAGAAAGATAAGTTCATTGACAATACCAAACTGCTGATGGCAATCGACGGTACGGAAAACAGTGCCGATATCTTTTTATCAACCTTATATCCCACAAAAAAAGGTAATGCCACCTTGGAGTTTACCGGTCATGGACTGTCGGACCGTATAGACACGCGAATTTCATGGGATATTGACCGGGAAAAAGAGTTTGCCGGGGTACTTGACCTTTCCACGTTATTGTCACGCCAGGATTATGACGGCACACTTGGAGTAGATGTCGATATCAGAAAAAGCCGTCTTGTATTTAACGATACAGCGTGGATTGTTCATCCGGCAAGTGTATCATGGTCTGACAAACGCCTGCTCGTCAATGATATCGATATAAGTCGTACCGGACAGTTTATACGCATATCCGGAGCCGCCTCTTCCAATTCACTGGATGTGTTGTGTATTGACTTGCGCGATGTAAGCCTTGATTATGTATTTGAGACGCTCGATATCAGCAACGTCATGTTTGGGGGTGTGGCTACTGGCACATTCTTTGCATCCGAGCTGTTCACCAAAGATCCGCGTCTCTCCATTCAGGGGCTGAAAGTCAAAGGACTCAGCTACAATCACTCGCTTCTTGGCGATGCTGATATAAAAAGTGCATGGGACAATGAGACTAAAGGCGTCACTATTGATGCCGTCATCTCACAGAGCAACGGGCGTAAGTCATATATCGACGGAGCGATATACCCGATTGCCCAGTCACTTGATTTCAGATTCAAAGCTGACAAACTCGATGTCGGTTTCATGAAGCCTTATATGGAGGCGTTTACATCGGAGATAAGCGGATATGCGTCAGGCGATGCCCGGCTTTTCGGAACATTTAAGCTCATTGATATGACCGGTGATATTTATGCCGAGGATTTGAAGATGAAACTTGATTTTACCAATACATATTATACCACATCTGATTCCATACATCTCTCGCCTGGGCGGATAGCGTTCGGAGATGTGGTGTTGCATGACATATACGGCAATACGGCACGTCTTGACGGATGGGTGACCCATAAATGTTTCAAAGAGCCTGAATTTGAATTTAACATCACAAATGCGCGCAATTTCCTCTGTTTTGATATAAACGAGAAGCTAAGCCCCGACTGGTATGGACATATATTCTGTAACGGTGTCGCCCATGTAAAAGGTGTTCCCGGTTTCATCGATATAAATGTCGACATGTCTACCGCCCCACAATCGGTGTTTACATTTGTGCTGTCTGATACGGAAGCTGCCGATGAATATACCTTCATGACCTTTCATGACCGCGACGAGCTGAAAGGCGAGCTGTTGCTTTCAGTCGAAGATCCTCAGAAGGCAGCGGTAAACCGGCTGAAAGAATATTATGCTCGTCTTAATCGCGAGGAAAGCTCGCCTACGTTGTACCGTATTAACCTTCAGGTAAACGCTACACCCGACGGAGAACTTGTGCTTGTGATGGATCCCGTCGGTGGCGACCGTATAAAGGCACGTGGCAATGGAAACCTGCGCATAGAATACAATTCAGCCGATGAAGATATGCGTATGTTTGGCACTTACACCCTGTCGCAAGGAAGCTATAATTTCACACTTCAGGATATCATCATAAAAGACTTCACTATAAAGCCCGGCAGTTCGATTTCATTCCACGGCGACCCTCTTGCCGCCATGCTTGATATCGAGGCGGTATATTCGGTCAATGCCAACCTCAGCGACCTTGACGAGTCATTCCTTCAGGATCGCGAGCTAAATCGTACGAATGTTCCCGTACATGCGTTATTAAAAGTGTCGGGCGACATGCAGCAGCCTGATATCAGTTTCGACCTGGAATTTCCTACGCTGACTCAAGACACTTACCGCAACGTCAAGAGTATAGTAAGTACTGATGAGATGATGAACCGTCAGATTATTTATCTTTTGGCGCTGAACCGTTTCTACACGCCCGACTACATGGCGTCGACGACCAAGGGAAATGAACTTGTATCTGTGGCTTCATCCACCATTTCCTCCCAGTTGAGTTCAATGCTTGGGCAGTTAAGCGACAACTGGAGCATAGCCCCTAATATAAGAAGTGACAAAGGCGACTTCAGTGACATGGAGGTCGATCTTGCCTTATCGAGCTACCTCCTTAACAACAGGCTCCTCTTTAACGGTAATTTCGGATATAGGGACAAGGCATTGAACAATAATTCGTTTATTGGTGATTTTGACCTTGAATATCTTCTTAACAAGTCAGGCAATATAAGACTCAAGGCATATAATCGCTATAACGACCAGAACTATTATGTGAAATCAGCGTTGACAACTCAAGGAGTAGGCATCATGTTTCGGCGTGATTTCGACGATATATTTTCATTTATAAAGCGTTTGCGCAAAAAGGAGAAAAATACTGTCGCGCTTCCTGTTGATTCGACTAACATAAACATAGATAATGATATTCTTAAACACGATTAATGATATCTTGTGGACTTATATTCTTGTTGCGGTATTGCTTTTTGCCGCCGTATGGTTCACAATAAGGACAAAAGGAGTCCAATTCCGTATGCTTGGGGAGATGGTGCGCCTTCTCTGTGTTTCCGGGAAAAAGGAATGTGCAAGTGACACTCATGAGGACTCACATCATAGCATAAGCTCATTTCAAGCTTTTGCAGTATCCATTGCAAGTCGTGTCGGCACGGGCAATCTTGCCGGAGTGGCGACAGCGATAGCTATCGGAGGTCCGGGAGCCGTGTTCTGGATGTGGGTGATAGCGTTGCTCGGAGCTGCAACCTCATTTATTGAGTCGACGCTTGCGCAGCTATACAAGGTTAAGGGTGAGGATTCATTCCGCGGCGGTCCGGCATATTATATTCAGAAGGGTCTGGGTAAACGGTGGTTTGCAGTGCTGTTTGCCGTTTTGATAACGCTCACTTTCGGACTTGCATTTAACTCGGTGCAATCCAATACCATAGCTGCCGCTGCACAAGTGTCGTTCGGTTTCTCTCCGGTATGGGTAGGTGTGGTGCTTACTGTTTTGACAGTGGTGATTATATGGGGAGGCATTCAGCGTATTTCACGTTTCAGCGAAATCGTTGTTCCGGTCATGGCAATCCTTTATATTTTGCTCGCAATTTTTGTCATCGTGATAAGCTATAAACGTATTCCCGATGTATTGTATCTGATAGTACATGATGCTTTTCATGGCAGTGCTATGCTTGGTGGCGGTGTGGGTATGGCTCTCCTGATGGGAATAAAACGCGGTCTTTTCAGTAATGAGGCAGGCGAAGGTTCGGCTCCTAACGTGGCTGCTACCGCCTCGGTGAGCCATCCGGTAAAACAGGGTCTCATCCAGGCATTTGCCGTATTTACCGATACTCTCCTTATCTGCAGTTGCACGGCATTTATAATTTTATGCAGTGGTCTTTTTGACAGTGGCTTGTCAGGCATTCAGCTCACTCAGGTCGCACTTGAGGGAGAAGTGGGCAAGATCGGGTCGGTATTTGTAGCGGTTGCGGTGTTTTTCTTTGCGTTTACGAGCATCGTATCCAACTATTATTATGGAGAAACCAATCTGCAGTTTATACGCAACTCCCGTACATTGATTGTAATATACAGGCTCATTGTCGGGGCTATGGTCATGACCGGTGCTGTCACTTCCCTTGAATTTGTCTGGGGGCTTGCCGACGTCTTCATGGGATTGATGACATTGTGTAATCTTACTGCTCTTGCTTTTCTCGGCAAATACTCAATTATACTGTTGCGCAACTATACGTCACAGCGCACCCGTGGCTACAATCCCCAGTATCATCGCTCGACCATACCGGAGATTGCCGACCAGACTGAATGTTGGCCCGATTAAAGGCTTTCACATTCCTGGATCCACGCTTTCGACGAGGCATCAGATGGCATACGCCAGTCACCACGTGGCGAAAGACATACACTGCCGACCTTGGGTCCGTCGGGCAGACATGACCGTTTGAACTGCTGCGTGAAGAAGCGACGGAAAAATGTCGTTATCCAATGTTTGATTGTCGCCTTATCGTACACCCCTTCAAATGCCTTGCATGCCATTGTGTATATGCGGCGCGGTGTAAATCCGTAACGCAACGTGTAATAAAGGAAAAAGTCATGCAATTCATACGGTCCGACAAGGTCTTCAGTCTTTTGTTTGATGTTGCCATGTTCATCGGCGGGAATCAGTTCGGGGCTGATAGGGGTGTCGACGATATCGAGAAGTGTGTCGCGCTCACGGTCGGAAGCGGCGTGAAGAGCAAACCATTTGACAAGATATTTCACAAGAGTCTTCGGTATCCCCGCATTGACACCGTACATTGACATGTGGTCCCCATTGTATGTTGCCCATCCGAGAGCAAGTTCCGACAGGTCTCCGGTTCCGAGTACCATTCCTCCGGTCTGATTGGCTATATCCATTAATATCTGTGTGCGTTCACGCGCCTGCGAATTTTCGTAGGTGACATCGTGGTTGTTGATGTCATGACCGATGTCATGGAAATGCTGTGTCACCGCCGCCGCTATTGAAATTTCTTTCATGGTGATACCGAGAGCTTCCATAAGTGACAAAGCGTTGGTATATGTGCGGTCGGTAGTGCCGAATCCCGGCATCGTTACTCCTGTTATTCCTTTGCGATCAAGTCCGAGTCGGTCAAAGGTCTTTACTGCGACCAATAAGGCGAGTGTCGAGTCAAGCCCCCCGGATATACCTACTACAAGGCTTTTGGTATGTGTCGCTTCAAGGCGTCGCGCCAGTCCGGCAACCTGGATATTGATTATCTCCTCACAGCGTTCATCGATTATCTTGTCCTCTGACGGTACAAAGGGGTGGGGGGCTATAGTACGGTAAAGCATATCGTCAATCACAGGGGTGATATCAGCAAATACAGTCTTGTATTGGCTGGGATTGCCGGTTGTCTTGCAATCATTGAACGACATTATGTGCATTCTGTCGCGATTAATTGCCGCGATATCGATGTCGGCGATTACATAATTAGGTTCATGTTGCCACCGCTTGTTAATTGCAAGTATCGAGCCGTTTTCAGCTATCACCGCTTTACCCTCAAAAACAAGGTCGGTCGATGATTCTCCATATCCTGCCGATGCGTACACATACGCGCCGATGCATGATGCCGACTGCCGTTTGATAAGGTCAATCAGGTAATTATATTTACCTATGATATCATTGGAGGCGGAGAGATTTACGAGCACTTGTGCGCCGGCAAGAGCCTGATGTGTCGAAGGCGGTATCAGTGTCCATAAATCCTCGCAGATTTCAATTCCTATCTTTACACCGTTGATGTCAATCAATGTATCGTTGGCTAATCCGGAGGGATTGGCTGCTACAAACCATCTTTTTTCGTAAAATTCGTTGTAGTCCGGCAAATATGTCTTGGGAACTATCGCGAGTATTTCACCACCTCCGATAACCACAGCACAATTATACAGTGCGCCGTTATGACGTACCGGCGACCCGACGATAAACACAAGATTTACGGTAGCGGAAAACTCACGCAGACGGGCGATACCGGCATCTGCGGCATCAATCAGTTGCTCCTGATGGAAAAGGTCGGCACAGGTGTAGCCGGTGACGGAAAGTTCCGGGAACACGGCAAGCATTACTCCTTTGCCGTCGAGCGTCTTGCACATCTCGATAATGCTGTCTACGTTAAACTCCACATCGGCTACATTCACGCCCGGTACGGCGGCAGCTACTCTGAAATATCCTGTATTCATAATCTTGTCTTGCTTTTCTATTGGTTGATGCAAAGATAACAATTAAAAGTCGAAAGAGTCTAACAGACCATTCAAGAGATTGCCGGGATTCATAAAAAAAGAGTAATTTTGCAGAATTATGGAATGTACTGATAAGATATCGTGTAATATACTTGTTGCCATGCTGGTGAATCATGGAGTGAAGGAGGCTGTCATCTCCCCCGGTTCCCGGAATGCGCCCATGGTTGTAGCGTTGTCGCGTTGCCCGTCAATTAAAACTACAGTAGTGGTTGATGAACGCAGCGCTGCGTTTATCGCATTGGGAAAGTCGGCGATATCCGCTTCGCCTGTCGCGTTGCTATGTACTTCGGGCACTGCCGTGCTTAATTATGCACCTGCAGTTGCCGAGGCATATTACAGGCAGATTCCTCTTATCGTGATTTCGGCTGACCGGCCGATGGAATGGATTGACCAGGATGACAGTCAGACCCTCCGTCAGTATGAGGCACTCGCCCATTATGTCAAGCGTAGTTACAATATTCCGGCTGATTGCCGTGAGGACAATATGCAATGGTATGTAAACCGTGTGGCAAATGACGCACTAATATGCGCTGTCTCAGGACGAAAGGCTCCGGTACATATCAATCTTCAGCTTGACGAACCACTAAACGGAATGACTTCGAAAATGCCGGAGCGGTGGCTCTCACGCACGATAACGCAAGTTTCTCCGGCATCTGTGTTGCCTGAGAGTGAGAAAATGTCGCTTGCCGGTCGGATTGCCAAGGCATCAGGCGTTTTGGTTATCGCCGGATTTCATGATCCCGACCCACGCCTCTCCGAGGCATTGCAACGATTGACGCGATGCGGTAATGTTGCGGTCATGACCGAGCGGATAGCTAATCTTATCGCTCCAAATGATATGTTTGTCGACATGATAGACTCGACATTGAGCAGCATGACCGATGAAGAGAAAGCATCTATGCGGCCTGAAATAGTGATAACTCTTGGTGGCGCAATCGTGTCACGCTTCATTAAGCAATATCTGCGTAATGCCGGTGTGAAGGAGCATTGGCACGTAGGAATGACCGAGGCGACGATTGACTGCTTGCGTTCTCTCACGATGAATGTCAATATGCCTGCGACCGAATTTTTCGAGGAAATTGCCGGCGCTCTCGATGTCGTAAAGGTCAGAGAGAGCGATTATGCTGCCGCTTGGCGGCGATATGCCAAAAGGGGAGCGATGCTTCATGACAGATATGTTGATATGCAGCCGTGGTGTGATCTCACGGCGATGAAACGCGTATTCACCTCAATCCCTGCCGGATGGAATGTGCAGCTTTCCAATGGCACTACGGTAAGATATGCCCAGTTATTCTGTCCTCTGCACGACAATCGTTTCGACTGCAACCGTGGTGTCAGCGGTATTGACGGGTCTGTGTCTACTGCGGTTGGTGCTTCCACGGTGTATCAGGGTGTCACGCTTCTTGTATCCGGTGACATGAGTGTGCAGTACGACATTGGTGCTCTTGCCGCGCCTTGCATTACTCCACGATTTAAGATGATTGTGTTGTGTAATGGTGGCGGAGGCATTTTCCGTTTTGTTAAAAGCACATCGAGACTCCCGGAACTTGATGAGTATTTCGTCGTTAACAGGGATTTCCCGTTGGCAAAACTTGCTGATGCGTATGGTTTCCGCTATTTTGAGGCTGCCTCGACAGAGCAGTTTGATTCATGTTTCGGTGATTTCATCTCCGAGCAGTCAAAGCCTTGCATATTAGCATTGATAACCCCCGGCGAGCTGAGCGGCACCATTCTGACTGAGTATTTTAGGATAAAGCGATGAAAAATGGCTTGAAAATTTGTGTAAATGAGGAAAAATTAGTTACTTTGCACACTGTTTTTAGGCTCATCCTGTAAAGTTGTTGAGAATGATGCACTTAATGACGATATGAGAACTGAGATGGCGGCCTGAAAACGGTAGTGTTAATCAATAACGAACTCAAACGATTAAAAAACAGCCATGTCAAAGATTTGTCAAATCACAGGCAAGAAAGCAATGGTGGGCAACAATGTGTCGCACTCAAAGCGCCGCACCAAGCGTAAATTCAATGTTAACCTCTTTGAAAAGAAGTTTTATTGGGTAGAGCAGGATGCATGGATTCGTCTTACCATCTCCGCAGCCGGTCTTCGCACCATCAACAAACTCGGTCTTAACGCAGCTATGCAGCAGGCAGCCGAAAAGGGTTATTTAACTGGTAAAGATATTAAATTTTTAGATATATAACGCACTATGGCAAAGAAAGCTAAAGGTAATAGAGTCCAAGTGATCCTTGAATGCACCGAGCACAAGGCGAGCGGTATGCCCGGCACTTCTCGTTATATTACTACAAAAAATAGAAAGAATACTACCGACCGCTTGGAGTTGAAAAAGTACAACCCTATCCTCAAGCGAGTTACCGTACATAAAGAAATCAAATAATACTCCTTAAGATATGGCAAAGAAAACCGTAGCATCACTTCAAAAAGGTGAAGGACGTACTTACAGCAAGGTCATCAAGATGGAGAAATCTCCCAAGACCGGCGCTTACGTATTTAAAGAAGAAATGGTTCCTAACGATCAGGTTAAGAACGCTCTTAAATAAGCAAAACTTGAAATTCATATATGAGGCAGGTCGTCATTATTTGACGACCTGCTTTTGTTTTCCCCGATTCTATTTTAGGGCAATCATGTTTCAGTGACAGACAAAAGGTAATTATGTTCTTTTACAGTTTTAAGAAAATATGTGTTGTTATGGTTCAAAATATAGCGTAGTTTTATGTTTTTTTAGAAAAATAATGTTTTACAGGTTTGGTGTTAAATAAATTTTTATAACTTTGCAGTTGCTTCAGCTATTGAATAATGTAATGTTGGTCGTAGCATGAGATTAGTGTTGTTGTTATATCAATTATGGATAGTTTGTTACAGGAAGGCACATTTGCTTCTTGTAGCATTTTTCGTGTCATTATATGCTAATGCCATTTCTCCTGATCTGATAGCCGATGCGAGGTCATGTGATTCAGTATTTATTTTTCAGGAAAGAATCCTGTTTCCGAGGGCTTCAGCCATCGTATCCGGTGATTTTGCCGATAATCGGGAACATATCGATTCTATCCGTTCTTTTCTCTCGAAAGCAGATACCGGGAACTTTATAAATGTAAGGGTTGTTGGTTCATATTCGCCTGAGGGAGAATACTCCTTTAATAAGAGTCTGGCAGAGGCGCGCGCCTTGGCATTAAAGGATAGTGTGATGCGGTATAATGCTGATATAGAGCTTATTACAACCGCAATTTTACCCCCCCCATTTCGGCGCCGACCGACGGGCTACGCGAAACGCGACATTACTCCCGACTGCGTTTTGCAGAGTTGCAAGTGGTCTGTCGGAAGTATAAAGAAAGTATAATTACCTGCGGCGCGGATTCTCAGAGGGTTGAAAAGTTACAGCAACCCGACATACCTGCAGTTTCGATATTGCAAGATGAGAATCATGGCAGTGAGGAGGATGAGACCGAATCTGATTACACTGCCTCTTTGTCACATGTGAGGCATAATGTGTTCAGTCCTCTGTTCCTTTCCACCAATCTTCTATACGACGCGGCACTCATTCCGAATATAGGAATGGGCGTAAGCGTTACTGACAGGCTTACGGTTACTGCCGACTGGATGTTTGCACGTTGGAGCAATCGCGACAGACATCGTTACTGGCGCATATATGGGGGTGACGCAGAAATCAGATACCGTATCGGCTCACTTCGCGACGGTTCGCCGCTGGGTGGTCATCATATCGGTGTTTACGGCTCGATGGTATGCTATGACTTTCAGGCGGGACGCAATCATAAGGGATTTCTTTCTGACAAATGGAACTATGCTGTCGGCATATCTTATACCTATTCGCTGCCTATAGCCACACGCCTTAATTTGGATTTCAATCTTGGGGTGGGGTATTTATGGGGCACTTACAAGAAACATACGCCGATTGACGATTGTGATGTGTGGTTGTCTACACATAAGATGGGATGGTTCGGTCCAACAAAAGTAGGGGTTTCCCTTGTATGGCTCATAGGAAACAGGGTATCTAATGACAGGAAAGGAGGCGGTATATGAGCGGCAAAGGATATCTTCACAATCGCTTGCCGTTATGGTTGGCATTGCATATACATATAATAGTTGCTGTTGCAATGTCGTTGTCCTGTCTTGTAGGCTGCTCGCAGAGGGAACTGTGCTATGATCATTCCCACAAAGTGCCGGTAAATATCGAATTTGACTGGAGCGACGCCCCCGACGCACAGCCTGCCACTATGGTGGTGTGGTTTTTCCCGGTTGACGGTTCGCATGGATTGCGCTTCGAACTCATCGGTGACGGACAGGCAGCCAGGTCATCGTTTGATGCTGTAGTGAAAGTGCCGGAGGGGACATACCGTATGGTATGCCACAATGGAAGTACCGAGTTTAATGTGGAACGAGGGTCTGACTTCAATGGCTATGGAGTGACTACATACGATGTGGAGGTGCTCTCCGCGATGAACCGCAACGAAAACGCTCCACTTCCTTTCGACATGCCCGTGATGTCACAGGCAAGCCCTCTGTTCTCACATACTATGGATGAACCGATGACGGTGGTCAATGACGGCACTACACCTCAGAAAGTGGTATTCCGTCCCGTCGAGTCAACGCTGGTGTGTGATGTCGTGGTCACCGATGTCAAGAATCTTTACCCCGATGTCAATGTAAGCGCGGTCATCACCGCTTCCGATGGATGGCAAGCAGGTTCCGGAAAGTCCTCGCAGACGTGTGTCGCCGTACCATTCGCCTTCAAGCAGTCAGGTCCCGATGAACTACGCGGTTCGGTGGTGCTGTTTGGATTTTGCGGCGAACACAAGCTCAGGATATACACTTCCTACAAGTATTATTATGACTTCGATTTCACCGATCAGATTACAGGTCACGAACACCAACACCATATAAATATCGACATTTCAGGCATCAATCTGCCGGAGAGAACGTCAGGCGGTCTCTCCCCTGGAGTAAGCGAATGGGGAGAGACAATCGATGAATCCGTAACGATGTAAATGCCCGGATAATACTGATAATACATGTATACATCTTAATAAATAATCGTTAATACAACAAAAATGAAAACAAAACTCTTCCCATTTGCGGCGATTGCCTTTGTGATGGCAGCCTGCTCCAGCGAAGATGTGATTGAAACCAATCCGGACCCTAAAGGAGACGCATTGTCTTTCAGTATTGCGGTTGGTCATTCACGTGCTGTAGAAACTAAACCCGAAAACCTCGGCAATTTCGCTGTCGTTGCCAAAGGTGTACATCCTCACGGTTCTGTCTATGACAGTTTTCTTATCGGCGGTTCCGGGGGTACAGATGACGGGAGCGTCGGCGGCATGACTGCAAAGAAAGCTGAAAATGGTAACTGGGGTTTTGATTCCCCGGTTTACTGGCCTACATCAATCGATGATGTCCTTTTCTGGGCTTATACCTGCTCTCAAAAAACGGTTAAAGACGACGGCACGTCCAGCATAAGCGATGTGCTCCCTTCCGGTGCATATTATCAATTTGAGAGCAATGATGCCTGGATAAAGGCTTTTTCTCCTGAAAAAGCCGTCTTGACTGAAAACCGGGATGACGGTGTCTGGGCGGACGGATTTTTCCAGAAAGACCTGCTTGGGGCTTTCACGCAGGCTAAAAGGACTGGCGGTTCGGTTGTAACCCTCAATTTCAAACATATGCTGTCGCAGATAAGTATTAAGGCATCTTCTAACGCAAAAGCTGACACTGACCACCGTATTGTAAGAATAAAGGGAGCTTGGATTGTAAACACACAGGACAAGGCAAATCTGAAATCAGGATATAAATGGTCTGATGGGACTGCAGATGATAATGCAGCATGGACTGCCTTGGGCGTTAAAGATGATGGCAAGAAGTTTACCGCTTACGGGTCGTTTTATAAGAAACCGTTGGTTTTGGATGACGACACGGATAATTTTGATCTTTTACAAGACGGTGGATCACTGATGCTTATACCGCAGACGATTAAAGCATGGGATAAGACCACTACATCATGGGATGCTGACGCAGCAGAGAAGAAGAATGCTTATATACTGCTTCTTTGTCGCGTAGAGCTTAAGCACACAGGGGATACGCATCCAAGTAATCCCGGTGACACTCAGATTGATGACATAGTTGCCTACAGCGGTTATCATTATCACCAGCAGTTTCCTGTAAATGCATCATCAAAATTTAATGAGGGTGAATATGGCTTTGTATGTGTCCCTGTAGGTACAACTTTTGAAATGGGCAAGAAATACACATTCAATCTCGATATCTGCGGCAAAGATTCAGGTGCCGGCAACTATCCTCCGGATGGAGAGGACTATGACTACTCGTCGCTTTATCCCCGCGATCATTCATTTGCTTCTCAACTGACTAATGAAGAGGATAAGCCAGTTGCACTGACTGTTGTGTCCCGTCCGACTGCAAAGAATGTGGGAGATGTCGTCCTTGACGGTGCGATCGAGTTCAAGGTGGAAATTGAACCTTGGTCCGATGCCGATGACGATTGGAAGAAGGGCGATGGCGACCTGACTTTTAGTAAGTGATTTCAACCCGCACTGAAAATACATGAAGAGGGCGTGTCGGGAATCCGTGTATCGGCAAGCCGGCACACCCTCTTCTAATTATTTTCTAATTATTATTGTACATATTTTGTTATGGATTGCAAATATAAAGGAATGGCCCGGTTATCGGTTGCCGCATTGTTCTGCCTGATAAATGCACTGACTGCATGTGAGGACGATTTTGGCGAAAACATGCCTCGGTCGGGTTTAGTTGCTATTAAAGTGACGGCGCCCGAGGAATGGACTTCTGCGGTAGCCGTTGACGAGAGTTCTCCCGATTCCCGTTGTGTGTCGGTTGACATTGCTGACTCCGAAAGCAGTATCCCTTTATATTTGCATACGGTCGAGTCTGACAACGTGGTGTCGGTTCCCGCTTCAAGAGGCGCCCGCAAAGAATCGGTGGAAAATTTCTCGATGAGTGCGATTTGCTATACGGGAGATTATCCACAAGACGAAACAAAAGTTTTCTGGACTCCCAATTTTGCTTACGATCTCACTTGTGGAGTAACCGGTGAAACAGCTTCTTGTCCTGAATCTCTGCTATGGCCGGCATCGGGCACAGTACGTTTTTTTGCTTTTGCGCCTGTCAGCGCCGACCGCGACGATGATCCGTTCACGTTGTCGACGCGCGATTTCGAGGGGTCGCCTCAAATCACATATACCGTCGACGACAATATTGCCGCCCAGCGCGATCTTATGGCAGCGTGTACCGACGCGCATTCTCCTGTGGTAAATCTGGAATTCCGCCATACACTGACCGCTGTGAAAGTTGTTACGGCTGATGATATGATTCCGGGGAAGATTACAAAAGTGACACTTTCCGGAATACCTTCCACGGGAACCTATATCCCGCGTCCTGATGCCGGTGATGACAAATGGAATGTCACTCCGGAATCGACAAAAAGTTACACGGTGGTGACCGATGCTACTGTCGGCGGAAAGACCGACGGTGATTACTCTGACCCCGATGATGACGGTAATATTGTCGGCAACGCTGACAGCAAGGAGACTGACAACAAAGAGTTAATCGGTGACACAGATGACCTGACGTTGCTTATGATTCCGCAGATTCTCCCTGAGGGTGCGGAGCTCGAAATCGTATTTAAGGAAGCTCTTACGGGAGAAGTGTACACTCTTTCAGCCTCCCTGGAAGGAAAGACGTGGCCGCAAGGGAAGATTGTGACGTATTACGTTTCTCCGTCAAGCGTACATATTACTCCCGTGGTGGAGTTCAATAAGAGTCCCGAGAACCAGAATGATATTCTGCCTTACTCCGGCGTATGGCATGACGTTACGGTAAAGGCTTATGCTGCCGTGACCAAGGCGGGAGAGAGTGTTACGCGTTATGTGAAATTACCCACTCCTGAAATCAAATATTCTTTTGACGGTGCAGCTTCAACGGGTATATTCTGTGATTCGCTCGGCAGGGATGTGGCTCCGGTCGCTGAATATGCCGAGACCGAGAAGTATGAAACCGACCCTGATAAGATTATATCCGAGAGGGGGACGTATTGCCTAAAGGCGCAGTCTGATTTTGAAACTTTGCAAAATAAATTTGCATCCGAGGATCTTAAGACATTCTCCGGTTTCGAGAATGATAAAATCAATCCTGTCGATCTGTATAAGGAAGGGGGGAAGGAATCGGCAAATTGCTATATGGTGGGTAAGCCGGGCTACTACATGTTTCCGGTCGTCTATGGCAATACCTATGAAGATGGTGCATTGAACTCGGAGGCAATAACTATCAAAAATACAACATCAGGCTTGAAGCACTATGTCGATTACAAAGGCAACCAAATTGAAGGCTATGAAATTACACAAGGTGTTGATGCGGTGCTTGCCTGGCAGGATGCGCCTGACCTTGTCGATGCTGTTGAATTAATCCCTGCAAAAGACGGGAAAGATGGCTTGCCCTGGGTAAGATTCCGTGTGCGCGGACGTTCAATAACTCAAGGTAACGCTCTTATTGTCGTAAGGGATAAGGATAAGGAAATAGTATGGAGCTGGCATATATGGGTGTCGCAGCACACAAATGCCTGGATGAAGACACATAGTGATTGCAAGACGGTAAGATCAATCTACGGTAAGAAAAATGATTACAAATTTACGGGCAAAAAATACAACCTGACAAGTGTAAACCTGGGTTATTGTGACCCGCATAATGGAAATCCAGAGCGCACTTTCAACATTAGCTTTGTGGTCGCGGTCAATGCAAATAGCAAGGTTGAAGTCAAGCAATATAAATATACCGGGACCGGGACAGTCTATAAGTCATCTGACTCGTTCAGGCAGATGGAGTTCAAGGGTTCGTTGGGAGGTGACAATACTTATTACCAATGGGGACGCAGTGCTCCCACTCCCGGCGGCATATATAATTCCGATACCCCGACCTATTACTACAAGGGGAATGATTACTCCGAATTGAACATGGAAAACAAACCCCTTTTCAATGGATATGAAAATGGGAAATACTACCTGACCAGAAACGCTCAAGATGACTATGCTAATTCTAATTCTTTGAGTAACGAGAACGGTAAGACTATTGATTGGGCGATAAGTCACCCCCATGTGTTTATAATGAGCAAATATGATAAAGATGTTAAACCGGATGGGACAAACGGACTCCCTGACTACAGGGACCACTGGCATATCATCGACAAGACACAGACGGCCTATGCATACTCATCGAACTTGTTTCAGATGTGGAATCCGATAGCCGACGGTCCGGTCACCTCTATGGAAACCAAAGAAGGGAATGTGGCAAAGTCGGTTTACGATCCTTGTCCTGCCGGATATCTTGTGCCTCCGGCAAATCTATTCTCTGCTTTTGCAAATCACGGAAGTTATAGCGGATATAATTTATATGATAGTGACGTAGTATATGATGACAACGACAGCCCGCACAATTATGAAATTAACATAATCCCGGAACTTCGTAAATGGACCGTGACTACGGGCGATGGTGAAACCTTTGAATTTCCTGCGACAGGCGTGAGGAATAAGAGCTTGAGATATAGTGAGTTTAGTACTGTAGAAAAAGTGATTAAGGCAGCGAGCTCACGAGTTGACCCATTTGAAGATAACTGCAATTTGGGCGGTGAGACATATCCTGCATTCAGGATGCTCACTTACCTTTCTTCTTCAAATTACATAGGGGGTAGCGGCAACAGTATGGCGATATTCTATATCGATAACCGTCATTACGATGATACCAATGGAGACCGGAAAACAGATAAATCAGCGACCTCTTTGACTCTTGTCCCTGACAACCCGGGAATAGGTTGTTATCAGGCGTCTGCCAGTTCCTACGGTCTGTCAGTGCGACCTATGAGAGATGACGGTATATGGAAAAACAGTGGGTCGACACGCTAAGTTATATTAGAAAAGTTGTGTCGAAATTGTTGATTGTATGTAAGGCTTATGGCTTGTGGAAGCAAGCCATAAGCCTTATATCATGACACATAATGGACGATTTGGCGATAGCGGCTATCGGAAATATCCTTGATTGACGTGGTGGAAAATATATGGACCGGTTGTTACTTTGCTGAAAATTTAAAAAGTAATAATCATGGAAAGTGAAATGTTTTTATGGATTCTGATTGTCGGATTGTCCATCATCGGTATTCTCGGATATTTTATTTATGCGGTAGATAAACCTCATAACAAGAATTTTCATTATATAGATATTGATCATGATGATATCTATTGCGATGATGATGACTGCGAAGAATAAATCTGATGTGACTGCGGCTGAGGCAAGCCGCTTTTTAGCAACATATTCAGCTTATTTGTGGGGTTACGGGGCGACATGTATCAGGATTACGAAAAATGTCAACCGCATGGCTGATTACCTCGGCTATCGTGTCGACATAACAATATTGCCCAAACATGTCGCGGTAGCGTTGACCGATATTACCACAGGGGAGTATGCCCATTATACCTGTGCGATTAAAACATTACCGGTCAGTTATCTGGCAAATACACGGATGAGCAAACTTAGTTGGGATGTAGCCGAGGGCAAGGTGAGTGTCTCTGATGCCGAAATCCTTCTCTGTAAGATATCAAGGACACCTAATATGAGCGTCTGGGCTGTCATGTGCCTGGTGGTGTTTGCCAATGCTGCTTTTTGCCGATTGTTTGGCGGTGATGTCGTCGCAATGGTGATTGTGGGTTTCGCCACGCTTTTAGGATATTCAATCAAAAATATATGCCTGAAGCATAAGACCGATGTCAGGGCAATGGTGCTCTTGGCGTCATTTGTGTCGGCTGTGGTCGGGAGCGGGGGATATGTATTCGGTATCACGGCTACACCTGAAATTGCGCTGGGAACAAGTGTGCTTTACCTTATACCCGGTATTCCGTATATCAATTCGGTAAGTGACATGATTGACGGGCATTATCTGTGCTTTTTCAGCCGGACAATGCAGGCAATCGTGCTCACAGGCTGTATCGCCGCGGGATTGACGCTTGCCTTCATGATTATGAACATAAAGATATTCTGAAGGAAATGGAAATTCTGGTAAAAATATTTGAGGATGCAGTGTTTGCGGCGATAGCTGCAATCGGTTTTTCTGCTATAAGCAATCCTCCGAAGATAGCGTTCAAATATTGTGCGCTGATTGCCGCCATCGGTCACGCTTTGCGATATTGTCTTACGACATTGTGGGGGGTGCATCTTGTATGGGGTAGCTTTATAAGTGCGTTTGTAATAGGGTGTCTTGCCGTATATTTCGCGCGCAAAGTGAAATGTCCGCCGGAGACATTCGCCTATCCGTCACTGCTACCGATGATTCCGGGTATATATGCATATCGGTCTCTTCAGGCATTTCTGATGCTTTTGGGGCAAGGAAACGAAGCCGATTTCTCCCATTACGCCTATCTACTGCAGTTCAATGGATTGACATGTATATTTGTCGTGTTTGCGATGGTACTGGGACAGATGATACCGATATTCCTCTTCAAACGCAAATCGTTCAGTGCCACACGCGGATAAACCGTTTAAAATAGTTATTTTTGTATTCATCACATATATACAATCTGATTATGTTACGGGAATTATCAGTTTGCATGACTATTGCTGCAGTCATGGGGTCATGCGCCATGGGACAGAAGAGTTCCGATACTGACCTGTCGACGCAAAATGACAGTGTTGATGTTGAATTATCTGATGAGGGAGATTTGACCATGAACAGTACATGGGACTATTATCCCGTATCAGCTGCCACTATATCCGTGACACTACATTCGGCATCGATGTCGGCGTTGACTGATGACGGGTATAAATTTGCTATCATCGATGAATCAACGCGGAAAGTTGTCGGCAATCATTTTGACCCGATTTATTCCAAAATCACTAACGATACCGGCGCGTATGGGCAGATTGTGGAACTTCGGCTTAAAGAGAAACTTATCGCCGGAAAGTATTGCGTGAAATTCAGTCATGGGGACAGTGATACTCTGACTGCTGCTTTTGAAGTTGTTAGCACCAAGGGGGTAAAGACTGTAATGGATAGGATAGGAGACTATTTCAGTGACAAAAACAAATCACGTAATGATACTGTCGCATGCAATGTGTATATGTTCGGCATTGTATCAGACGACTCCATAGAGGTGGCTTTACGGCATGATTCACAGCGTATGCGGAAGCTGTTCTGTCGTGATGTCGTAAGCTATTCGGCATTGAAATTCACGGGCCAGGTAAATCCGCATGTATATAAGGGACCGGTTGTTACCGATACTTTAGGTGTAAGCATGACCACGCTTGAACAAATATATCCTGATACGGTTAGCGAAATTAAGTTTGTGTTGCATAACAATAGCAGCAAGACACTCTGTTACGGCACACCCTATACCGTGGCGCGCCATGTTGACGGAAAATGGATTGAGCTGTTTCAGAACGGTGTATGGGATATGCCGCTCTTTTCGTTGGCTCCGGGAGGAAACTCGGAGGTGATGACAGCAAAGCTGTACCGACCGATAAATGACATTTTGCCGGGCGAATATGTTATATATAAAGATGTTTATTTTGCCGGCGATAGCGGCTCAAGGTGGAATATCTCTGCCCGCTTCTCAATAAAATAAATTATGGAATTAAGACAACTACGATATTTTGTAAAGGCTGCCGAGACATTGAATTTTTCAGAGGCGGCAAAAGCGTTGTATATCACTCAGAGCACCCTGTCGCAGCAGATAAGACAGCTTGAGGCGGAACTCGGCATTGCCCTCTTCGAACGCAATAGTCATAGCGTAATTCTCACAGAGGCGGGTGAGCAGTTGCTGTATCAGGCAATCGATGCCATTACGGCAGCCGATGTATGTGTGACAAAGATAAATGATTTAAAGCAGTTGCAGACCGGGACACTGAATATCGGGGTCACGTATTCTTTCAGCCCCATATTGACCGAACCGCTTATCATGTTTATGAAGCAATATCCCAATGTGAAGTTGAATATTTATTATAAGACCGTAGATGAATTGCTTGATATGCTTGTAAGGCATCAGGTCGATTTTGTGCTTGCTTTCAAGCCTATGGAAGTAGGGGAGGATATCGAGTATCATACGCTTTTTGACAGCCGTCTTTCCGTGATTGTGCGTGAGGGACACCGGTTAGGCGATAAAGAGTCGTTGACCTTTGACGATATTAAGAATTGTGATTTCGCGTTGCCGATGCGCGGTATGCAGGCGCGTAACAAATTGTCGGCAATAATCGGTGACGATATTTCAAAACTGAATGTCAAGGCGGAACTGAACGAGGTAAATATATTGCTTCAACTTATCCGGTCCACCGATTTTGTAACCATACTGACAGAAGCGACCCTACACGGACATAGCGGTATAAAAAACATCCCGCTCAATGTCAAGGGAAGCGACATGGCGGGATGTGTGCATACGCTTAAAAATGCCTACCGCAAGCACTCGGCAAGTGCGTTCCTCAAAATGCTGAGTGAGTCCAATGCCGTGCGGCAGCGCGTAAGTGAATGGCTTTAAAAGCGGTTAATCGTGGCGCGGATAGCCGACAGGTGTTCGAGCAATTCGGGAAGCTGTCGCAGGGGAAGCATATTGGCTCCGTCACTTTTTGCCTTGGAAGGCTCGGGGTGTGTCTCGATAAATAGTCCGTCGACACCTACGGCGATACCGGCACGTGCTATTGTCTCGATAAGGTCGGGTCGCCCGCCCGTGACCCCTGCAGGCTGATTGGGCTGTTGGAGGGAATGGGTGGCATCGAGTATTACGGGGACACCAAGTTTCTGCATCGTGGGTATGCCGCGGTAATCCACCACAAGATCGGTATATCCGAAGGTAGTGCCGCGTTCAGTGACGGCAACCTGGGTGTTTCCGGCGTCAACGACTTTTTTAACCGCATGCTCCATTGCCTCCGGCGACAGGAATTGTCCCTTTTTGATATTGACCATTTTACCGGTGCGGGCGGCTGCGACAAGAAGGTCGGTCTGACGGCAGAGGAATGCCGGAATCTGGAGAATGTCGACATATTCCGCAGCGAGTGCCGCCTCTTCTTCAGTATGGATATCGGTTACGACAGGAATGTTGTAAGTTTCCTTTACCTTCCGTAGTATCTCCAGTGCTTTCACATCGCCTATTCCTGTAAAGGAGTCGATACGTGAGCGATTGGCTTTCTTATAGGAACCTTTGAACACGTATGGTATGTTGAGTCGGGAAGTAAGCTCATTGATATATCCGGCTATGTCCATAGCCATTTGCTCTCCTTCAATCACGCAGGGTCCTGCCAGAAGGAAAAAATTGTCGGATGATTTCAGATAATTAAGCATTGTTGTCAGGAATTTAGTTGGTTTAATATATGAAAGGTGTCGCATGCCACCAATGCCGCCGTTTCTGTACGCAGCCTGTTGTCACCAAGTGTCACGGGGATGTAACCGGAGTCAAGCACATCTTTTATCTCCCTTGGATCGAAATCACCCTCAGGACCGATAAGTATTGCCACACTTTTACATCCGGCACGATATTCCTTTGCAAGAATACGGCGTGGAATAGAGGGGTCACAATATGCAATAAAGCGTTGCTCTGCATGGGTTTCTGCTATGAATTTTGTCAACGGTGTCATTGGCGATATTTCCGGTAACATCGCTTTGAGCGACTGCTTCATGGCAGATACGGCAATACGCTGAAGTCTGTCGATTTTAATCTCTTTGCGCTCTGAATGACGGCAAAGGAGAGGGACAATACGGTTTACGCCGATTTCTGTAAGTTTCTCTGTGAGCCATTCCATACGGTCCATGTTTTTGGTCGGGGCGACAGCCACAGTTATGTATGTCGACCAAGCCGTAGTCACTGGAGTCTTGTCAACAATCTCAACCGAGGCGTGGCGCGGATCATCGGAAAGCAGCCGGCAGTCATACCGATTGCCTTTTCCGTCAATAACTTCAATGACCGAACCGGGCTTGGTGCGCAATACTTTTATGCAGTGACGCGCCTCTTCTTCGGGAAGCTGTAGCGAACACTCTATTTCGGGGGCATAAAACTGAATCATGTGATGTCATGCATTTTCTACAAAACCTTCCGGAGCACTTTCAATGGTTTTAACTTCCCGCTCGGCATCAGGTGTCGTTCCGTCTTTGAAAATGAGAGCAAACGCGACAGCCACTACAAGAGCAAAACCTGAAAATATGAGCCACGTAGTAGTCCAGTCGCCGAGAAGATATGATGAACCGTCGACATCCTGCCAAGTACAGAAATGTTTCACTACGGAACCGGCGCACAATGTACCGATAGTGGCACCGAGACCATTGGTCATAAGCATAAATAGTCCTTGTGCCGATGCCTGAACAGAGGGTGAGGTCTCTTTTTCAACGAATAGAGCACCCGATACATTAAAGAAATCAAATGCCACACCATATACTATCATTGACAGAATGAACAGGAGAACGCCCGGCATTGCAGGACCTCCTATTGCAAAAAAGCCAAAACGCAACACCCAGGCTATAATAGCTGTAAGCATCACGCGCTTGATTCCGAAACGGCTTAGACAGAATGGTATCAGCAGTATGCATAGTGCTTCGCTAATCTGAGACAGCGATGTAAGAAGGGTGGCATTGTTAGCCGCAAATGTATCGATATATCCGGCCCCTTTGAATGATGTGATAAACGGACCGGCATAGCCATTGGTAACCTGTAGACACATTCCAAGAAGGGTTGAGAAAATAAAGAACACAGCCATTTTCCTGATTTTAAAAAGCTTGAATGCGTTTAGCCCAAGCTTTTCAGCAATAGTCTGACTCGCCTTTTCCTTGGTCAAATGACACTTCGGCAATGTAAGACAGTATATGCTTAGAATCAGGCTCATTATTCCTGACACAAAAAGCTGCATATAAGTGTACTGGAAGCGTGCCTCGTGATTGGAAAGGGTAAAAAAGAAATGATTGTCATGAGTCCATGTAGCACAATTCACAAACCACATAGTAGCGATGAATCCAATGGTACCGAATACCCTTATTGGAGGAAAGGCTTTAACGGTATCGTAACCATTGCTGCGCAGGATTGAAAAAGCTACAGTATTGCTAAGGGCAATCGTGGGCATGTAGAAAGCCACGCTTATAGTGTAAAAGGTAAGTATGGAGACTGTGGGAAGATGTCCTGATTGTCCGGCAGAATATCCGAGCCACCAACAGCCTAACATGAACGCACCTGCGATAAGCTGACAGAGACTTAATACTTTCTGCGGTTGTATCCATCGGTCCGCAACAATGCCCATAAGTGTAGGCATAAAAATTGATGCCATACCTTGAATGGCATAGAACCAGGGGATTAAATCACCCATTCCGGAGGCACCGAGATAGTTGCCTATGCTTGTAAGATACGCTCCCCACACAGCAAATTGCAGGAAGTTCATCACTATAAGCCGTGCTTTTATATGCTTCATTGATAATAGATAGTATGATTATTGTTTAGAATTTTTCTTTTTGTTTAAAACCGCGCTCACTTTGGCTGCTTCCTCGTAGTTTTCCTGCTCAATCAGTCTTTCAAGAGTCCGTTCAAGTTCTTCCACGGCATAATTTTCGAGCTTTGGCTCATTTGCATTGTCATCTTCAGTGTTCATGATGCTCGCTGTTGTATCATCGTCCATGTCGTCATCGGGCGTTTCTTCCAGGATGAAGCCTGTCTCGTCAAGAATCTCCTTGGTGGTATAAATCGGTGCTTTGGTGCGTATTGCAATCGCAATAGCATCGGATGTACGCGCATCAAGTACGATTGTGCGGTCTTGCGTGGCAAAAGTTATTTCCGAAGAAAAAATCCCATCTTCAAACTTGTAGATGAAAACTTCCTGGAGTTTCACTCCAAACGCATGGGCGAAACTGACAAAAAGGTCGTGTGTCATGGGACGTGGCGGTATTATGCCTTCCAGCCGTATGGCTATCGATTGCGCTTCAGAAGCCCCGATAATTATAGGAATACGGCAAGGGCCGTCGACTTGTGATAGTATGAGGGCATACGCTCCGGTCTGAATCTGGCTGTAGGAAATGCCTAATACTCTTAATCTTATTCTGTCATTTGTCATGAATACTATAATATTACGTTTTGACCGGTGATTATGCCGCTACCATAACACAAATGGGCTTTCTCATCGTAGATTACCGCAAATTGTCCGGGTGCGATTCCCTGAATGCGGGATTCCGACTCGACGATATATTCGTTTTCACCGAGTCGTGTCAATACTCCGGGGATAAACTCCGGCATGTGACGGTTTTTGAAAGTTATCTTTGCCTTGGCGCAACTATCGCCCCAGGGAGAACCGGAGATGAAGTGCATCTCGTCAAGGTGCAGAGTGTTGCCATATTGCTTTTCAGTGTCATACCCCTGGCTTACGTAAACCACATTGTCGTGTACGTTCTTTTTTACCACATACCATGGACCGCCGCTTAATCCCAGACCTTTGCGCTGCCCGATTGTATGAAACCAGAAACCGTTGTGCTCCCCAAGTTTCTTACCCGTCTCAAGTTCAATGATTGCTCCTTTTTTTATACCGAGATGGCGTTTTATGAAATCATTGTAATTAATCTTGCCCAAGAAACATATACCCTGGCTATCTTTGCGGAAGGCATTTGGCATCTTTACATCTATTGCGATTTCACGCACCTTCGCCTTTGGCAGACTTCCGATGGGGAACATCAAATGAGAGAGCTGGTCATAGCTTATGCGGGCAAGAAAATCGGTCTGATCCTTTACCGGATCCACTGCCGTGGCAAGATAAATCTTACCATCTACAATGTCGGTCGTGGCATAATGCCCTGTGGCGGTCTTTTCAAACTCATGACCCCAGCGCTGCTCAAAAAAACCGAATTTGATCATTTTATTGCACATTATATCGGGATTGGGAGTCAATCCTTCCTTGACGGTCTTCAATGCATACTCCATCACATTGTCCCAATATTCTTCATGCAATGATACAACATCAAACGGACATCCGTATTTACGTGCGATAAACTGACACATCTCTATATCCTCTTCGGCAGAGCAGTCGCCTTCGCCATTGTCAAGTCCGATACGTATATAAAAAAGGTGAAGGTCGTGACCTTCTTCCTTTAAGCGGTGTACAACCACCGCACTGTCAACACCACCTGAGATCAGTACAGCTATTTTCATTACAACATTTTGTGATTCTAAACTTCTTCAAGTTCCTCGGTTTCTGTTTCGTCTTTACCTCTTTTGGAAATTATAAACAACGATATAAAATAGTCGAGTGATATTTTACCCGGACCGGCAATTAGCAGGAACAGGAATATGCCGATAAACATCAGAGGCAGATAACCCGGCTGGGTGCTTGAAATGGAGTAGGTGAGAGTGTTGGGGAAAAGATCGTGCAATATATGGTATTCAGCGATTATCATGGCTATTACCGGCGGCAATACTGAAAGCCGGGTGAGAAATCCGACCATGATACACAGCGAGCAGATAAGCTCGATACAAATCATGATGATAAGCGAAGCCTCGTTTCCAAGTCCGAGTACCGACGGAAATGTATAGCGTAAAGTTGAGAAATTTATAAGATGCCTGATTCCGAACTGCATGAACATTACGCCCACAAACAGCCGGAGAAACAGTCGTGCAAGATTGCTATAGGTATAGCCCGTACACCGCAGAAATAAGTTTTCAAAAAATAGTTTCATCGTTTAGTGACTTACTGTTGCTTCTGTTGTTGTTTATAAATTGCCGACGCCATGGAGAGAGCCTGATTGATATTCATGTCACGCAATATTATTTTGCGGTCCTTATCAAGCAGGTACATCGCCGGGAGATTACGTATATCGATATATTCCCCGATATCATCCGATGTGCCCGCTTCCCATTCGTAGGGATATTTCTCGACCGATTTTTTCCAATTCTCGTCAGGAGTACCGGTATAAATGTCAACGATTTTAAGTGTGCCGTTTTTTGAGAGGCTGTTAACAGCAAAGTCAGTCTCCAGACGGAGTGATATCATGTCACAATCTTTACATTCCGGACCGTGTATGTATAATAGAGTGAACTCTCCCGGCTGGTCGTAAAGCTGGTGAACTGCCCCGTGGCGCGTGGTATATGTCATCGGTAATGCGGTTGAGCCTACCTGCGAGCCGTTGAGCATTTTTACATGATTGAGGTAATGAGTCTTGTCCTTTGCCGATATTTTTTTATTTGACAACGCCGCTTTGGTGAATAGCATATATTGTTCATCGGCCCAGAAAGGAGCTTCCGCAGAGAAAAGATTTTTTTCTGCAGCTTTTACAATCTTAAGGATCGATTTGGCATCGTTCTTATAGCGGGAGGTGAGATTTACAATCGATTTTTTAACGCTGTCGGCACTTGCATAGGGAATGAATGACACATAGTCAGCAAAAGCCTCATTAAATGCCAATGTGTCATTCAACAGTTTTTTCATGTCAGCCTTGTCCCAGAAGCGAAGCACGATATAGCTCGTCTTTTCCTGAAGAGTGGCGAGGGAATCGGGAGCAGTGGGATATTCAAAGTGGGTCTTTGTCTGAGACCTGCCTACCGATGAAAACAATGCGGCAAATATGATGGCAATGAAAATTTTCTTCATATAAGGTGTATTGGCATAATTTTTGACTAACAAAGTTAACAAATGACCGCGGTAGTACAAAATAATTAATCAACATTATGGGGGTTGAAAGTGTTAGAAAAGTAAAGTAAATATTAATTTATATCATATTATGAATTTCAATAACTTCACGATTAAATCGCAAGAGGCGATTCAAAAAGCGGTTGAGATCACTAAGGGGTCGGGCAACCAGGCTATAGAGCCGGTGCATATCCTTAAGGGATTGATGACCGAAGGCGACTCGCTGATGCAATTTATTTTCCAAAAGGTAGGTGCTAATGTCGGGGCGGTCACAGCCTCGGTTGACCGTGCCATCGCTGCCGAGCCGAAAGTATCGGGTGGCGAGCCGTACCTTAGCCGTACATCAAACGATGTACTCCAGAAAGCACTTGACATTGCCAAAAAGCAGGGCGATGAATATGTGACGCTTGAAGCGATTCTTCTTGCAGTGTTCACAGTAAAAAGTCAGGCATCACAGATTTTAAAGGATGCGGGGCTTTCCGAGCATGAACTGACTGCAGCGATTGAAGAGCTTAGAAAGGGTAAGAAGGCGACTGACCAGAGTGCGGAAGACACATATAATGCATTGAGCAAATATGCGGTAAACTTGAATGAGCGTGCTCGTTCAGGTAAACTTGACCCGGTTATCGGCAGGGATGACGAGATACGTCGTGTGCTTCAGATATTAAGCCGACGCACTAAAAACAACCCGATGCTTATCGGCGAGCCGGGTACCGGTAAAACCGCCATCGCGGAAGGTCTTGCTCATCGTATCGTAAGGGGCGACGTGCCTGAAAACCTTAAGAACAAGCAGATTTACTCTCTTGACATGGGTGCGCTTGTTGCCGGTGCCAAGTACAAAGGTGAGTTCGAAGAGCGACTGAAGGCGATTGTCAATGAAGTGACACAGGCGGATGGTGATATCATATTGTTTATCGATGAAATCCATACGCTTGTAGGTGCCGGTAAAGGTGAAGGGGCGATGGATGCGGCAAACATTCTTAAGCCTGCTCTTGCAAGAGGTGAGCTCCGCAGCATAGGTGCAACCACTCTTGACGAGTATCAGAAATATTTTGAAAAAGATAAGGCTCTTGAACGTCGTTTCCAGAAAGTAATGGTAAACGAGCCTGACGAGATGAGCGCGATTTCCATCCTTAGAGGGTTGAAGGAGCGTTACGAAAACCATCATCAGGTGCGCATACGTGACGAGGCTATCATTGCTGCCGTGCAGTTGTCCGAGCGTTATATCACAGACCGTTTTCTCCCCGATAAGGCGATTGACCTTGTGGATGAAGCCGCGTCAAAACTGCGTCTGGAACGTGATAGCGTGCCGCAGGCTCTGGATGAGATTACGCGTAAGATTGCGCAGCTTGAAATTGAACGTGAGGCTATCAAGCGAGAGGGTGACAATGTAAAAATAAAGGATCTTGAAAAAGAACTTGCCGACCTTCGTGACGTAGAGAAAGACTTCAAGGCAAAATGGGAGTCTCAGAAGGAGCTTATCAATAAGATTCAACAGAATAAGATTGACATCGAGCAACTTAATTTTGAGGCTGACAGGGCAGAACGTGAAGGCGATTATGCCAAGGTTGCCGAGATTCGTTATTCCAAGGTCCAGGAAAAGGAGAAGGAGAATGAGCGTATCCAGGAGCAACTGAAAGAGATGCAGGGCGACAAATCTCTTATCAAGGAAGAGGTTGATGCCGATGACATCGCCGATGTAGTATCACGCTGGACCGGTATTCCTGTGAGCAAGATGGTTCAGAGCGAGAAGGAGAAGCTACTCCATCTTGAAGAAGAACTTCACAAGAGGGTAGTGGGACAGGAAGAGGCTATTGCAGCTATTGCCGATGCTGTGCGTCGTAGCCGTGCCGGTCTTAATGACCCGCGTCGTCCTATCGGTTCATTCATCTTCCTCGGTACGACCGGTGTCGGCAAGACTGAGCTTGCCAAAGCACTTGCCGAATATCTTTTCGACGACGAGAATATGATGACCCGTATCGATATGAGCGAGTATCAGGAGAAACATACAGTGAGCCGTCTCGTCGGAGCGCCTCCGGGATATGTCGGATATGATGAAGGCGGTCAGCTGACAGAGGCTGTTCGTCGTAAGCCATATTCAGTAGTGCTTTTTGATGAGATAGAGAAAGCACACCCCGATGTGTTCAACATACTGTTGCAGGTACTTGACGACGGCAGGCTTACTGACAACAAAGGTCGTCTCGTAAACTTCAAGAACACGATAATCATCATGACTTCCAATATGGGGTCACAGGTTATACGCGAGAATTTTGCCGGTATTACCGATGAAAATCATGCCGAAGTCGTAGAGAAGACCAAGGAAGAGGTACTGGATATGTTAAAACAGACGATTCGTCCCGAATTCCTTAACCGTATTGATGAGATTATAATGTTCACGCCGCTTAACGAGCGTGAGATTGAAGAGATTGTCGGCATACAGGTGAACGGCATCAAGCGTATGCTTGCCAAGAACGGTGTACAGCTTGAAGTGACACCTGCAGCTCTCGGTTATCTTGCCAAGGAAGGATACAATCCCGAATTTGGCGCAAGGCCTGTTAAGCGTGTGCTTCAGCGCATGGTGCTTAACCGTCTGTCAAAAGATATACTTGCACAGAAGGTTGACCGTGAACATCCGATTATCATCGATGTCAAGGATGATGAGTTGATATTTAGAAATTAATAATTTTAACAAGAGCCGTGTCAGGCTTGTATGACCCGGCACGGCTCATTTTTAATCTATTTATTATGAAAAGATTGATTTATTTGTTGTTTGCGCTACCATTGTTTTTTGTGTCATGTAGCGATGATGATGATCTGCCCAATTTCCAGTTGCAGATTGACATGAAGGGTCAGACAGAGATTACTGATAAAGGGGTGGTTGTCGTGCCACAAGGTACTCCGTTCACTGTCGAGTCGATTACAATCGTGAATCCTTCAGTAAAGGATATCACCCTTGGAGGTGCTACCTATTATTGGGATTACGTATTTCAGGGAAGTACTCTTGTAGCACCCTTCGGAATGGTGTTCAATACAGAAAATCTGCCGCTCGGTTCCCACCTGTTACAGATTTACATGCCGGTATTTGCCGTTGATTACAGCCCTGCCGAAGCTGTGGCGTCCTATACAATCAAGATTGTAGAGCCCCTGGAAGAGAATGAGCCTACACCCGACACTCCGGCATCACAGACGGTCACACCTCAAATTGGCGCAAAATAACGGTCATTGAGGGATATTTAAGATACAAGGATGCAAGAGCCACATGCTTTTGCATCCTTTTTTATCTTGGCAACCGGGTCTTTATCTCGTCAAGTCTTACGAGTTTGCTTACTATGGCATAGATAGTGAGACCAGCCGGGGAGTGAATCTGCAGTTTTGAGGCTATATTACGGCGATGAGTCATGACTGTATTGACCGATACGCCCATCTCCGCTGCGATTTCTTTATTTGACATTCCTTTCACGATTCCTACGACAACATCTTTCTCGCGTTGACTCAGAATCTTTGCATCTTCTTCCTCCTCTTCCGCTATTATTTGCCGGAGAGTGGATTCAATTATGTCAACGCTGTCGTAAATCGAGATTGTTGCATCGAAATTACGCAGGATTTCTGCCGGTAATGCCGACGTATATAATGCTGCAATCCTTATTTTGCTTGAATATGCGGAACGTAATTCTTCGATTTTTTCGGCAGAAAGTGATATCGGGTCAGCTATGATGACGTGACATGAACATTTCCCGATGTCTTGAATATTTATCCGGTTTAGCGTAATGGAGATATCACGCATATTAGAGAGCAGTCCTGATATACCTGCACATATAATTGCCGAGGGATGAAGAAGAGCTATTGTTACACGTTTCATTTTTCCTCGTTATTATTGCCATCACGGTTTGCCGATGACCTGTAATTACATTCAATCATTGTAATTAAAGGAATCAGGATATGATTCTCTATGTCGTTATGGGAATCGAGGTCTTCTTCAGCATTATACAAATCAATTAACACGTCATACATCTTGTTTGGCATCGATGTGGTATAGAACCGAAGGATGATATTTTTCAATTCTGTCAATTTTTCTCCAATCTCGTCGTGGTGACGTTTGAACAGATTGATACTGTAATCGGAATTATCCCCGTTTACAAGGGCACGGATATAAGGGAATACACGCTTTTCCTCATAATTGAAATGTTTCTTGACCTCTTCCATGTACGAATCAAAAAACGATATTATCGCCATGTTTATATCGCTGTGGCTCTCTTCGAGGGCTGTCACGAGATTCTGGCGTATATGGGGAAATTTATATTTAAGGAAATAGTCATGACTGTTGTGGAGAAAATCCACAATAGCCACCGGCGATACGACCGGTAGCCGTTCCGAATCAATCTTCCCGGTCAGAATGAAATTTACAATAAATAAAAACACATCGGTGTCGATGCCATTTTCATTACATACATCCTCGATGCGCTTACTCTGGAATCCAAGCGGAATATTGAAGCGGCTAAGAATCTGGAGTATATTGTAATCTTCTCGTATAAGGTCGATTACGCTGTCCTTTCCTGAAAAATTTCTTGTTAATTTCATAATGCGCGAAATTAACAAATATATTGTAATTATGCAAGATTATTTATATCGATTCTAAACAATGCCAATTCGATGTCATAAAAAAGCCGGATGACATTTTGTCATCCGGCTGGATATCATTCAAGTGAAAGCTTATGCTTTCTTATAAGCTTCAAGGTCTTCAAATTTGAAGTTGGCGATAAACTCTGCATGTTTAACCACCTCTGCTTGTATGAAGTTGCAATAAACCTTCGCGCTTTCGGTGAACGAGTCATTGCGCTGCGCATCCTGAAGAAGCAAGTGACCCATAATGATGTCGGCTGCCATCTCTACCATGCGACGTGCCATGAAGTCAACATAAGCCGGTTCCTTGATTGCAGTAACCTTTTCTACTGCATCGGCATAGATTTTTGCAAGTTCGACAAGACGAGTCTTGATTCCTTCAAGTTCAGGTTTCACCTCGATTGCCTCGTATTCCTTTATAAGGTTAAGATATGCACCGGTAGTTACATAACGGATTGCAGCCACAACCTGAAGCTGGGTAGTACCTTCATAGATGGAGGTGATTCGGGCATCACGATAAAGACGCTCACAAGCGTAATCTTTCATGAAGCCGGAACCGCCATGAATCTGGATACAGTCATAGGCGTTCTGATTGCAATATTCGCTGCCCATACCTTTTGCAAGGGGAGTAAGCGCATCGGCAATCTTGCTGTATTGCTTGGATTCCTTTTTCTCTTCCGGAGTGAGAGCGCGTTCTTTGGCGATGTCATCATATACCTTATAAAGGTCGACATAACGTGCGCACTCGTAAAGAAGCGAGCGGGAAGCATCAAGCTTGGCTTTCATCACAGAAAGAATCTCATAAACAGCCGGGAATTCAATAATAGCCTTTCCAAACTGCTTGCGGTCGCGGGCATAGGCAAGAGCTTCGCGGTATGCAAGTTCGCTGACGCCTACCGACTGGGCTGCAATACCAAGACGCGCACCGTTCATCAGTGCCATCACATACTTGATAAGTCCAAGTTTGCGTGAACCGACCAGCTCTGCCTTTGCATTCTTATAAACAAGTTCACAGGTAGGCGAACCTTTGATACCCATTTTGTTCTCGATACGACGCACATTCACACCGCCATTGCGCTTGTCGTAGATAAACATCGAAAGACCACGACCATCTTTTGTACCGTCTTCCGAACGTGCCAAAACGAGGTGAATATCGCTGTCACCATTGGTGATGAAACGCTTCACACCGTTAAGCACCCATGTGCCGTCGGGCTGTTCAGTCGCTTTCAACATAACTGACTGAAGGTCGCTACCGGCATCCGGTTCGGTTAAGTCCATAGACATTGTCTCACCCTCGCATACACGCGGAATATAGCGGCTCTTCTGGTCTTCATTGGCAAATTCATAGATTGTCTCCGCGCAATCCTGGAGTCCCCAAAGGTTTTCAAAACCGGTGTCGGCACGGCTTACGATATCTGCTGCCATGATATAAGGGGTGATAGGGAAGTTAAGACCTCCATAACGGCGCGGCATCGCCATACCCATAAGACCGGCCTTGCGGCAAATGTCAAGGTTTTCTTTTGTGCCGTCGGCATAGATTACTCGCCCGTTTTCCACATGAGGACCCTGGTGGTCGACATCTTCGGCGCGGGCAGCGATGTGCTCGCCACATACTTCTCCGACTATCTCTAACACCTTGTCATAGTTGTCCATGGCATCGGCGAAATTAAACGGAGCGTAGTCAAATTTCTCCGCATCGGTATAGTTGCGCTCTTTCAAAGCTACAATCTTCTCCATCATAGGATGGGTAAGATGATGCTTAAGTGCGGGATTATCAGTATAAAAATTAGACATTGTAATTGCTACTTAGAGTTTTTCTTGTAATATTTGATAAGCTTCGGCACGATATCTTCAACATTGCCGGTAATCACATAATCGGCGATAGTGTTAATCGGCGCATTAGGATCATTGTTTATTGAAATGATGATTGCGCTTTCCTGCATACCGGCAATGTGCTGAATCTGTCCCGAGATACCACAGGCGATATAAAGTTTGGGCCGAACTGTGACACCTGTCTGACCAATCTGGCGGTCGTGCTCGGCGAATCCGGCATCGACAGCGGCACGTGATGCACCGACTTCACCGCCAAGAGTGTTGGCAAGATCAAACAACAGGTCAAATCCTTCCTTGCTTCCCATGCCGTAGCCACCGGCAACGATAATCGGTGAGTTTTTAATGTTGACCTTTGATTTCTCGATGTGACGGTCGATAATCTCCACTACAAAATCTTCAGGAGCCACATATTTAGCCGGGTCAAGGTTGATAATCTCGCCCTTGTATTCCGGATCCTTAATCTCTTTCTTCATGACACCCTCGCGAACGGTAGCCATCTGCGGACGACATTCAGGATTCACGATAGTAGCGACAATATTACCGCCGAACGCGGGTCGAATCTGATAGAGCAGGTCGGTATATTCCTTTCCTGTCTTTGGGTCTTTGTGGTCACCTATTTCAAGTGCGGTACAGTCTGCGGTAAGTCCGCTGTGAAGACATGATGACACGCGAGGACCAAGGTCACGGCCAATGCAGGTAGCACCCATGAGGCATATCTGCGGCTTTATCTCCTTGAACAAGTTGATGAGCACAGCTGCATGAGGATTGGATGTATAGGGATATAGTCGCTTGTCTTCAACTTTATATACGGTGTCTACGCCGTAAGGAAGCACCTGTTTTTCGATATCGGCAAGATTGTCGCCTATAATCACGGCTTCAAGCTTTACGCCGAGACGGTCGGCAAGCACGCGACCTTTGGTAAGAAGCTCAAGGCTTACATCGGCTATTTTGCCGTCTTCGTATTCGCAATATACGATTAAATTATTTTTATCGGTCATGTCAGTCAGGATTTAGCCAATTGTGTGATTAGCGATGAGTTCTTTCACCAGGTTTTCAAGCTCGGTGTCGTTATTCTCTATTGTGCGGCTCTCTTTTGCCGTGAACACTACATTTTCAATAGCCTTCACTTTTGTAGGAGATCCGGGAAGACCGATCTGTTCGGGATCTGCATCAACGTAAGCTGCACTCCATTCCTGCAAGTTCAGATAAGGACGCGCTTCAACGATTGCTTTCAGCTCATCGGACAATTTTTCTTTTTCTGAAGGGGAAACCGCATATTTATATTTCTGAAGACGCTTGGCATTGCGCGGACGACATTCAGCAGCCGAACCGTTGACGGTAACTACGCAGGGTAGGGGTGCTACTACTGTCTCGACGCCCGATTCAAGACGACGCTTTACAGTAACCTTGCCATCTTTCAGGTCGAGGATTTCCTCTGCGTATGTCACCTGCGGCAGCCCGAGTTTCTCGGCAATCTGGGGACCTACCTGCGCGGTATCACCGTCGATAGCCTGACGGCCGCCTAAAATGATGTCAAAGTTGCCAAATTTCTTGACAGCCTGTGCGAGTGAATAGGAAGTAGCAAGTGTATCGGCACCGCCAAGTACGCGGTCTGTAAGAACGATGCCTGTGTCGGCACCGCGATAAATTGCTTCACGGATTATTTCTGATGCGCGCGGAAGACCCATCGTAAGAAGGGTAATAGTAGAGCCGGGGTTGGCATCTTTAAGACGGAGAGCCTGCTCAAGCGCGTTGAGATCCTCCGGATTAAAGATGGCAGGCAGTGCGGCACGGTTTATAGTGCCGTCTTCCTTCATGGCATCCTTGCCCACATTACGGGTGTCGGGCACCTGCTTTGCGAGCACAATGATGTTTAAACTCATGACTTTTAGATATTAGATAGTTATATTCTATTATATTTTGGTTTATCTCCACAAAGATAATGTTTTGACGCATTATGTCCAAACTCTGATTAACTAAATTACATCAATCAAAGCTTGACCCGTCGAAACAGTGGGTACATATCTTGCATTTAGGCAACCCGATGGCTTTTACCACTGTTTCAATCGAATTGAAACGCAGAGAGGTAAGACCAAGTTGCTGTCTTATGCGCTCGACCATAGCCTTATATTTAGGCGAATCGGTTGTGGCATATTCCGCAAGATCCTTGTCGGCATCGCCTTCAAGCTCCTTTATGACACGACGGGTGATAAGTTCCATTTCGCTCTTGGATGCCGTGAAGTTAATGTATTTGCACGGATATATCAAGGGCGGGCAACTGATACGTATATGTACTTCCTTGGCTCCGCAGTCAAAGAGGTCTTTCACATTATCACGAAGCTGAGTGCCGCGCACGATTGAGTCGTCGCAAAATATCACACGCTTGTCATATAGCAACGCACGGTTGGGTATCAGTTTCATTTTTGCCACCAGCTCCCTGCGCTCCTGTGTGCTCGGGGTAAAGCTGCGCGGCCAGGTCGGGGTATATTTTACAATACCGCGTTTATAAGGCACTTTCTTTCCCTCTGCATAGCCGAGCGCCATGCCTATTCCGGAGTCGGGGACTGCACTTACGAAATCGACTTCCGTGTCATCGTCCTTACCCATTTCAAGCCCGGAATCATAGCGCATAAGATCAACATTACGATTCTCATACTCGCATACAGGATAGCCGTAATATGTCCACAGGAAGGCACATATCTGCATTTCCTCTTCGGGAGCCTTGAGCTGCTTGATGGAGTCTGCCTTGATTTCTACAATCTCGGCTGGACCGACATTATAGCAAACTTCAAATCCGAGGTTAGGGAATGCACACGTCTCGCTTGTCACCGCATGTGCACCATCTTTTTTACCGATGATAATCGGGGTTCTGCCAAGACGGTCACGTGCCGCAATCACGCTGTCCTCTGTAAGAAGCAGCATTGAGCACGAGCCTTTCACACGTCGGTACACATTCTCGATTCCCGATACATAATCTGTACCTTCGCTGATAAGGGCTGCAATCATCTCGGTAGGGTTGATGATGTCATAGCTGTGCTCGCAGAAATGATGTCCTTTTGCCAGCAGCTCTTTTTCAAGCGATGAAATGTTGTTGATACGGCCGACAGTCACTATTGCAAACTTTCCAAGATGGCAGTTCACAATAATAGGTTGGGCATCGGTGTCACTAATGACACCGATGCCCACCTTGCCGGAAAAATCTTTCAGGTCGCCTTCAAATTTCGACCTGAAATAAGAGTTCTCGATATTATGGATAGAGCGGGTAAACACGCCGTTGTTACAAGTGGCGATTCCGGCACGTTTGGTGCCCATGTGGGAATTGTAGTCAACTCCATAGAAAAGCTCGTTGATACACTCGTCATGTTTCGCTATTCCAAAAAATCCTCCCATATAAATATATGTTTTTACTTTTTGTTGATTGTCTTTTCAATCCATTTGCGGGCATTGACAAAAGCCTCGACCCACGGGGTGACTTCATCGTTTTTATGCGATTCAGGGTAGTAGCCACACTGCCAGGGGAAGAGCGAGCGCTCCGGATGTGGCATCATCGCCAGATGACGACCGTCGGCGGATGCTATACCCGCGATTGAGTAGCGCGACCCGTTAGGATTACCGGGGTAAGAGGCATAATTATATTTTGCCACGACATTGTATTTTGACAACGGCTCAGGAAGATTAAACTTTCCTTCTCCGTGAGCCACCCAGATACCAATCTTTGAGCCTGAGAGTGAACCGAGCATCACGGAATTGTTTTCCGGAATTGACAGTCCGAGGAATTGCGACTCAAACTTGTGGGATATGTTGTGCTCCATCGTCGCCTTGCGCTCATGCTCGGGATTTATAAGGTTAAGCTCTATCATGAGCTGGCAGCCGTTACATATACCGAGGCTGAGTGTGTCATTACGCTTATAGAAGCGCTCAAGTGTGGCTTTTGCCTTATCGTTCCAGAGGAAACCGCCCGCCCAGCCTTTTGCTGAACCGAGCACATCGGAATTGGAGAAGCCTCCGCAGAACACTATCATATTGACATCGTCAAGAGTCTCGCGACCCGACATGAGGTCAGTCATGTGGACATCCTTGACGTCAAAGCCGGCAACATAAAGTGAATATGCCATCTCGCGGTCACTGTTGACACCCTTCTCACGTATGATTGCTGCGCGTATGCCACTCTTGCCCTCGCGGCGCAAAGACAGCCCCATGGATTTCAGTTTGCCGTCAAATCCTTTCGGAAAACGATATCTGATAGGCTGCTTCTTGTAGTTTTCAAAACGCTCAAGCGCGCATTTCGCACCGCTTTGAACTGAATCCATAAGATAAGAGGAATAGAACCATGCATCGCGCAACTCGTCGATGACAAGAAGGCGCTCAGCTCCGTTATGGCTTATCTCGATTACTCTTTCTTTTGCCGGGACTCCTATCGCGCAGAAACGGGCACCTGCTTCTGTCAATACAGCCTCTACCTTTTCAGCTTTAGCATCGGCAACCTGAATCACCAATGCCGGATTTTCGGCGAAAAGGATTTTTACAAGGTCAGTCTCGCCAAGGCTATCAAAGGCATCGGCATTAAATTCGATACCGCCGTTCACATTGGCAAAACACATTTCGAGCAGGGTAGTGACAAGACCTCCGGCTGAGACATCGTGAGCGGCAAGAAGAGCCTTGCTTTTTACAAGCTTCTGCACTGCGTCAAATGTCTTGACAAACTGTGCGGGATCCTTTACCGAAGGTACATCTTTGCCCAAACGGTTAAGAGTCTGTGCAAATGCCGAACCGCCAAGTTTCAGTTCCTCACCGGAGAAGTCTATATAATATAATGTGGATTTCTTCGGTTGAAGCACCGGAGATACCGTCTTTTTGACATCGCTTACCTCACCTGCTGCCGAGATGATTACCGTACCGGGTGCAAATACCTTGTCATCACCATATTTCTGTGTCATGGAAAGACTGTCCTTGCCGGTAGGTATATTGATGCCGAGAGCACAGGCAAAATCGCTACATGCCTCTACAGCACGGTAAAGAGCCGCATCCTCGCCGGGATTCTTACACGGCCACATCCAGTTGGCACTTAATGAGATGCCTTTTATGCCGTCGCTCAACGGTGCCATGACGATATTGGTCAACGCTTCGGCAACAGCCATCACCGATCCTTTTGCTGAATCAACGAGAGCGGTTTGCGGGGCATGTCCGATTGATGTCGCGATACCTGCCTTGCCTTTATAATCGAGAGCCACAACGCCACAGTCGCTAAGGGGCAACTGGATTTCGCCCTGACACTGCTGACGGGCAATCTTGCCGGTCACCGAGCGGTCAACCTTGTTGGTGAGCCAGTCTTTACAAGCCACAGCCTCAAGACCAAGCACATCAACTACATATTCATTGATTTTAGACTCATCGTATTCTACATCTTTATATGTGGTGACAACTGTCGAGTCGGTCATGACAGTTTTAGGCGAGTTTCCAAACATGTCAGCCATGGCGAGGTCTATAGGCTTTACACCGTCGGGCTGTTCAAACACAAAACGGTCATCACCCGTAGTTTCACCGACGACATAGAAGGGTGCGCGTTCACGTTCTGCGACACGACGCACATATTCGATGTCCTTTTCCTTAATCACCATACCCATGCGCTCCTGACTCTCGTTACCCACAATTTCTTTGGCGGAAAGAGTCTTGTCACCGATGGGGAGAGAGCCTATCTCAATCTTACCGCCGGTAGATTCCACAAGTTCTGACAGTGCGTTCAGATGACCTCCCGCACCATGGTCATGTATCGAGATAATAGGATTATTGTCGCTTTCTGCAAGCGCGCGTATCACATTGCTTACACGTTTCTGCATCTCGGGATTGGCACGTTGTACGGCGTTAAGCTCAATAGAGTTGTCGTATTGACCGGTCTCCACAGAAGATACTGCGCCTCCACCCATACCGATGCGGTAGTTGTCGCCACCCATCACGATGACTTTTTCTCCGGCGACAGGTTCTCCCTTTATTGCATCTTTCTTTGCGGCGAATCCAACACCTCCGGCAAGCATGATTACCTTGTCATAGGCATATTTTTTGCCGTTCTCGTCATGCTCGAAAGTAAGTAGCGAACCGCAAATCAGGGGTTGTCCGAATTTATTGCCGAAATCTGAGGCACCGTTTGATGCCTTGATGAGAATGTCGCAAGGTGTCTGATAGAGCCATGCACGCGGATCCATCATCTTTTCCCAGCGATGTTCCGGGGTCATGCGCGGATAAGAGGTCATGTAGACAGCTGTACCGGCTATGGGTAGACTCGCTTTTCCTCCGCCGAGACGGTCCCGGATTTCACCTCCGGTGCCCGTCGCCGCGCCGTTAAACGGCTCAACAGTGGTCGGGAAGTTATGGGTTTCGGCTTTAAGTGAAATAACCGTGTCGACATCCTTTATATCGAAATAGTCGGGACGGTCAGGATTGACAGGGTAGAACTGGTCAATCTTCGGACCTTTTATAAATGCCACATTGTCTTTATAAGCCGACACAAGCTTGTTGGGGTTGACCTGCGAGGTCTTTTTGATAAGCTTGAAAAGTGATGACGGCTTTTCCTCCCCGTCAATTATAAATGTGCCGTTGAAAATTTTGTGACGGCAATGTTCCGAATTGACTTGGGAAAACCCAAACACCTCGCTGTCGGTCAGCGGACGACCGAGTTTCTTGCTGAGATCGCGGAGATACTGCTCCTCGTCGGGACTTAACGCCAGTCCTTCCTTTTTGTTATATTCGGATATATCCTCTATATATACTATGGGATCCGGAGTCTTGGCGACAGCAAATATCTTGCTGTTAAGTCCGTCGTAAACGCGTTGCAGCATCTTGTCAAATTCAGGCTTCTCCGCGGTTGTACGCCAGAATTCCTCGATTCTGGTGATTCCGGAAAGACCCATGTTCTGAGTGATTTCAACTGCGTTTGTACTCCAGGGGGTGATCATCTCGCGTCGAGGCCCCACGAAACGCCCTTTAAGTGATGTAGACGACAAGGGGGTGGCGCCGCCGAAGAGCCATGACAGCTTCTTGAGGTCATCGTCGCAGAATCGCTGTGATGTCTCGACCGCGATAATGTGACTGGCACCTTTTTTGAAGAAAACAACCATATTGTTGATCCAGTTATTAAGTGATTGGTTTAGGCTGCAAAATTAGTAAAAAACGCTGTAAATTTGCAATAAAACGCTGTAAAATATGCCGGCAGTGTCCGCATTTTACCCTTATAGGTATTTGTCCATAATTTAGACGCGCTCATTATTTGTGATTTTATCATATTATGTATAATTTTGCAGGCGTAAAATGAAAAGTGTGTCATTTCTGCTTTTTGGCACGACTTTTGCAGTAAGTTAGACGTTATAACAGATAATCATACTTTAAATTATGAACATATCACAGGAAAAGACCGGCAACGTAAGCGTCAAGCTGACCGTAGCCATCGAAGAAAACGACTATAAGGACAAGGTCGTAAAAGAACTTAAGGAAATAGGTAAGAAACATGCCATCCCCGGATTCCGTCAGGGACATGTGCCTTTCGGCGAGCTTAACCGCCGTTTCGGCAAGCAGGTGACCAGCGACGTGATTAACAACGAGGTATATGAGGCTGTGGTTAATTATATCCGCGACAACAAGCTTGCTGTTCTTGGTGAGCCTGTGCCCGTTGAAGTAAAGGAGCTTGACCTCAAGAATGAAAAAGATTTCACATTCGAGTATGAGCTTGCTCTTGTGCCGGAACTCAATGTCACCCTTGACAAGGAGGTTCATCTTCCTTACTATACAATAGCTGTGACAGACGAGATGATTGACGAGCAGGACAAGCATTTCCGTGAGCGTTTCGGCGCCCAGGTGCCCGGCGAAGAGGTAGAGCCTAACGCTCTCGTGAAGGGTTCTATCATGGAGCTTAATGAAGACGGCTCGGTAAAGACTTCAGATGACGCAATCCAGATGCTCAACGGCATTGTCGCTCCCATGTATTTCAAGGATAAGGCTGAAGCCGACAAGTTTATCGGCAAGAAAGTCAACGATAAGGTCGTATTCAACCCCTGGAAGACCTGCGAGGGCAATCCTGCCGAACTTTCATCTATGCTTGGGGTTGACAAGGAAAAAGCAGCCGATGTAAAGGGCGACTTCGAACTTGCCATATCTGAAATCATCGTTCTGCGTCCGGCTGAACTCGGTCAGGAGCTTTATGACAATGTACTCGGCAAGGACAAGGCTCACAACGAGGAGGAATATCGTGCGGGCGTGAAGGAGATGATTGCCCGCGAACTTGCCCGTAACAGCGAGATGCTTTTCCGTGTAGACACAGAAAAGGCTATGCTGGAAAAATACGGCAACATGGAGCTTCCCGCAGAGGTGCTGAAAAAATGGCTTGTGCGCCGCAACGAAGGTCTCACCGAAGAAAACATCAACGAGGAATATGTCAAGATGGAGCCGGGTCTTAAATGGCAGCTTATCAAGGAACGCCTCGGCGCTATATGCGAAATCAAGATTGACGAACAGGATCTTATCAATCACGCAAAGGCTATCGCCGCAATGCAGTTTGCCCAGTACGGCATGACTAATATGGACGACGAGACACTTGCCGATTATGCAAAACGTATTCTTGCCGACAAGAACTATCGCCCGCGTATCGTGGAAGAAGTTGGTGACATCAAGCTTTTCGATGCCATAAAGGAGAAGGTCACTGTCGACAACAAGGAAGTATCGCTCGACGAATTTAAGGAAATCGCGTCCAAGTAAGCGGTTGCACCTATAATATTCTACGACGGGCGGCACTTCGGTGGCGCCCGTCGCTTTTAAAGTCATGCAAAATATTATTCCCGAAAAATTTGCATTGACATGATTTTATTTTGTATCTTTGAATAACAAACAAATAATCGAAAGACAACACATGAATAACGATTTTAGAAATTACGCTGTCAAGCATCTGGGCATGAACGGTCTGGCGCTTGACCAATATATTGCAGCGACTGATGCCGCAAATATCACCTCGAGCTATATATCACCCACTATTATAGAAGAACGTCAGCTGAATATCGCGCAGATGGATGTGTTTTCGCGTCTCATGATGGACCGAATCATATTCCTTGGCACTGAAGTCAATGACTATACAGCAAATGTCATTCAGGCACAGTTGCTGTATCTTGACACTTCCGACCCCGGAAAAGATGTGTCAATCTACATCAACTCTCCCGGCGGCTCCGTATATGCCGGTCTTGGCATATACGACACCATGCAGTATATATCAAGCGACGTAGCAACAATATGTACCGGCATGGCGGCTTCAATGGCTGCGGTATTGCTCGTGTCCGGCGAAAAAGGCAAGCGTTTTGCGCTCAAACATTCGCGTGTGATGATTCATCAGCCGATGGGAGGTGCGCAGGGTCAGGCTTCCGATATAGAGATTACGGCACGTGAAATCCAGAAGTTAAAGAAAGAGCTCTACACCATCATCGCTGATCATTCAGGTCAGCCTTTTGAGAAGGTTGAACGCGATTCTGACCGCGACTACTGGATGACCGCCGAAGAGGCAAAACAGTATGGAATGATTGACAACGTACTTGTAAAAGCCAACAAATAATCGACGTTACTGATTATGGCAAAGAAAAAAACGGAACAGGCACAATGCTCTTTTTGCGGGCGACCTGCCGATATGGCTGAAGTTCTCGTGCCTTCGGCTGGTGCCCCGGGTGTCTATATCTGCTCCGACTGTGTGGAAACCATCAACGGCATTCTACATGATTACAAGGAACAGTCAAAAGATGCTGCGCCCACAAAAATGGACTCTGTGCCTAAGCCAAAGGAGATTTACGACTATCTCAACCAGTATGTGATAGGGCAGGATGAAGCAAAAAAATATCTTGCCGTTGCAGTCTACAATCATTATAAACGCCTTGCCCAGGATAAAGATGATGATGTGGATATCGAAAAAAGTAATGTGATTCTTGTCGGTCCTACAGGTACCGGCAAGACTCTTCTTGCCAAGACTATAGCCAGGATGCTTGATGTGCCCTTCACTATAGTCGACGCCACGGTACTTACCCAGGCGGGATATGTGGGCGAAGATATCGAAAGTCTTCTTACCCGTCTGCTGCAGGTCGCTGATTATGATGTGGCAAAGGCGGAAAAGGGCATAGTGTTTATCGATGAAATAGACAAGATTGCCCGTAAGGGAGATAATCCATCGATAACCCGCGATGTCAGTGGCGAAGGTGTGCAACAAGGTTTGCTTAAACTGCTGGAAGGCTCGGTCGTGAATGTGCCTCCGCAAGGTGGAAGAAAACATCCCGAACAGCGTATGATACCTGTTGACACCAAAAACATCTTATTTATATGTGGAGGAGCCTTTGACGGAATAGAACAGAAAATCGCCCACAGGCTTAACACGCATGTGGTAGGATATTCTACCGATCCTGCACGGCAGAGGGTGCAGCGGGAGAATTATCTGAAATTTGTTGCGCCTCAGGATTTAAAGTCATTTGGTCTCATCCCTGAGATTATCGGGCGTCTGCCTATTCTCACCAATCTTGAACCCCTTGACCGCGAAGCCTTGCGCAGAGTGCTTACCGAACCGAAAAATGCTATTGTCCGTCAATATGAGAAGTTATTTGGCATGGACGGGGTAAAATTGACCTTTGCACCCGATGCCCTTGACCTTATCGTTGACAAGGCTATCGAATATAAGCTCGGCGCGAGAGGCTTACGCTCAATCGTTGAGACAATAATGATTGATTCGATGTTTGATGTTCCATCTTCCGGCGTGAAAGAATTCACGGTTACAAAAGAATACGCGCTGGATAAACTCCAAAAAGCTAACTTTGAGATAAACAAGACAGAATAACAAATATAGAAACAGACTTGGATAAAACCTTATGACCATGGCAAAGAACCCCGTACTTACCGAGGAATTAAAACGGCACTTCGGATTCGATACCTTTAAAGGGAATCAGGAAGCGATTATTTCCAGCCTTCTTGCTGGTAACGACACTTTTGTGTTGATGCCTACCGGCGGGGGTAAATCGTTGTGCTATCAGTTGCCTGCGCTCATGATGGAAGGGACTGCCATTGTCATTTCCCCGCTTATTGCCCTGATGAAAAATCAGGTTGACGCCATGCGTAACTTCAGTGAGGATGACAATGTGGCCCATTTTCTCAATTCGTCGCTTAACAAGACGGCGATTGACCAAGTCAAAAGTGATATTCTTGCCAGGAAGACCAAACTGCTGTATGTCGCTCCGGAATCATTGACTAAGGAGGAAAACATAGAGTTTTTAAAGACTGTCCCGATTTCTTTCTATGCAGTCGATGAAGCTCATTGTATTTCGGAATGGGGTCATGATTTCCGCCCGGAATACCGGCGTATCCGTCCGATAATAAACGAAATCAACCGTCGTCCGGTGATAGCGCTTACTGCCACGGCGACGCCGAAGGTCCAGCACGACATACAGAAAAATCTCGGTATGCAGTCGGCGGCGGTGTTCAAGTCATCCTTTAACCGCAAAAACCTCTATTATGAGGTGCGTCCCAAGACAGCTAATATTGACCGCGACATCATCAAGTTTATAAAGTCGCAGGAGGGTAAGAGCGGTATCATATACTGCCTGAGTCGCAAGAAAGTCGAGGAACTTACCGAGATTCTGAAGGTTAATAACATAAGGGCGCTTGCTTACCATGCGGGTATGGACAGCGCCACCCGTTCGGCGAATCAGGACGCGTTCCTGATGGAAAAGGTCGAGGTGATTGTGGCTACCATTGCTTTCGGCATGGGAATCGACAAGCCGGATGTGAGATTTGTGATTCACTACGATATCCCGAAATCGCTTGAGGGATATTATCAGGAGACCGGTCGCGCCGGTCGCGACGGCGGGGAGGGGCGCTGTATCGCTTTCTATCAAAACAAAGATTTGTTGAAGATGGAAAAGTTTATGCAGGGTAAGCCTGTTTCCGAGCAGGAGATTGGCAAGCAGCTTTTGTTGGAGACTGCCTCCTACGCTGAATCGTCGATTTGCCGGCGCAAGTCGTTGCTGCATTATTTTGGTGAAGAATATCTTGAAGATAACTGTGGAAATTGTGACAATTGTCTAAATCCTAAAAAACAAGTGGAAGCTAAAGATGAATTATGTGCGGTCATCGAGACAGTGACTGCCCTTAAGGAAAAATTCAAGGCCGAGCAAGTGATTGATGTGATGCTCGGCAAGAACACGGCTACAGTGAAGTCTTACAATCAGGATGAGCTTGAAGTGTTTGGCTGCTTGCAAGGCGCTGACGCGAAGACTGTCAATACTGTGATACGCCAGGCTATTATCGCCGGCTATCTTGACCGTGATATTGAAAATTTCGGGTTGCTTAAAATTACCAAGAAAGGAAAGGATTATTACAAGAAACCTGTGTCATTTAAGATTGTTGAAGACAACGAGTTCAATGAGGAAGAGGAGGAAATGGTAGTGAAGAGTGGTGCCGCTTGTGCGGTTGACCCGGAACTTTACAACATACTCAAGGATCTCCGCAAGAAGCTTGCGAAGAAACTTGAACTTCCTACCTATGTCATTTTCCAGGACCCGTCTCTGGAAGCGATGGCGACTACTTATCCCGTCACCCTTGAGGAATTGCAGAATATCCCCGGTGTCGGCGCAGGCAAAGCAAAGCGCTACGGAGAGGATTTCATAAAGGTAATCAAGACCCACGTGGAGGAAAACGAGATTGAACGTCCTGAGGATTTAAGGGTAAGAAGCGTCGCAAATAAGAGCAAACTTAAAATATCCATTATCCAGGGTATTGACCGTAAAATAGCCCTTGATGCTCTCGCCGAAAGCAAAGGCCTCGAATTTAACGAATTACTTGACGAAATTGAGGCGATTGTATATTCCGGCACGAAAATCAGCATCGATTATTTCCTTGACGAAATAATGGATGAAGACCGTCAGCTTGACTTGTTTGACTATTTCAAGGAAAGCGAGAGCGATGACCTTCAGGAGGCAATCAACGAACTTGGAAACGAGTTTTCAGAAGAAGAGATAAGGCTTATGCGCATCAAGTTCCTTTCGGAAATGGGCAATTAATCCTGTTTGTCATAATATTTATACATACACTTTTGTCGAAAACAAATCGTTGTTTCGAGCAAAAGTGTATGTTTTTATATATAAATGCTGTCATTTTATTGCCAAATCGGTCATAAGTGAGTATATTTGCAGAATTAACGCAGTTGTTGCAATTATGGAACAAAAACAGAAGAATACAGCTATACTCCTCATGCATTGCCCCGACCAGCCGGGCATTATCGCAGTGATAACCGAGTTTATCAATGTGAATGGCGGTAATATCGTGTATCTTGACCAGTATGTCGACCGTGTGAACGGCGTGTTCTACATGAGGGTGGAGTGGGAGCTTGACAATTTCATTATCCCTAAAGAAAAGATTGAGGAATATTTCAAGGTTCTGTATGCACAACGCTACAATCTTAACTACACCCTGAAGTTTTCTGACAAGAAACAGCGCATGGCAATCTTCGTCAGCAAGATGTCGCATTGCCTGTATGATATCCTTGCGCGCTATATTTCAGGAGAGTGGGAGGTGGATATACCGGTTATAATAAGTAATCACCCCGATTTATCGGTAGTGGCAAAACAATTCGATATCCCGTTTGAAGTTATCCCCATAACAAAAGATAACAAGGCTGAGATGGAAGCAAAGGAATTTGAGATTCTTGACTCTTATGATGTCGATTTCATCGTACTTGCTCGTTACATGCAGGTGCTTTCGGAGAATTTCATAAACCGTTATCCCCATCATATCATAAATATCCATCACTCATTTCTCCCGGCATTTGTCGGTGCAAAGCCTTATCATGCGGCTTATGACCGTGGAGTCAAGCTCATCGGCGCCACAAGCCATTATGTGACCCCCGATCTTGATGCCGGACCTATAATCGAGCAGGATATCACCCGCGTAACCCATAAGGATACTGTTGCCGACCTCGTGAAGAAGGGACGTGATCTTGAGAAGATTGTATTGTCCCGTGCGGTAGAGAAGCATATCCAGCGGAAGATTCTTACTTATAATAACAAGACGATAGTGTTCAGCTGATTATAATGGGTGTAGCTGTCATAAAATATAATGCCGGAAATAATTTTTCCGTGTTGTGTGCGTTGCGCCGTCTCGGAGTGGAAGGTATTGTGACGGATAGTTTCGATGTCATCAGAAATGCCGATAGAGTTATTTTTCCGGGTGTGGGCGAAGCTTCATCTGCGATGACCTATCTGCGTGAGAGGGGATTGGATTCATTGATAAGGTCACTCAAACAGCCTGTCCTTGGTATATGTATCGGACAGCAGCTGATGTGCCGTCATTCGCAGGAGGGTGATACTGATTGTCTTGGCATATTTGATGCTGACGTTGTGCGTTTCCCTGCAATGGAGGGCATGAAAATTCCTCACATGGGATGGAACACGGTCAGTGTCAGGTCATGCAACGGTGTCGTGCCCCCCTCTGCCGACAATTCCTTTGTGTACTATGTACATAGTTTCTATGTGCCGGTGTGTGATGCAACCACGGCAACTACCGATTATATTGTTCCGTTCAGTGCGTCTATGCGCAAGGATAATTTTTATTCCACGCAATTCCATCCCGAGAAGAGTGGGGATGTCGGCGAGTCTATAATAAAAAATTTTCTTGAATTATGATACAGGTTATCCCGGCGATTGATATCATTGACGGCAAATGTGTGCGCTTGACCCGAGGCGATTATGACAGTTCGAGGGTATATGGCGATAATCCTGTGGATATTGCGCGGCGTTTCAGTGATGCAGGATGTCGACAGCTACATGTTGTTGACCTTGACGGGGCGCGCTCAAGCCATATTGTGAACTATCGGACTCTTGAAAATATAGCCTCCCATACCTCTCTTGTCATTGATTTCGGAGGCGGCTTGAAGAGCGACGCTGATGTCAGGATCGCATTTGATTGCGGAGCATCGATGATTACCGGAGGAAGCGTAGCCGTGAAATCTCCGGAACTGTTTGAGGGATGGCTTATGCGCTATGGCTCTGACAAGGTTATTCTTGGTGCCGATGCCAAAGGCGGCAAGATTGCTACCGACGGTTGGTTTGAAAAATCCGATCATGACTTGATTGAGTTTGTGAAGGCATATTATGAAAAAGGTATAAGACAGATTATCTCAACTGACATTTCTGTTGACGGCACTCTTGAAGGTCCTTCATTCGATATGTATCGTTCTATGATGGAAGCGCTTCCCGATGCGCGGATAATAGCGAGTGGTGGAGTCAGCTCTGTTGGCGATATTTACAGGCTTGACGAAGCGGGGATACCGGCTGTGATTGTCGGGAAAGCGATTTATGAAGGTCGTATTACACTTAAAGAACTGGAAAAAATTGCCTTATGTTAGCTAAACGCATTATTCCATGCCTTGATGTAAAGGATGGCAAGACCGTAAAAGGAGTTAATTTCGTGAATTTCCGTGATGCCGGCGATCCTGTGGCTTTGGGTAAAAAATATAGCGATGATGGCGCCGACGAACTCGTATATCTTGACATAACGGCATCTCATGAAGGAAGGAAGACTTTTATAGACCTGGTGACGAGGGTTGCGGAAAATATAAACATCCCGTTTACTGTCGGAGGTGGCATAGGGAGCGTTGCCGATGTGGAGAAACTGCTAAATGCCGGAGCCGATAAGGTATCGGTTAATTCTTCTGCATTGCGCAATCCGTCGCTTATTGATGATATTGCATCGCGTTTCGGGTCACAGGTGTGTGTGCTTGCCATTGACGCACGTTTCACTGACGGTGATTGGCTGTGTTATGTGAATGGCGGTAGGGTTCCGGTCGGTCGTTATCTGTTAGAATGGGCAAAGGAGGGAGCCGACCGGGGTGCCGGTGAGATATTGTTTACCAGCATGGATCATGATGGAGTAAAGACAGGCTTTGCATGTGACGCGCTTGCCCGGTTGTCTGATGAATTGTCGATACCGGTGATTGCTTCAGGTGGAGCGGGGGAATGCTCTCATTTTTATGACGTTTTTACGAAAGGAAAAGCCGATGCAGCCCTTGCTGCCGGAATTTTTCATTTCAATGAAATTGGAATTGACGGTTTAAAGCATTATCTTTATGACCGGAATATAAATGTTAGATTATAAATACTATTTATTGATACATTATGGCAAACCTAAACTTTCAAAAACTTGGCGGTCTGATACCGGCTATCATCCAGGATGCGCAGACTAAAAATGTACTGATGCTCGGCTTCATGAACCGGGAGGCTTACGACAAGACCGTAGCTGAGGGAAAGGTGACTTTTTTCAGCCGTACAAAAAATCGTCTATGGACAAAGGGTGAGGAAAGTGGTAACTTTCTTAACGTGATGTCAATCGAGGATGACTGCGACAATGACACCCTGTTGATAAAAGTTAAACCCGTAGGTCCGGTATGTCATAATGGCACTGACACTTGCTTCGGCACTGAGAACAAGCAAGGCATTGAATTTTTGAGTTACTTGCAGGATTTTATTATCCGTCGTCGTGAAGAGATGCCCGAAGATTCCTACACAACTCTCTTATTCAAAAAAGGGCTTAACCGTATGGCGCAGAAAGTCGGGGAGGAAGCTGTCGAGACTGTAATCGAGGCAACCAATGGCTCTGACAACCGCCTTATCTATGAGGCATCTGACCTTATATACCATCTTATAGTGCTGCTCACGGCAAAAGGTCATCGCATTGAGGAACTTGCCGCTGAGCTTGCCCGTCGTCATAAAGGATAATAACTCACATGAAAGTCATTGACTATAAGAACGTCGAGATTTTGCGGAAGGAGCATGTTGTCCTGAAAAATGTAAATCTTGAAGTAGAGGAAGGTGAGTTCATCTATATTATCGGGAAAGTGGGCAGCGGTAAAAGCAGCCTGCTTAAATCGATGTATGCTGAAATTCCGGTGGAAACAGGGGAGGCGCATGTGCTTGACTACGAAATCTCGACAATAAAGCGCAAGAAGATTCCTTTGTTGCGTCGAGAAATCGGCATCGTTTTTCAGGATTTTCAATTATTGACTGACCGCACGGTCTATGAGAATCTGCTCTTCGTGCTTCAGGCAACCGGATGGAAAAACAAAAGCGATATGGACGACCGCATTGAAGAGGTATTGAAGGAAGTGGGCATGATTACCAAATCTTATAAGATGCCTCATGAACTCTCGGGGGGTGAACAGCAGCGTATTGTTATTGCACGTGCCTTGTTGAACCGCCCGCGTCTCATTCTTGCCGATGAGCCTACGGGCAATCTTGATCCGGCTACCGGCGAACAGATTGTTCGCTATCTTCATGACATTGCCAAAGAAGGCACTGCAGTGATTATGGCAACCCATAATCTTAGCCTTCTCGACACCTTTCCCGGCAAGGTATTGCGTTGCGATGACAAGCGTCTTGCGTCTATGGAAGGAATCGTTTGCAATTAATGACGATAATGTGACAGTTTTTTATTACTTTTGTAAGAATTTTTGAAATAATAAGTAACTCGCGAAAATTAGCTGACATATAATTATGAAGGATTTGCGAGAAATCGCCGGAAAGACGAATAAGGATATGTCAGCCCGTAGGGTTACTGAAATAGAAAACATATAAACTAATTTTTAAGAGTTACTTATATAAATCGGAATGAAGGTTTTAAAATTTGGAGGCACTTCTGTCGGCTCTGCGCAACGCATTAAGGAAGTAGCCGGGCTTGTTACCTCACGTGGTAAAAACATTGTCGTGCTTTCGGCAATGTCAGGTACGACCAATACTCTTGTTGAAATATCGGAATATCTCTACAAAAAGAATATTGATGGTGCAAAAGAGACAGTCAATCAGCTTGAGGCAAAGTACATGCGCACTATTGATGAACTTTACGATACTGACTTGGCGAAGGAGACGGCGATAAAGGAAGTGAAAGGTTGCTTTAACTATATCCGCTCTTTTACAAAAGATATTTTTACTCTTTTTGAGGAGAAGGAGATACTTGCGCAAGGCGAACTGATGTCTACCGCGATGATGAATATCTATCTTCAGGAAAAAGGCATAAACTCGGTTTTACTGCCGGCGTTGGAATTTATGCGCACCGACAAAAATTCCGAGCCTGACACACAATATATACGTCAGAAATTAAATGCGCGTCTTGAAAAGCATCAGGATGCCGACATATACATCACTCAGGGTTACATTTGCCGCAATGCCTATGGCGAGATTGATAATCTACAGCGTGGCGGCAGCGACTATACTGCATCACTTATCGGTGCCGCTATCAATGCCGAGGAGATAGAGATTTGGACCGACATCGACGGTATGCACAACAATGACCCGCGTTTTGTCGACGGTACGCAACCGGTCAAGGAACTCCACTTTGAGGAAGCTGCCGAGTTGGCATATTTCGGAGCAAAAATTCTCCATCCTACATGTATTCTTCCTGCAAAACTTAATAATATTCCGGTCAGACTGCTTAATACCATGCAACCCGACGCTCCCGGTACTTTAATTCATAATTCGCAGGATCCCCACAAAATAAAGGCAGTCGCAGCAAAAGATAATATTACGGCGATAAAAATTAAGTCGGGTCGTATGTTGCTCGCTTATGGCTTTCTGCGCAAGGTTTTTGAAGTGTTTGAGACACATCAGACACCTATCGACATGATTGCTACCTCTGAAGTCGGAGTGTCGTTGACGATTGATAACGAGCGTAATCTCAACCACATCCTTGATGATTTGCGTAAATTTGGTACTGTCACTATCGACCGTGACATGGTGATTATCTGTGTCGTTGGCGACCTTGAATGGCAGAATCGCGGTTTTGAGGCAGAAGCGCTTGATGCTCTTAAAGAGATTCCAGTGCGTATGATTTCATACGGCGGTAGTAATTATAACATTTCTTTCCTTGTGCGTAAGGAAGATAAGGTAAAAGCACTCAACTTATTAAGCGACCGATTGTTTAAACACAAAGGTTAAATTCAAAGTATGAGTAAATTTCCGATAAAAGAATTTGAATCGCAGGCAACGCCGTTCTATTATTATGATATGGCATTGCTTCACAAGACGTTGGAGGCGGTAAAAGCTGCTGCTCCTGAAGAAAACTTCCATGTACATTACGCAATAAAAGCTAATGCCAATCCTCTTGTTATAAGCGAGATTGCAAAAGCCGGATTGGGAGTTGACTGCGTAAGTGAAGGTGAGATAAAAGCTGCTCTTAAAGCAGGATTCCCGGCTTCAAAAATAGTGTTTGCCGGAGTAGGGAAGGGTGACAGTGAGATTGATTTTGCTCTTGATAATAATATTGAGTGTTTTAACGTAGAGTCAATCCCGGAGTTACAGTTGATTCAGGAGATGGCAGCTGTGAAATGCAAGATTGCTAATATCGCACTGCGCGTAAATCCTGATATTGATGCACACACTCACCACTACATTACCACCGGATTGGAAGAAAACAAATTTGGTATTGCTCTTGAGATGCTGCATCAGGCGGTAGATTTCTGTATAAAGAATCCTAACCTGCGCCTTATTGGTCTTCATTTCCATATCGGTTCGCAGATTACTGTAACTGAACCCTTCAAGATATTGTGCGAGCGTATCAACACGTTGGTTGCGCAATACAAGAAACTCGGTGTGGAATTCAACATGATTAATGTAGGGGGTGGTCTTGGCATAGATTATGATGATCCTGACGGACATCCAATCCCTGATTTTGAATCTTATTTTGCTGTGTTTCGTGACAATCTCCATCTTGACGGTACACAACAGGTACATTTTGAACTTGGTAGATCAATAGTAGGGCAGTGTGGCTCTCTTATTACCAAAGTGCGCTATGTCAAAGAAGGTGTTAAAAAGAAATTTGTGATTGTGGATGCCGGAATGACCGATCTCATTCGTCCCGCGCTTTATCAGGCACATCATCTGATTCAAAATATTACTTCCACAAGCAGTGTGGAAGAAGTATATGATGTGGTCGGACCGATATGTGAGTCATCCGATTGCTTCGGAGTGGAGGAAAAACTGCCTCTCACTCAGCGTGGCGACCTTCTTGCCATAAGGTCGGCGGGAGCGTATGGTGAGATTATGGCTTCGCAATATAACTGTCGTAATCTACCAGGCAGTTTGGCTCATTAGCCGGTCTGTCGCAGCCTAAATAAAAACGAGGAGGAATCGTTCCGGTTCCTCCTCGCTCTGTTTTGATGGATATAAAATCAATTAAATCTTACCGACAAGTTCGATACTTGGGGTGAGTGTTGTCGCTCCTTTTTTCCATTTTGCCGGGCATACTTGACCGGGATGCTCTGCAACAAATTTTGCCGCTTCAATTTTGCGTAAAAGCTCTTGTGCATCACGACCTATGCCATTGTCCTGGATTTCTATTATCTTTATTTTCCCTTCAGGATTTACTACAAAAGTTGCGCGGTAAGCAAGAAAATCGTCGGGATTCAATACGCCCAATGATTCGCTAAGATATCCCGTCTTATCGGCAAGCATGGGAAATTTAATCTGACGAATACTTTCCGACGCATCTGCCCATGCCTTGTGCGTAAATTGGGTGTCGGTACTAACAGAATATACCTCGACTCCAAGTTCTTTAAACTTGTCATAGTTTTCTGCCATGTCAAGCAATTCGGTAGGGCAAACAAATGTGAAATCGGCAGGATAAAAGAAGAATACGCTCCATTTTCCCTTGATGTCGTCGCTGCTCACTTCTATGAACTCACCGTTCTGGTAAGCAGGTAACTTAAAATCTACAATAGTTTTATTTACAATAGGTTCCATATATTATTTTTATGTTATGTCTAATTACAACAACTGCATCCGGGCGTTGTTAATTGCAATGCGCTTAATTATTCCTAATAATCATTGGCTCATTTTAAAATAGGTGAGATTCATTTTGCCGGAATCCTGTACCTGACGGTTTCTCCTTGATATACTATTTAACATAATATTGATTATGGGAAAATAGTGAGGCTTGTTTTGGGGAGGGATGTTTATGCTTTTTGCAACCGGGTTGCGAGCCGGATACCCTAACTTTGTACAAAATTCACTATCTTTACACCATGATGAAGGCTTGCGGCAAATATCTGACATTATTTCTAAGTGTGTTGGTCTTGTTGACTACCACGCTGCAATTTCATCATCATGATTGTCATGGTTCAATCTTTTTCCCTCTTTCTTTTGAAAAAGACATTGTGATTGATGCTGATGACGGAATTGTCGCATTAGATGATTGCCCTCATCACTATAAGGAAGGCGCAAGCCATGCTCCCGACTGTAAGGGTCACAAGAAATGCTCAATGCATATTGACCAGTCCGACATTTCGCGACAATATCTGCCATTCCTGTTTTTTCCAGTTATATCAAACCTGTATAAACTTGAGCTGAAGTTATATCCCGGCACAATCATTTCCGGATATATGAATGATTCCGGATATTTTTTACGGCACCTGTCGTTAATAATCCGGGCATCTTCTATTTTTCGCGCTCCCCCTTTCATGAATTTATGATATTAGAAATCTAATCATTTGATTTACATTTAATTATATTGTCTTAATATTGTAATTTACATGAAATATATCAATACGACAATGCTGATATGTCTATTGGCATTGGTGTCATGCAATCATGACAAAACTCATGGGCACTCATCTGCTGAGGAAACCACTGAACATGAGACACATAATCCCTCTGAAGAAAGCAGTATGGATGAGATAGTATTATCCCCTGCATCCGCTGAGAAATATGGAGTAAAGACAGAGATATTAACAAAAAAGCCTTTCTCTGACGTATTAAAAGTCAGCGGAAGCATTGTTGGTGCACCTGATGATGTAACTTCCATAGTCGCAAAGTCATCAGGGGTTCTCTCATTTAATAAGGATATCGTGCCCGGTAGAAAGCTACAGGCAGGAACGGCTATCGGTACTGTTAACTCGAAAGGGCTTTCCGGCGGGGATGTCGATGAAGTCGCGTCGCTGCAATATCAGGCGGCAAAAAAAGAATTGGATAGAATAACTCCCTTATATAAGGATGGAATTGTATCCGCCAAAGAGTATAATGCAGCCGTAGCGGCTTGTGAACAGGCTCGCGCCGCATATTCCGGTCGTAATTCCGGTAGCTCTCTCGTATCACCTGTAAACGGTGTGATTACCGAGCTCTTGGTAAAACAAGGTGAATATGTGACTGTCGGACAACAGGTGGCGACTGTGTCGCGTAATTCAAGACTTATGTTACGTGCCGATGTGCCTCAGAAATATCATTCAATACTTTCCGGTATCACTTCCGCAAACTTCCGCCCTGCATATTCAGAGGAGGTGTTTTCTATCACTGAACTAAATGGATCCCGCTCATCTTCAACTGACAATGTATCGTTACAACCGGGTTATATACCGGTATATTTCGCTTTTGACAACAACGGCTCTGTAGTGCCCGGCAGCAGTGCGGAAGTATATCTTCAACGAGAGGCGGTTGACTCTATGCTTGTAATACCTGTCAGTGCCCTTACCGAGCAACAGGGCAAGCTGTTCGCCTACGTGAAACTTGACGATCATGGCTATGAAAAGCGTAATGTGACAATCGGAATGTCGAATGGCAAGAACGCCCAGCTCCTGTCGGGCATCAATGAAGGCGAGACGATTGTAACCGAAGGCGTGATATTCGTTAAACTTGCCGAGACATCCAATGTAGTTCCTGAAGGTCACTCCCATAATCATTAAACTATGCTTAACCGAATTATCAAATTCTCGTTATCCAACCGTGTCTCGGTTGTGATATTGTCGGGGTTGCTCCTGCTTGCCGGTTGTGCAGTGTTGCTGAAAATGGAAGTTGACATTTTCCCTGACCTGAATGCCCCTACCGTAGTAGTAATGACCGAAGCACCGGGACTCGCTCCCGAAGAAGTAGAAAAAGTGGTCACCTACCCTGTCGAGACCACTCTCAACGGTGCTACGGATGTGCGCCGGGTAAGATCCTCCTCCGCCACCGGATTTTCAGTAGTATGGATTGAGTTTGATTGGGGAACAGACATCTACAAGGCTCGTCAGATTGTTTCTGAACGTCTCAATGAAGTGGCTGAAAAGCTACCGGCAGGTGTTGGTACTCCCGTGATAGGTCCACAATCATCCATCCTCGGAGAGATGCTTATTATCGGACTTACCGCCGATTCCACGTCAATGACTGAATTACGTACTATCGCTGATCGCACTATCAGTCCGCATCTTCTTTCAATCGGAGGTGTATCACAAGTCTCGGTGCTTGGAGGCGATGTCAAGGAATATCAGATTCAGATGAATCCTGATAAAATGAAACACTTTGACATAACCCTTGACGAGGTGCTTGCCGCCACGGAATCCATCAACGACAATGCTTCCGGAGGTATCGTGTACGACTATGGAAATGAATATATTATAAAAGGAGATGTAAATACATCCTCAGTCGAGGAAATTGGCAATTCTGTTATACGCAGCGATGAACGTGAAATAGTCCTGCTCTCTGATATCGCCGATGTCGTAATCGGAGGAAAACTGCCTCTGACCGGTGCCGCTTCCTTAAAATGCAAGCCGGCTGTGCTTTTAACCGTGACGAAACAACCGTCGACCGGTACTATCGAACTTACTGAGACTATTGAGAAAGAACTGGCAAAGATAAAGTCATCAATCCCTTCCGACATAAAAATTACAACTGATATTTTCCGTCAGAGTGATTTTATTGACAGTTCGATAAGCAATCTTCAGCAATCATTGTTTGAAGGTGCTCTATTTGTGATTGTCATCTTGTTTTTCTTCCTGATGAATGTACGCACGACACTGATATCCCTTGTCGCGCTTCCAATGTCGATTATCGTCACGGTAATAGTGTTGAATCTTCTGGGACTGAGCATCAACACAATGAGTCTCGGCGGTATCGCCATCGCCATAGGCTCGCTGGTCGATGATGCTATTGTCGATGTAGAGAATGTCTACAAACGGTTACGGGAAAATTCACGTCTCCCCGAAGATGAACGCCGCTCCACCATATCAGTCGTTTTTGAGGCATCGAAAGAAGTGCGTATGCCCATATTCAATTCCTCGCTGATAATCATAGCCAGTTTCCTTCCGCTCTTTTTCCTTCGTGGTCTTGAAGGCAGGATGTTGATACCTCTGGGCATATCTTTTATTGTTGCTCTTGTGGCATCGACCGTGGTGGCGTTGACCCTTACCCCTGTACTCTGCAGCTATCTGTTGAAAAGTAATGATGTCGATAAACTTGGTAAGGAATCGTGGGTTGCAAGAAATTTAAAATCGTTATACCGTCGCGGACTCGATTTTACCTTCCTTCATAAAAAATCACTTCTTGCAAGTGTGTCAGCATTATTTGTAATCGCCATTTCACTATTTTTCACCTTAGGACGCAGTTTCCTCCCGGCATTCAATGAAGGTTCCTTTACAATCAATGTAAGTGCGCTTCCGGGTATTTCACTCGAAGAAAGCGACCACATCGGCAGAATCGCTGAAGAGGCGATATTATCGGTGCCGGAAGTGCAGACCGTAGCGAGAAAGACAGGTCGTGCAGAACTGGATGAACATTCTTTGGGTGTAAACGTGTCGGAAATAGAGGCACCTTACCGGCTTTCCGACCGCTCTCGGGAGGAAGTCGTCCGTGAATTACGTGCCAAATTGTCGGAAATACCCGGTGTTAATATCGAAATCGGTCAGCCCATATCTCATCGTATCGATGCCATGCTTTCCGGTACTGAGGCACAGATTGCAATAAAGATTTTCGGTGACGATCTCCAGTCGCTGTATGCGGTCGGTTCGCAGATAAAGAAACATATATCTGATATTCCCGGTATAGTTGATGTCAATATCGAGCAGCAGGTAGGTCGTCCACAGCTTGACATACGCCCGCGCCGCGAGATGCTCGCCCGCTACGGCATCCCTGTTAACAAGTTCGTTGAGTTTATTAATGTGACGTTGGGGGGCAAAACCGTTTCGCAGGTTTATGAAGGCGGACTCCCTTATGATGTCACCCTGAGGGTCGATAATGACCACAGAGAGACATTGACTGCTATCTCGGAACTTATGATTGACAGCAATGTCGGTAAAATTCCGCTTGACAATGTGGCTGAAATCGTGTCAACCACCGGTCCCAATACGATTAATCGCGAAAATGTAAGCCGTCGTATCGTGGTCTCTGCAAATGTCGATGACCGCGATTTGAGAAGTGCGGTCAATGATATCCAACGTGCTGTCGAAGAAAATGTGAAGTTCCCCGAAGGATATTACATCAATTACTCGGGACAGTTTGAAAGCGAAGCGGAGGCATCGCGTACTCTCGCTCTCACCTCTCTTGGTGCATTGATTATCATAATAATGCTTCTTTACTCTGAATTTCACGACATGAAGCAGACCTTGATAATACTTGTCAACATGCCCCTTGCCATGATTGGCGGTATTGTGATATTGCGACTTACTGCCGGAGAGATGAATATTCCGGCTATAATCGGTTTCATATCTTTGCTTGGAATCACGACCCGTAACGGAATGTTGCTCATTTCACGATACAATCACCTTGCACAGGAGCATGTAGGACTTGCAGAGCGTATCCGCATCGGTTCGGTTGACAGGCTTCTCCCGATCATGATGACGGCACTCACTTCCGCTCTTGCGCTTATTCCTCTTGCACTCCGTGGCAACGAGCCTGGAAATGAGATACAATCGCCTATGGCCATAGTTATTTTAGGTGGTCTTATAACTTCTACACTTTTAAACATATTTGTTACCCCCGTGTTATATTATTTAACAAACAAGAAAAAAAGTGTAACTTTGTAAGTTGAACTCATAACAGAAATAACTCATGCTGAAATCAGGTACAAGCCTTCTGTTTGTCACGTTAAGTGCATTCAATGTTGGCATCAATGCACAAAATTTCGACACGTTGCTTAATAAAGTGGTGAGCAATAATACCGAACTGATGTCATCGGTTGCAGCCGCCCATAGTGAATTACTTACTCTAAAGAGTGAAAACAATCTTCCCGACCCTGAGGTCGAGTTGGAGTATCAATGGGGACGTCACGAAGTTGGTGACAAGTTCGATGTCAATGTGACACAAGGTTTTGACTGGCCGGGAGCATACGCTGCGCGGGGAAAAGCTAATAAATTTGCATCGGAGGCAATGGCTTATCTAAACAAAAGCAACTATCTCGACAAACGCCTGGAAATAAAGCAGACTCTTATTGATATCGTCAATGTCAAGAAAAATATGAATGTGGTAAGAAGCCGTCTCTCGCTGATGGACAACATGATCGAGAAATACACTACGGGTGTACACAATGGCGAACTCACCATCCTTGACCTGCGCAAACTCAAAATAGAGAAAATACGGCTCGACGAGTCGATGACTTCTCTTGAATCAGAGTTTGCCTTACTAAAATCAACGCTTGAAGCGCAGAATGGCGGTAATGATTGCGATGACATTATTGCGGCAATCGACAATTATCCCGACGATGCCATACTCCCGGCTGAGGAATATGAAAAAATCATCGAGGAAAATGACCCTGCCGTAAAGTATAGTTCGCTCATGATGCAGTCACAGACACAGAGAGTGAAGGCAGAGCGTCTCATGCGTTTGCCGGGGTTCACTCTCGGCTATCACCACAGCTGGGAAGATGGCGATGTATTCAACGGCTTAATCGTAGGAGTGACATTACCGGTATTCTCTACCCACAATAAAGTGCGCGCGGCAAAAGCTTTGCGCCGTTCACTGGAGTATGACGAAATGACCGTAGCCATCCAACGTCGTGCCACCGTGAAATCAGACCGCGAAAAAGCCCTTGCGCTCTATCGCCAGATGTCGGCTTACGAGTCGGCATTAAAGAATGACAATTCGGTCGAATTGCTGAAAAAGTCACTTGAAGGCGGACAGATATCACTGCTTGACTATCTCGGGGAGATGGACTATTACATGCAGGCTGAGCGTGATTATCTTGACGTACAATACCGTTACCATCAGACACTCGCCAATCTTAACAAATACAAAGCATTGGATTAGCAAGTGTTATAAACATTTAAAGCGTTGAAACGCCCTAAACTTTTACCGGTTTAGGGCGTTTTAGTTTCAAAACATACAAAAAACATACTTTACAATATGGAAATCAACGTATACTCTCAGCCCAAATTACCCTATGCACCTGATGCCCTGGCTCCTGCAATAAGCGCAGAAACAATAAGCTATCACTGGGGTAAACACGAAAAAGCTTATATAGACAATCTGAATAAGCTTATCCGAGACACTGAATGGGAAGACACCCCTCTTGAAGAGATTATCCGTCAAGCTAACGGTCCGCTATTTAATAACGCATCGCAGGCATGGAACCATATTTTCTACTTCTTCTCCTTCAGTCCTGACGGAGGAGGCGAACCTCACGGTGATCTTGCTGACGCTATCAAGGAAGAGTTTGGCTCTTTTGATGAGTTCAAGAGGCTTTTTGTAGAAGCAGGCGTAGGTTTGTTCGGTTCAGGATGGGTTTGGCTTTCCCAGGACAAAGACGGAAAACTTTTTATCACCCAGGGACCAAACGCTGCAAACCCATTGACACAGGGATTGACACCGATATTGACATTCGATGTCTGGGAACACGCATATTATCTTGATTACCAGAATCGTCGTGCCGAAGCGCTTGACAAACTCTGGGACATCATAGACTGGGATGTCGTGGGAAGCAGGTATTCCAAAAAGATGTAATCGTACTTTTTCTCATAAAAACATACTAACGCAAGAAACAGACTATAGCACTTTTAAGCATAATGTGATGAATGAAGGTCGGAGGACTCGTGAGAGCCCTCCGATTTTTTTATTGACGTACATGACCTGTAAAACAATCCTTTGTCTTATGTGTTTTTACTATAAAAATTCAGCTATTTATGGATAATACCGTAACTCCGTCATCCACGCCTAAGTCATTGACACGACCGAAGCATTCAAATGTAAAAAGAAACATATTGCGTACATTGCATATCCTTGTGCTCATGTGCTCCATAGGTCTCATTGTGCTTATATCATACGATTGTTTCAGAAACATCTCGTTTCTCGCTAATGAGACATACATGAATATTCAGTTCTGGATATGTCTCTTTTTCATCTTCGATGTCATAGTAGAATTTTTCTTCGCCCCTAAAAAGTGGAAATATATCTGTTCTCACCTATTTTTCCTGATAGTCAGTATTCCGTATCTTAACATAATTTCATATTACGGTATTAATCTTTCACCGGAGATGCAATACCTGGTAAGGTTCATACCGATGATTCGCGCCGCCTATGTACTGACCATAGTACTTGGCGTATTAGCGACCGACAAAATCTCAAGTCTTTTCACTGCATATGTAGGCTTGCTCGTCGCCACGGTATATTTCGCCAGCCTTATGTTTTTCATTGAGGAGCACTACATCAATCCGGGTGTCACTACCTATTGGTCGGCACTATGGTGGTCATTTATGGATGTTACTACTGTAGGATGTAATATAAATGCGATTACACCTACCGGAAAGGTGCTTGCCGTGATTCTGGCTGCCGAGGGGCTCATACTGTTCCCAATTTTTACGGTATATATCACCAATGCGTTGACCCGCAAGTCGGCGGAAAACACCCAATCGCCAAAAACATCCACGGCAAAAGCTGCATGAATTGGTTAAATGCGTTAACATCAGATTATTTCCGAATTTCACTTTTTTGGACTATCTTTGTAGGTCAAAGCGACCTGTAATGAAAAAGATATTCACTTCTACCGCACTACTCGCATTTAGTATAAATGCCTTTTCTCAAATGAATTTTTCCGGCAATCTCCTTCCGGTAATTACAGAGCCGGCTGCAGTGTCAACCGGTCTTGATGCCATATATGTGGTCAACGACATGAACGGTGTAAGCGCAAGCTACCGGTCAGCTGGAGGCAACCGTGTAAAATGGTATCGTTTCAGCAATCTCGGAGGCGGTTATGCCGAGGAGCTCACTGAGCTCAGTCAGAGCGGAGATATCTCCACATTGCAGTCGCTGCAGGGCGACATGGGCTATATCATTGAAGACGGAAACGACCGACATTTTTATTGGGTGGTCGATTATAGCGCCCATCGTCTGCGCCTTGGCAGTCTCGCCATAAGTCCGGAAAGTGATTGTGCGACAGTTATCCTCGCTTTTGACGGAAGTGCTGATGCAATACGCTATTACACGATTAACGGTCAGATGCAGGAGTTGAGCCGTGGATTGAAGCTGGGTTACAGCACACTGAGATATGACGAGGATTCCGACATCTATGTATTCGCCGACCTCACTGATGAACTTGCCCATGCTTCTTCGCAGATAAGGGTGACTGCCCCGTTATGCAACACGGACTTTATGCTTTCTGGCGACAGGTTTATGGAGACGTGGGGTACTCCCGAATCCATCACATCCTCCTATTATGAGGCAAAGGCAGTCGAAGCCCACACTACCGCCCAACAAGTTGAGCGTGATAATGACAATGAACAGAAAGGCGAAGTAACCGGACTCGGAGGCTCCGCCCCCGCAGAAATTGACTTTCATGCTGTCACTACCGATGCCGTAATCTTCAAGGAATGGCAGATTGCCGGTGATCCGGAATTTGACTTTATCGATTATCGTAGCAATGAGCAGGACATGAACTATGTGTTCAATAAAGAAGGCATCTTTTATGTAAGGTTCATGGCAAGTAACGCTGCGGGTGACTGCGACTACTATTCCCCCGTCTACGAAGTATCCATCGGCGATTCCGATATAAAATGCCCGAATGCCTTTTCTCCAGGTTCAAGTGAAGGAGTCAATGATATCTGGAAGGTAAGTTACAAGTCAATTATCAATTTTGAATGTCACATATTCAACCGTTGGGGTGTACAGGTATCTCATTTTACCGATCCGTCACAAGGATGGGACGGGAAATATAAAGGCAAGCTTGTGCCTGCCGGAGTTTATTATTACGTGATTAAAGCGACCGGTGCAGATGGTAAAGAATATAATCTGCGGGGTGACATCAATATTATAAATTACAAACAGAATTTATCGGGCACAGGCAATGTTACCGAATAATAATTAAATTTAGAAATTATGGTATATATCAGAAATATAGCAAAAATCTGTGTGGTCGCCATTGCCGGCGTCACTTTTATATGGATGCCTGCCGACATGACGGCACAGCAGCGTTCAAGCACGGTGTTTTCATCGATTGAGAACCCTGTGATTCCCAAATCAATGACTTTCGCGGGAAAAACGATTGATTTCGACCGCGTCGACATGTTTGAGCGTCTTGACCGGGAACTTACCTCAATGGCATATACCCATGGCAATACCCTGTTGGTACTTAAACGCGCCAACAAGTATTTCCCCGAACTGCTCCCGATTCTGAAAAAAAACGGTGTGCCCGAAGACATGATATACCTTGCATGTATAGAAAGCACCTTGAATCCGAGAGCATATTCCGGAGCGAAAGCAGCCGGCTTGTGGCAGTTCATACCTTCCACCGCAAAGCAGTACGGACTTGAGGTGAATGAATATGTCGATGAACGCTACAATACTGTAAAAGCCACAGAAGCCGCATGTCGCTATCTGAAGACGGCGTATGGGAAATATGGAAATTGGGAATCTGTTGCAGCTTCCTACAACGGCGGCATGGGTAGAATCTCAAAAGAAATCGAAGCACAGGGCGAGCCTTCGGCATACAATCTGTATCTTGTCGATGAGACCGCACGTTATATCTACCGGCTGCTTGCAATGAAACTCATCATGGAAACCCCGGCAAAATATGGTTATCACCTGAAGTCCGACCAACTTTATCAGCCCGTCAGGACTCGTGAGGTAACTGTTGATTATCCCGTAGAAGACTGGGTGCAATGGGCAAAAAAACAAGGCGTCAGCTACATGCAACTCCGTGATTTCAACCCTTGGATAAGGGCGAAATCATTGCCTAACAAGACTGCGAAGGCTTACACCGTGTTGCTCCCCGAAAAAAGCGATTTGAACCGTTCAACCCAACAAAGGAAGACGTATCGTGACGCGTGGGTGGTCGATTAACACTGATGAATATTGATAAATATGGATGAGAATCAGGAAAAACTCTCCGTAATAGGCGCGAGAGTCCATAACCTAAAGAATATTGATGTAACAATCCCTCATAATAAACTCACCGTGATTACGGGGCTTAGTGGAAGCGGCAAATCGTCGCTCGCTTTTGACACGATATTTGCCGAGGGACAGCGCAGGTACATCGAGACATTTTCAGCATACGCAAGAAATATGCTCGGCACACTTGAACGTCCTGACGTGGATAATATCACGGGGCTTAGCCCTGTGATAGCAATCGAGCAGAAGACTATCAACCGCAATCCCCGAAGCACAATCGGCACCACAACTGAAATTTACGATTATCTGCGCCTTCTCTATGCCCGCATAGGTGAAGCGGTAAGCTATATCTCGGGGGAAAAGATGGTGAAATATACCGAGGAAAAAATTGTGTCGATGATTCTTGACAAGTACGACGGACACAAGATTTACCTTCTCGCTCCTCTGGTAAAAAACAGGAAGGGTCATTACAAGGAACTGTTTGACCAGCTCCGTAAGAAAGGATATCTTACTGTCAGAGTTGATGGAGAACTGCGTGAAATCACTTTTGGCATGAAGCTTGACCGATATAAGAATCACTCCGTAGAGTTGGTCGTAGACAAGCTGAAAGTAAATGCCAAAGATGCCACACGTCTTGGCGACTCAGTGAACAAGGCACTTCAGCAAGGAGGAAAGCAGATGATGGTCTACGACCTGGAAAACGAGTCGGTAGGCCACTATAGTCAGATGCTAATGGATCCCGTGAGCGGCATATCCTACCGTGAACCGGCTCCTCACAACTTCTCGTTCAACTCTCCGCAAGGCGCGTGTGACACCTGCAAGGGTCTCGGTTATGTCAATATCGTAGACCGCGCCAAGCTGATGCCTAATCCATCCCTTTCGATTCACGCAGGCGGCATCGTGGCACTTGGACCGTATAAAAATTCCATGATTTTCTGGCAGATTTCTGCAATATGCGAAAAATACGGCTATACGCTTAAAACGCCCATAAAGGATTTGAGCGAGGAGGCAATAAACGACATATTGAATGGGACGAATGAACGGTTGCAGCTCAAGACCGAGCTGCAAAGCACATTCTCATATTTCCAGACCTATGAAGGTCTTGTAAAATACCTTGAATTGCAACAGTCGGAGGATGCATCGGCAAAGGCACAGAAATGGAGCGGACAGTTTTACTCTCGTGTCGAATGTCCCGAATGTCATGGGCAAAGATTAAATCGCGAGGCACTTCATTTCTTTATCGACGGTAAGAATATAGCCGATCTTGCCGCAATGGATATTTCCGCGCTTCACGAATGGATAAATAACGTGGAGAACCGCCTGTCGCCCCAGCAACAGCTCATAGGAAAAGAGATATTAAAGGAGATACGTACACGCCTGAAATTTCTGGTGGATGTAGGGTTGGAGTATCTGTCGCTTAACCGAAACTCGGCTACGCTTTCCGGCGGCGAGAGCCAGCGCATAAGACTTGCCACTCAGCTTGGCTCGGAACTTGTAAATGTAATGTACATTCTTGACGAACCGAGTATCGGACTCCATCAGCGCGACAACAAGCGTCTAATTGATTCCTTAAAGCGCCTTCGTGATGCCTATAATTCCATAATTGTTGTCGAGCACGACAAGGAGATTATGCTTGAGTCCGATTATATCATAGATATAGGTCCCAAGGCTGGTCGTAAAGGCGGCAATGTTGTTTTTGCCGGTACTCCGAAAGAGATGCTTGCCACCCATACACTTACCGCCGATTACCTCAATGGTGAAAAGACAATAGCAATTCCCGAAAAGATCAGGGAAGGGAACGGAAAATATCTTACGCTTAAAGGATGTACGGGACACAACTTGAAGGATGTCACGCTGAAGCTGCCGTTGGGTAAGTTTGTTTGTGTCGCAGGGGTGTCCGGGAGCGGTAAATCGAGTCTTATAAACGGTACTTTGCAGCCTATATTGAGCCGCCACTTTTATCGTTCATCGCAGGAACCGCTTCCATACAAAGAGATTGACGGTATAGATAATATCGACAAGATTGTAACGGTTGACCAGTCGCCTCTCGGCCGCTCTCCACGTTCCAATCCGGCAACTTATACAGGCGTTTTTTCCGATATCCGCAATCTATTTGTCAATCTGCCGGAGGCAAAGGTAAGGGGTTATAAGCCGGGACGATTCTCGTTTAATGTGGCTGGAGGAAGATGTGAGGCATGTAGCGGCAACGGCTACAAGGTTATCGAAATGAATTTTCTTCCCGATGTACTCGTGCCATGTGAAGTGTGCGGAGGAAAACGCTACAACCGCGAGACACTTGAGGTGAGGTACAAAGGCAAATCCATTGCAGATGTTCTCGATATGACCATAAACCAGGCGGTAGAATTTTTTGCAGGTATTCCTGCAATCCTGAAAAAGATTCAGGTATTGCAGGATATAGGACTCGGCTATATAAAGCTTGGACAACCGTCAAGCACATTGTCGGGGGGAGAGAACCAGCGTGTAAAACTTGCCACCGAACTGGCAAAACGCGACACCGGCAAGACTCTCTTTGTCCTTGACGAACCTACTACAGGATTACATTTTGAGGATATCAACGTGCTTTTAGGCGTTCTGAACCGACTTGTTGACAAAGGGAACACTGTGCTTGTAATTGAACACAATCTTGATGTTTTGAAATGCGCCGACTATATTATCGACATGGGACCTGAAGGTGGTAAAAATGGAGGTAGGATTGTAGCGCAGGGCACTCCAAGACAAATTTCCTCCGGTGATTCGCCTACAGCAAAATATCTCGCATATGAAATGTCATGTATAGATTGCCGAAAATAGGGCAAAGAAAATATGCTATAAAACATGTTTTAAAATTTGCATATTTGGACAAAATGCTGAGATGAGTTAAAATTTTGTTAATTATCGGATTATAAGATGATTACGGTGTTAATTTCTGATAACATCGTAATCATTTTCATTTTCGGACATGTTATAGTAATAGAACGGTAAAATTTTAAATTGTATCAGAGGATGCAAAATTTAATTCACAATATTAAATTATTGTGGTAAATTAAAATATGCACATTAATAAAATGGAACTATAGCTGAGTTTACAAATGTCACAGATGATTCAAAAGTAAACTATCACTCTTCCAAATTTTACTGTTAACGCATGATAATTTAATCCCCTGTTCCGTTTACGAATTTAAATTTAGGTCATTAACAATGATAAGTAACCGCTGTATTTGATTAATATCCATGCAGATTAGTTAAAATATCTATAGCGCAGCTTTATAGTTGCGCTGTTTTTATGCCCGCATATTGCCATTAAGCGCCCATGCGCTGCGTAATAGCATGATTATCAGTAGATATTCTAACTTGAATGAAGTTTTACTTGAATAGATAATCGATATTAGCGTATGCAAATTCAAATCGCAAATCATGTGAGTTTATAATTTGAAATTGCAGATTCCGAAACAAAAATTTTGAATTTACAATTTAATTAATTACATTTGCACATTGTTAATTGCGAAATTGAAACAGTTATGGACATAGCCTCCCGACTTAAGAAATTCATGGATACCTCAGGAATCCAGTATTCTCAGTTTGCAGACAAGTGTGGAATACCGCGCCCGTCGCTCTCTCAGCTTCTTAATGGCAGGAATAAAAAGGTAAGCAACGAGGTAATTGAAAAGATTCACCGTGCCTATCCCTCTCTTTCAGTCGCGTGGCTGATGTTTGGCGAAGGAGATATGGGTTATGACATAAATACGCAAATCTCAGAGCCTCAAAACAGCCCTGATAATGACGATTCGCTATCGTTAGTGCCGGATAATGAGCTATTTGGCGGTTCAGAAAGCATATTTGCAAATGAACACCCAAAAGAGTCAGATAATTTTGTAGCTGAAAAAATCACCCCCACCACTGTTCCGGCACCTCGGGAAACATCAAATTTCGATGGCTCCCGAGCCGAGTCGATGTCATTCAATATGAACAAGTCAAGGAAGGTTGTTTCGATTATGGTATTTTACTCCGATAATAGTTTTGATACATTCGTTCCTAAAAGCGAATGATGACCCTGCTCGCATATTTTCCGTTGTGTTAAATATACCTATATAATATAAATTTCGTATTTTTGTGGAAAATATTGCAAAATGAAGAAGTACATACTGGATTTTCATGTCGTCGAAAACCGACATTTACATGAGCTATACTCCCTGTTGATACTTGAACCGGCAAAAGGCATACTGCCGGAAATCAGACCGGGACAATTTGTTCAGGTGTTAATAGATAATTCCAAGACTACATTTTTGCGTCGGCCTATCTCAATCAATTTTGTTGACCGCGTAAACAATCACCTGTGGCTTCTGGTAAGGAAAGCCGGCGATGGCACACGGGCGTTATGCGAGAAAAAGGCGGGGGATAATGTCAATCTTATAGTGCCTCTTGGAAATGCATTCTCTGTCCCGCCTCAGAATGCAAGCGTACTGCTTGTCGGTGGTGGAGTCGGGGTTGCACCGATGTTATTCTGGGGAGCGGAGCTTAAACGCCATGGCATACGCCCTGAATTTTTGCTTGGAGCCAGGTCAGCGCAAGATGTACTCCAGCTTGACGAGTTTACCGGTGTGGGAAAGGTGTACGTCTCGACAGAAGACGGATCGCTCGGAGAGACAGGTCTTATAACAACCAATAGCGTGTTATCGCGTCATCATGACTATATA
>ENA-OZJV01000037-OZJV01000037.1-human-gut-metagenome-genome-assembly--contig:-NODE-37-length-78559-cov-10.127420_pt1 | contig 78559 bp, 99 predicted proteins | sample MGYA00244179_ERZ653756 | MGnify/ENA primary metagenome ERZ653756 (study PRJEB26926, sample SAMN06165332) | human gut metagenome | biome: ENVO:00009003; feature: ENVO:2100002; material: ENVO:00002003...
GAAGTTTCTTTGCTTTGCCAATGCGTATGTTCTCTAAGTAGCTGTATGGTGTGACGCCTTTGGACTTGGTAAAGGCCCGGAGCAGCGTGGATTTGCTAAGACCAGCATAACGGCAGATCTGATCTAAATAAATCCGGTCTGCGAAGTGCTGCTCCATAAAATCGCAGGCTTTTTCAATTTCTTCCCTGCATTCCGGGATACAGCTTTCAAAGGGCTGCCCGTACCGTTGAATCAACAGAGATATGAGGAGCAGCAGATTTTCTTCCTTACCGAATTCACAGGAGCCTATCATGACCAGTTCGTGGAGCGGATGCAGATAGCAGGTCACTTCTTCATCGAAGATCACGGTTTTGGAAAAGCCGGGGAGTTCCCTTCTCCCGGTTACTTCTTCTGCCAGGTCCAGCATGACTTCTTTGGTGATATTAAATCCCCGGTAATCCAGTGTGCCATCATCACTCTGTACACAGGCATGATTATCTCCGGGATTGAACAGAAGAATATTGCCCTTTTTTAAGGCGTATTCCTGATTTCTACAGGACAGTACGCGGTGTCCATCTTCGATAAATCCAATCACATAATATTCATGGAAGTGGTTTGGAAATGGCTGCACGATTCCCTCAAAGCGATATGCCTCAATCCGAAGCTCATCATCATAAACCGCCGTCCTTGTTTGTTTCTTCATGTGTGTTCCCTCCTTGCTGTTCCTCATTGTAGCATTTCAAAATGCAAAAGGCTTGTAAAATATCTTCATTTTCTTCGGAACGGATAAAGACTACTGGATAGTTAGTAAAGGGTGTGGTATGCTGTTAGCAGGACATCAACACGAAAATAGGAACGTGAAAACTATGACATTGAAATGGAAGATAAGGCTGGCATATGAGTTGGAATGATGGGAGGTGCGTTTCATGGCGAACATCTTGATTGTAGAAGATGAAAAAAATATGCAGGACATTATTGCTGAATATATGCAGCGCGGTGGACATACCTGTTTTATGGCAGACGATGGTGTGGATGCGCTGCTGATACTGAAAAATAATCCTATGGATCTGATGGTACTGGATATTATGATGCCTCATCTGAACGGTTTTACCGTGTGCAAAATGGCAAGGGAAATGAGTAATCTGCCTATTATCATGCTGACTGCGAAAAGCAGCGAAGACGATAAACTGAAAGGGTATGAATTGGGTGCCGATGATTACATGACAAAACCATTCAGCCCCAAGGTGCTGCTGGCAAAAGCGAATGCTTTGCTGCGCCGTTCTTCTGTTGCCCCGGCAGAAACCATAAGTGCCGGTAAAATTTCCATAATTCCTGCCTCTCATAAGGTCTTTCTGGATGGGCAGGAAATCACTTTGACTCACAAGGAATATGAACTGCTCCATTTTTTCATGTCAAACCCCGGACAGATTTTCAACAGGGAGCAGTTGCTAAACCGGATATGGGGATATGATTTTGAGGGAACGACCCGAACGGTAGATACACATATCAAAACGCTGCGGCAGAAATTGGGGGACGAAAGCAAACATATTGTGACGCTTATCCGTTCCGGCTACAAATTTGAGGTGACAGTATGAAAATCAGTAATCATATGAATATATTTACCGTGCGGAAGAAAATACTACTGGCTTCTAAACTAATCGGCGTTATGCTGATTGTTTCCTATATGTTCTCTGCAAAGATGCCGATAGACACGGATATTTCCTTTGCCGTCTGGATGGTTTTCGTTGTCGTCCTGATCTGTACGGTTGATTTATTGATGGCGCGTTTCATTTCAAAACCTGTTTCTGAATTGAATGAGGCTGCCCATCGCATGGCGGAACTGGATTTTTCCAATCCCTGTACGGTAACGGGGCTTGATGAATTTGGAGAGCTTTCTAGGAGCCTGAATCGCATGGGGGAAAATCTGCAACAAGCATTTGCGGCGTTGGAAGCTGCCAACGTGAAATTGGAACAGGATGTAGAACAAAAGAAACGGCTGCTAGCCGAGCGCAAAGAATTGGTAGACAATCTCTCCCATGAAATGAAAACCCCATTAGGCGTGATCCGGGCTTATACCGAGGGCTTACAGGATGAAACAGACGAGGAAAAAAGGACAAAGTATTCCGAGGTTATCATTGCGGAAACAGAGCGCATGAACTGTTTAATTACTACGCTGCTTGATCTGTCCGCACTGGAGAATGGTGCCACGCAGCTTCATCCGGAACGGTTTGACTTTGTGGAATTTCTGGAAACGGTTGCAGGGCGGCTTTTGATGGATATACCGGATGCTGATTTTGTTTTGCAGTATGAACTTCCGGAGCATCCCGTCTATGCTGACACTGATAAAGGCCGTATGGAACAGGTTTTAGATAACCTAATCGTTAATGCAAAAAGAAATGTCCAGCCGGGCGGCATTCTGAAATTGTCCTTGACAGAACATGGCGCGATGCTGGATTTCACTATTTTTAATCAAGGACCGTCCATCCCGCAGGAAAACCTTTCAAAAATCTGGACAAAATTCTACCGTGACAGAAATTCCCAATACGGCGGTTCGGGGCTGGGGCTTGCCATTGTTGCACAGATTTTGTCTATGCAGCATTTGGACTACGGCGCTGAAAACAGGGATGATGGCGTAGCGTTCTATTTTTCTATTCCCACGATAAAATGACAATCTGATATTTACAGACAGGCTTCTGATCTCCAAGAGGATAAGGAAGCCTTTTCTTTTTTCTCTCAATAGATTTCACAGAGGCTTCACACCGATCTCACATCGACTTCAACCCATTTTCTTATCTTTATCCCACAAAGAGGGAACACCCCTCAAAATAAGGAGGTAACGGTGATGTTTTTAGGCTTGGAATGGTATTGGTGGCTTGTGATTCTGGTGGCGCTGGTGATCTCTATCCCGTTCAAGGTAAAATTTATGAAATGGTGGAATGAACACCAGCAAGAAAAGAAAAAGGAGCAGCGCGGAAAATGGGGGGATGAAAATGATTGATGTAAAGGACTTGACATTCTCCTACGGGAAAGATAAACAGGCATTGCATGGCCTGAACTTCTCCGTGGGAGATGGAGGTATGGTGTCTCTGTTCGGGAAAGACATCAGAAGCGCATATACACAAGAGTTTTTTCAAAAAATCGGTGTCCTGTTTGAGTTTCCCTATCTGTATGCCAATTTAAGCGCCCTTGACAATCTCCATTATTTTGCTTCGTTCTATCCTAAAGAACAGCTGCGGGATGCAGAAGAACTGCTGGACGAACTGGAATTTAAGCGGGACTATTTAAAGAAGCCGGTTTCTTCCTACTCAAAGGGGATGCGCCAGCGTGTCAGCATGGCGAGAGCTTTAATCAGTAATCCAAAGCTCCTGTTTTTAGACGAGCCGACCAGCGGCCTGGACCCCGCCGGAGCTGTCCTCTTTCGTAAGCTCATAGAGAGAGAACGGCAAAAAGGCACAACAGTATTTTTGACAACACATAATATGCTGGACGCTGATCTGCTTTGTGACAGGGTGGCATTTATCTCCAATGGAAAAATCGTGGCGTTGGACACGCCAGGAAATTTGAAAGAGCAGAACAGCAACCACAGCATCATCATTCACTATCTGTATCAGGGTAAGAGGGAGGAACAGACGGTTGAGGCCCCGGAGCTGAAAGCTGGTATCCCTTTCGTCTATGACGAAATTATCAGCGTTCATTCCCAGGAGCCGACTTTGGAGGATATATTCATCCGGTACACAGGGAGGAGGCTGTCCTGATGTGGAAAAGTTTGTATTCCCTATTCAAAAAAGATTGCAGGATGATGGTGTCCGGGAGATTCTTTCTTGTGGCGCTGGGTTCGCTCATACTATACACGCTGTTCATTCACTTTGGTTATCTGAATTTTATGCAGGCCGGGATTTACAATGTGTATCTCTATGATCCTGCCGGAACGCAGACAGAGGCTTCTTCTCTTGTCTATCCGGTGACTTCTCTGGAAGAACTGGATGCAGCACTTGAAGCTGACACAAACGGCGTAGGCATTGATGCCAGCAGCGGTACTCCAAGTGTCATACTCTATACAGCGGCTAAAAAAGCAGATCAGCATAGAAAAGATTTTGCGTTGTCCTTGCTCCATCCTGACAAGGGTTATGCTGCAGAAATAGTCGGGAGCAACACCCCGGAAATGAAGCAGCGCAGAGAAATCACCTGTGAACTGTTATTCGTTGAGATTGTCGCTGTAGGTTTTTTAGGGATTGCTTCCGTACTGTTCAAAGAAAAGCAGATGGGAGTCATCCGCGTCCATGCAATTATGCCCCTGAAAAAGAGCCTGTTTATATTTTCGAAAGTCTTTATCTTCCTGCTGACAGATTTGGTGTTTGCAACCTTGATGACTTTATTCAATGTTGGGCTTGCAGACATGAGAAGTATTTTGCCCGCCGTATTGGTACAGACTGCTATCCTGTCTCTGATTATGGCATTGGTGGGTTTTGGCTGCACAATGCTGCTAAAAGACTTCAAGCAATTTTCGCTTGCGTATCTGGTGATTGCGCTCTTTGCAGCGACCCCTGTTTTTCTGTCGGCCAATACTTCAATCAAAATGGCGTGGATTATCTACCATCCGTTTTATCATGTGTATATGGGGCTGAAAAACGCATTTTTCGGTGTACCGGTCACAAACTCAATTTATTATATTTGTGCGGCGAGTGCAATTATCCTGCTCTTTGGTATTGTAGAATTTGCGTTCCGTAAAGAAATGGGAAAGGAGGGCTGACAATGAAAGGACTGATTTATCAGCTTAAAAGCGTCCGAAAAGATAAGTTTTGCATGATGTCTTTTCTGCTGCCTGTCGTGGTAGCCGTAGCATTAAATTTTGTCGGCTCCATTGACCTTTCTTCTTTGGGGGAATTTCAGTTTGGTGTGGTTGCTCATGATACCACTTCGGAAATGGAGAACTGGCTGGAAGAATACGGCTCTGTTACGGTCTATCAGACAAGGGAGGAATTGATTTTGGCAATCAATGAACCATCTACGAACCTGATCGGCGTGGAAAGGAACGGGAATGGTATCAAGACCATTATATCCGGCGATGAATTAGGTACATGGCAGCAAACGGCAAATACACTTCCGTCACTTTATGAGCAGCGGGAAACATCTGCACAGACCAGTATGCAGGTTTTGGAACGTCCTGACATACTGGCAGGTTATCAGAATATCTTCATTGCCATTACGTTGATTGTCGCTATGTTCATGGGCTGTACTTTTAATGCAATGAACATCATTTCAGAAAAAGAGGATGGCGTTGCGCTGGTCAACGAAATACTGCCTATGACATCCAGACAATATATGCTTCAAAAAATCTTTATCGGTTTTGTGTTTGGATGTTTGTCCGCTATTGTAACAGCGGCAATCTGTTTCAGGCTGTCCGCCGCTGGGGCGGCGGTCATGCTGGCGCTGATCGTATTGTCAGCCTTTGTATCTGCTTTGATCGGCCTGTTTGTTGGCCGTATTTCGGATGGGCTGATGGTGGGCGTTGTTTACATCAAAATTATTATGATTGTGTTTATGGCAGTCCCAATATTGTATTATTTGGCAGGCACAGGGAACAAAGTCCTCTCATACATTTGTTATCTTATCCCATCCAGTGCCACTTTTGAGGGGATTATGGATTTGGCAAATGGCGGTATCGTTATCGCAGGTAAAGATATGGTGATTCTTGTTGCTCACTGTATTTTTTGGCTTTTGGCCTATCTTTTTATATCGGAACGCCAGAAAAAACAGGTATAACTGACCTTAAGTAAGGAAATGAAATGGCGGTGAGAACTATGGTGGATATCTTAATTATTGAGCCTGGAAAGGAAGATGGGATACTAAATAAAATAGTGGATTTTATATCTTCAAGGACGCAGTGCCGGGTTACGAATTTGCCGTCAAATTTAAACGTAAATCTTTCTGCTGAAGTTTTATCTTTCGCTGGTATGGAAGTTCGTGTCTACGAGCAGACGGTCTGCCGGGATGGAGAATTAGTTCAAATGTCCCACCATGAGTTTTTTACGTTACTCTATTTGGCACAGCATCCCAGATGGGTATTCTCGAAAGAACAAATCTATGAAGCAGTGTGGAAATTACCTGGAGATGAGTGTGGATCAGCGGTAACGAATGTGATCAGCCAGATTCGGAAGAAGATTGGGGATAGGTATATAGAAACGGTAATAAACAGCGGGTATAAATTCGTGGGATAGGAAACGAAAGATAAGGGCATCTGTCAGCAAGACTGGCGGGTGCTTTTTTCTCACAGATATGGTATGCTGTTAGCAGAATTATTTATCGGAGGTACGGGTATGGAAGAGCAGCAGAATTCATTGACTTATGAAATCATCAAAGCGGCGGTTTCCGGAGAAAGATGGGCGACAGAAAAAGTCATTGCACACTACGATTCTTATATTGAAGAACTCGCCACGGTAAAAGAAAGGCAGCCGGACGGCAGCGTGAGAACCTATGTGGACGAGGATATGAAACAATCCATTATTCTGAACCTGCTGGAGAAGATACCAGACTTTCCTTTGGAGGAAGCGGAGAGGATAGCAGAAGAGGAAATAGATGAGGGGATATAACATTGGTGTATAGTGGTGTCTGATTTCACGAAGTATCGGGCTTGAAAACGGTTCGAGGGTACATTATCTGGTAGAAAAGCCTGAAATAAGCCCTATATGTGGGAAAAATCCGGCTCATGCAGAAATCAGAGTATATAAAATTTGTGTGTTTCTTGGACGAACGGTTCATACTCATGGAAAAATAAAGGGGTGGGGTAAACTTCTGAAAAAGAAGCCCCCACCTTTTCGCATAACTAAGAGGGTGTCAGAACTTTTCCGCAAAACGGAAAAAGCGGTTGTACCTTTTCGCAAAAGAAGATTTGTGCTGATAAAACTCCCCTGAAATAGCTCAAGTGAGCTGATTTCGGGGGAGTTTAAATACGGATCATTTTAATGGTAAAGATATTTTGATGGTTAGCCCGTGAGGGGGGTTTTTCAAAAAATGAAGTTTTCCATGATGGGCTTTTACAATCTGCTGTACAATTTTATGCCCCAGGCCGTGATCTGCACCGTTGTTTTCCTCTTGGGTGCTGGAGATGGACACGCCACTATTCAGCAATGCCATACGTGAGTCACTTATTCCACATCCTGTATCACTGATTTCAAAATAACAACTGTCAACATCCACTCCAACACAAAGTGTGATCTTACACCCATTGGGGTTGTGTACGATGCTATTGCCTATGAGGTTGCTTAACATCCGGTAAAGCAAGGAATCATCACCATTTAGAAAAATGGGCTTGTCTGGGCTATCCTCTATTATTTCAATTTCATATTGTTCCGGCAACTCATTCAAAAATTCGCTTGCAACCTGCCGGGTTAATTCTACGGCATTGATCGTTTTTTTCTTTAAGGCATACATGGAGTATTCCAGTTTAGTAGTTAAATTCAGGTCTGTAATAAGCGCCCGCAGTTTTTCACTCTTTTGCCGTATTGCCGTTGCCTGTTTCCGCGTGGAAAGAGGTAAGTTGGAATTATCTTCGATTTCACAGGCATAACCAAATATAATAGAAAGTGGTGTGCGAATATCATGGGAAATTCCCCGTATCCATTCAGCACGGGTGTTGTCTTTTTTAATCAGATATTCGCCAGCACGATTTAGTCCGGCGTTTATTTCAGCCAATTCGCCCTTTTCTTCCAAATGGAACTCTTTTCCCTGTGAAAGCGATTGAATACCGTTTAAGATAGGTTCCATTGATTTTTCTACCCGATGTGCGTTGCGTACAAACAAATAAACCATCAAGAGAATATTGATAATGAACGCAATGCCAATCCCGATACATAGCGGCCATACATAAGCCGTATTTGTTGAAATGTAGTGGTTGAGAACACTTCCGGGGACAAAACCGATTACCAATAGCCCGTCAGACCGTTTCCAGATGTTCACAGGATAATCGTCCAGATACCAACGGCTGAACATGGCTATATCTGTTGCGGTGTATGATCGCGGTAATTCTTCCGGCAGGCCATCTTCCCATATAACGGTGCCGCCATCATTTAGGATCATAGCCCAGGCATCAGCATGGTGTAATATTTCAAGGGCCTGCGTATCCGCGCTTAGTTTTCCGTCCTCAACAACAATATGGTTGGAAAAATCCTCGATTGGGAAATTGGAATCTGCGACACCATTGAGATATGCAATAATGAAGAACATCCCCACCAATAGCAAATTAACGGCAAAAAAGAGGGCTATGATTCCGATGGTAGAAAATATATAGCGGCGAAAAAAACGTTCTACGGCATTCATCATTTCGCCCCCTTAATATTAAGCCGATAACCCACACCCTTAATTGTTACAAGCGAAACTGGCTTTGAAGGATTTTCTTCAATCTTTTCCCGCAGATGGCGGATATGAGTGGATAGTGTGCTTTCATATCCCTGCCAGAATTCACCACATACTGCTCCACACAAGGAACCTGTTGTTACAATACGCCCTGCATTTTCAGCAAGTTTTTCTAATAGCGTTAATTCCTTTCCTGTCAGTGGGAATTGATTTTCGCCGCGCTGGACTTCGGCCTTTTCAAGATCAACCACAGCAGCCTCTAAATATATTTTTCGTTCTTTCTGTGGATATGTCCGGTTCAGAATTACCTGTACTCGTAGTAACAGTTCTTTTGGGTGAAATGGTTTTACCAGATAATCATCAGCGCCAACTTCTAATCCTGCTACTCGATCTTCAGCCTCACCACGGGCTGTCAGCAGGAGAACTGGAATATTACTTGTTTCCCGTACCTCTTTTAACACGGACAATCCATCAATCCCTGGCATCATTATGTCAAGAATTATCATATCTGGCTGCCGTTCTTTCCATATCTTTAATGCTTCTCTGCCCGAAGATGCAGTTAAAATATTAAAAAACCCGGCACGTTCAAAAATAGACTGTATCATTTCCAATAAATCAATTTCATCATCCACAACAAGGATTACTTTGTCATTCATGTGACACCTCCTCGCGCTTATTATAACTCAAGAAAACGTTCTTGACTATTTTATTGCCAAAATCTCAGAGAAAAATCAGAGTTGCCTCAGAGTTATCTCAAAGTTGGTATGCTATGCTGAATGTGAAAACAAAAGGAGGCATACGAACATGAGCGAATATATTATTGAAACTCACAATTTGACAAAAAGATACGGAAACCAGGTGAGTGTTTCCAATTTGAATATTCATGTAAAGCAAGGCAGGATTTATGGCCTGCTGGGACGCAACGGTGCGGGCAAGACCACCACCATGAGAATGTTGTTGGGATTAACAGCCCCTACCTCCGGCGAAGTTAAAATTTTCGGACGACCTATGCAGGGTAACGAAAACAAAATCCTTCCTCGTATTGGATGTTTGATTGAATCGCCTGGTTTCTATCCGAACCTGACCGCAACGGAGAACTTGAGAATTTTTGCGGAGCTGCGGGGAATTAACAAGCCGAATTATATCAAGGGCGCATTGGAACTTGTCAATTTACCGTACCGGGATAAAAAGCTCTTTTCTGAATACTCCCTCGGCATGAAGCAGCGGCTTGCAATCGCACTGGCTGTCATGCATGAACCGGAAGTACTCATACTGGATGAGCCGATCAACGGCCTTGATCCTATCGGCATTGCGGAAGTACGGTCGTTTATCCGGGAGCTGTGTGATGCCAGAGGTAAGACCATTCTGATATCCAGCCATATCCTTTCAGAAATTTCTCTACTGGCAGATGACATTGGAATTATTGACCGTGGTGTTTTGCTGGAAGAAGAAAGTCTGAAAGAATTGGAGGCAAAGAACGCAAAGTTTGTTCACTTCATCGTTTCGGATGCAAGTAAGGCTGCACAGATTATCAGCAAGCTGTTCCAAACTAAAAATATGCAGATTGCTGATAGTTACAATCTGTATCTGTATGATACAACTTTGCCAGTAGCAAAGATTAACCGCGCCCTTATGGAGAATGGTATTGACATTAAGGAAGCGCATCTCTGTGAGGATACTTTGGAGGATTACTTCAAAAAGATTACAGGGGGTGAGGGGATTGCTTAAACTGATTAAATGCGAATTTTGGAAGCTAAAGCGCAAACATTTTGTGTCTTTTGTGGTTTTCGCAGCCCTGCTTTTCCCTATTCCCTTTACAGCACTGGTATTAGCCGGGAGTGTCGGAAATTTTACGTGATTTGATGCTGTTTTTGGACTACTCGTAACATTGGGAGAGCCTGTCATGCTGCCTATCGTTTTAGGAATTGTGGCGGCCATGCTGTTTTTTATGGAGCGTGATAACGATACATTAAAAAATTTACACACAATTCCTGTTTCCCCAGTGAAAATTGCGAGTGCTAAAATTGCCGTTCTTTTTATTTTGGGTTTGATTTACTCATTGGCAACTCTGCTGTCTTCTATGGCCGGAGGACTAATGGCTGGGAGCGAATTAGTAAACATTGGTGAGAAGATATGGATTTCTGTTGTTACCAGCGTGTTATATACAGCCAGCACATTGCCAGTTGTCATTATAATCGTTGGGCTTAACCGTTCTTATATCTTTTCAATTATATTGACATTCTTTTACACCATGTTTGATTATATGCTGGCGTATGGAGGGCAATTTGCATCGGAAGAACCAGCCATGAAGCTGATATCCAACATATTCCCTGCACCCACTATTTACCGTTGGCAGGCAGCACAATTTGTTTCACCAGACTCTCCGGCATATTCAGTCATAGAGCCATATTTCCTGCCGCTATGGATGGTTGTCCTGATTGTCTTTATCATCGGTGCAATATCTTATCTGGCTATCATAAAGATTTACAGCAAGCATGAAAGTTGAGGTGAAAGCAATGCTAAAAATCGCAAAAACAGAGTTTTATAAATTAAAGAGGTATTCTGTTGTCTGGATCGGTGTTGCCACGATGCTAACGGTTGTTCTGCTTACCCGCTTTATGGCAACTGCATCGGATGGGGCGGTTCATACCCTTGAATATTTTTCAAACAGTGTGATCTGGAATAACTTTAGTCTGATTTTTCCGGCGACCATTACCCTGATTGCTGGTTATATCATCGAAAGAGAACGTGTAGACGACACGTTAAAAAACATTATGACGATTCCGATACCGTTTCGGAAATTGCTGGCGGGCAAATTGATTGCCGTTGGCGGATTGGCGATTATTCTGGCCGCCATCGAATTTGTTTTTACCATGATTGTATTTTTTATAAGTCGCTTTCCGGGCTTCTCTTTTGCAGGGATGATACTGGCCCTTGTTAGGATGATTGGAATGAACCTCTTTGTGTATGTGGCTGTTCTTCCGATTATTGTATTTACCGGGCAGCACGCAGGCAGCTTTATGGCGGGGGTTGGATTTTCTTTCTTTTATGGATTTGTAGGAACATTTGCATCTGGTCATGGTCTTGGTAATATTTATCCCGTTACTGCGGGATTAGGGCTTATTAATTACCAGAGTGGTGAAACGACTGCCTACAATATATTTTTAAGCGCCGGAATACTGCTGCTTATGTTTGCTATAAGTACTGCTATGCTTTTATTTGCTGAAAATAAAGCATCTACAACAAAAACAAATCAAAAGGTCAAAAAAACCGCTAAAAATAAGCGGTAAAATTAAGGAGGGCTAATATGAAATCGAAAAAATTGTGGCTTGGTATTGGTGCAGTAGTCTTAATCGTGCTGTGTATGGGGGTAGCTTTCCTGGCTACGCAGGGAAAAACCGACTACTATACGCAGATCGACAATCGTTGGGTAACAGAAATTGATCCACATGGTGCGATGAACTACGAATACAATCTGGATGCCTACGATGAAACCGGAAAAGAACGGGATATTACATTTGAAACAAGTAAAGTCCTGACCGATGGTGCGTATCTTTGCCTGAAAGTGGCACCGATTCGTGGTGTAGTAACCTGGGCAGAAGTACAGTATGACGAACTTCCGGAAGCAGTACAAGCTGTATATTCAAAGTAGTAATTTACAAGGAGAACGAAATTGAAGAAAATACTTATTGTGGACGATAATATGGATTTTTTGCGGATATTGTCATCCGCTTTGCAAAAGCGATTCCAAACCTATGAGTCTATGGGTGTGGCTGATGCCTTGAAAATTCTTGAGTCTGTTACTGTTGATGCAATATGTTCTGATTTTAATATGAGGGACGGCACAGGGCTGGAGCTTCTTATAAAATTACGCCAGAAGGGTGTGAAAGTTCCATTTTTACTTATGTCTGGCGATGATGATACTCGTCTAAGAAATGAGGCACAAGCCTGTGGAGCGGTGTTTTGCTGTAAAACGGACTATGACCTGATTGCCAGAATTAACGAAATGGTAGGTTGATCTGGCATCTTACAGCAGTAAACTGTTAGTGAAGGAGTTGAAAATGAACAATCTTATAATTGAAACAAGTAATTTGTGTAAATGTTATGGAGTGAACATGGTAGTAAGTCATGTAAATATTCATGTTCAAAAAGGAAGCATTTATGGATTGCTTGGACGAAATGGTGCAGGCAAAACATCAATAATGAAAATGATGTTGGGGTTGACTCCAATAACAGATGGAAACATTACGATGTTTGGAATGCAATTTCCTGCGAATAAGGCAGAAATTTTGCGAAGGGTTGGAGTAATGATTGAAACACCGGGATTTTATCCTAACCTGACAGCTACGGAAAATTTGCAGATTCTTTCAAGTTTGCGTGATGTCACAGACAAGAATGCCATTCAGAAAAGTTTGGAATTGGTTGGTTTGCCATACAAGGATAAGAAAATGTTCTCCGAATATTCGCTTGGTATGAAACAACGGCTTGGCATTGCAGCGTCTATAGTACATGATCCCGAACTTTTAATACTCGATGAACCCACAAACGGCCTTGACCCTATCGGAATTGCAGAAATGCGTTCTTTCATTCGGGAACTGTGCAGTACCAAAGGAAAAACAGTTTTGATTTCCAGTCATATTCTTTCTGAAATTGCTATGCTGGCCGATGATGTTGGCATCATAGACCGCGGTGTACTGCTGGAAGAAGAAAGTTTGAAAGAACTGGAAAAAAAGAATGCAAAATATGTTCAGTTTTCCGTATCGGATGCTGGAAAGGCTGCACAAATCATTGATGGTGCATTTAAAATAAAAAGTATGAAAATTGTGGACAAAAACACTCTTTATCTGTATGATATGTCATTTCCAGTGGCAATGATTAACCGTACTCTTGTTGAAGCTGGCATTGATGTAAGCGAAGCGCATCTCTGTGAAAATACATTGGAGGATTACTTCAAGAAAATAACAGGAGGTGAGGGGATTGCTTAAAGTCTATTTAAACGAATTACGAAAAGTAAAGAGACAGAAAACAGTGCGAATGATCATGTTGGTTGGCGTACTTATGCCTACGTTTTCTTTTGCACTTTGTTTGCATAATGGATATCGTTTCCGCAACCTTGTAGGAATGAATATTTTATTAGGTAATTTCCTTGTTGCCCCCTTTTTGTTTTCCATTATTCTGGTAATGCTTTTTTCGATGGAGGAACAGAACGATACTTTGAAAACAATACTTGTGACTGCCGTACCAAAGTCCAAAATTCTTCTGTCAAAGATTGAAGTAGCATTTACGTTTGTGCTGATTTTTTCAATCATAAACTGTCTATATACATTCGCAGGCGGCATATTTTTGGGAATGTCGTCTGCCTTTGTATTAAAAGCATTGAAAGCACTTTTTATTACTGTAATAGCTGCCGTTTGTGGAACAGCGCCAGTATTGTTGGTAATTGTTGTGTTCCATAAAAAGCATCTTATTGCGTTGATTTTAGCAAATTGCTTTGTGCTTATAGATTTCCTCTTTGTTTGGCAGTTGACAATGCTTAATTGTCTAAAATTGCATCTGCCTATTTGCATTGCGTACCGTATTACCTATCCATTGTCGATTGTTGAATATACTCCAAACTTACAATATGGTTTGGACGCTTTATACTATCCGGCATTTAGGGGAGAGTTTCTTCTGGTCATTGTAGTATGTATTTCAATGCTTGGAGGCATTTTAATTTATAATGGTCAGGAGGTGTAGCGAATGAAAAAACTCTATCTGGCGGAAATTTGCAAGATTAAAAGAATGAAAATGACATATGTTGCCTATATCGGCATTTTGTTTAGCATGATTATTTCTTCTGTTCAATTACTTGGGCGGATACAGGATGCAACTTTTGAACAGTTAGCAAGTATGTTTACATACAATAATGTATTGTTGGTTTTGCCTTTTTGTCTATCTCTTATTGGTGGATATATCATTGATAGAGAGTATACTCAGAACACGCAAAAGAATTTATTTACAATACCTGTTCGTTGGGGCCGTGTGATTAAAGCGAAAGTTTTAGTTGCGTTTAGTCTTTCGATATGGATAGGGCTGTTTTCGAACATTGTTTTGATACTGACTGGTATGGTTATGAATTGCTCACAAATAGCAATTACAGATATTTGGAAGATTGTCATTTCAAACTTTATTTCGCCTGTTTGTGTCCTTGTTGGAACCCTCCCTATTATCCTATGGTTTTCAAAAGCAAAGGGGAAGTATTTGTGGGGTGCCACATTATCATTGTTGCTTGGTGTATCAGGTGTTTTTGTTGCCAATGGAAGGGCTGTAAATTGGCACCCTATAACATACTGCTTTTCATTTATACAATGCGATTCAATATATACTACTGTGCTGAAGATACCATTTTCTTGCCTTGCAATAGTGCTTTATTTACTTCTGTCCGTCATTATTTATGTGTTCATGTATAGGAAGCAAGAATACCCTGTTTCATGAAGAAAATGCACTAGAGGAAACCATGCATATAAAAATGAAGTGATATGCAAGCAGGAATGGGGTGAATGAAATGGTAAATGTTTTAATGATTGAAGCAGATAAATCTCTCCTTCAAGATGTAGTGAAATATCTTTCTGATAATGTACAGTGTCAAGTTACAAAACTATCAGTGCCAGGAGAGCAAAGAAACATCCTCACCTTCCCCAATCTGGAAATCCGCATCAACGAACAGACTGTCTACCACAATGGCATTCCCATAGCTCTCACCCACTATGAGTTCTTTACCTTACTCTACCTAGCCCAACACCCATTCTGGGTTCTGTCAAAAGAGCAGATCTACGAAGCGGTCTGGAAAGAGAACTCGGAGCATTGCGGGGCGGCGGTGGCAAATGTGGTGTGTTCCCTTAGACGGAAGATTGGAGATGGATACATAGAAACTGTGGTCGGGAGCGGGTATCGGTTTGTGGGGTAAAAGAACGTCCCAGAGTAGCAATGTAGAATTGCTGCTTTGGGACGTTTTCATGTACTCTGATAAAAAAACAAGAAGAAATCTTTATGGAATCTTCAAAATTGCCCTGTATGCTATCCATGAAATCACAAGAAAGGACTTGATATTATATGGATATGATTTTAAAAACAACAAATCTCTGCAAATCATTCAGCGGGCAGACAGTCGTAAATAACATATCGCTGAACATTGAAAAAAATTCTGTCTATGGATTGTTAGGACCAAACGGAGCCGGAAAATCTACAACACTCAAAATGGTAACAGGCATTTTGAAGCCCACATCTGGGAGCATTGAGTTTGACGGCAACGCATGGAAACGGAGCGACTTAAACCATATCGGAGCATTGATTGAAATGCCGCCGCTTTATGAGAATTTAACCGCATATGAAAATCTGAAAGTCAGGTCAACACTTTTAGGGCTGACAGACAAAAGGATTGAAGAAGTGCTTCAAATCGTCCGGCTGACAGAAACAGGCAGAAAAAAAGCCGGACAGTTTTCTCTTGGAATGAAGCAACGGCTTGGAATTGCGATTGCATTGTTAAATAGTCCGAAGCTGCTTATTCTTGACGAGCCTACAAACGGTCTTGACCCGGTAGGGATTGAAGAACTTAGGGAGCTTATCCGTTCATTTCCGGAAAAGGGAATTACCGTTATTTTATCCAGTCATATTCTTTCCGAGGTGCAGCAGACAGCAGACCATATCGGCATTATTGCGGGTGGTGTCTTAGGCTATGAGGGGAAACTTAATGCGAATGAAAATTTGGAACAGCTTTTTATGGACGTTGTGAAAAGCAATCACAGGGAGGGATAAAGTATGAATTACTTAAAATCAGAGTATTTGAAATTCAAAAGGACAATATCAAACAAGCTGCTTTTCATCATTCCGCTAATCACAGCTATTTTTGCATGGATAGTGGGCGGCTTTATCGGGTTTCAATATACAACGCTTTACTGGTGGTATGCGTTCCTACTTCCAGGAGCAATCGCAATCTTATGTTCCTTATCACACCGGAAAGAAGAAAGCGCGGGGAAATATTATTCTGTATTTTCTATGCCCTTGAACCTTTCAAAATTTGAAATGGCAAAAGGAATGATTTTGATTGAAAAGCTGCTTGTGGCAAGAGTATTTTTAGCATTGCTTATCTCAATCAGCAATATCATTTCCCCGGCAACAGCGGTATATTCTGTTCCGCAGAGTATAGCAGGCAGTATAGCGATTGTGATAGCGTCCGTCTGGCAAATCCCGTTGTGCCTGTACCTTGCGCGTAAAACAGGACTATTTGTACCGATAATGCTAAATACTGTACTTGGTATATTTCTTCCTATCCTGTTAGGAAACACAGCCGTTTGGTGGCTCATGCCGTATTGTTGGGCGGCGAAGCTGGCGGAGCCGCTTATGGGGATTGAATTAAATGGAACTTTTGCAGGAAATCCCGGCTTTTCTTGTACCATTTTTATCCCTGTCGCACTATCAATATTCTTATTTATTGCCTTATCTTTTGTAGACGCAAAGGACTTTGCAAAAGGAGGTAGATAAGATGGGGGTTCTGGGGACGGTTCGTTCCGAACTGATAAAAGTAAAGCATACGTCCTTTGGAGTAATTCATTTATGCGTACCTGTTCTTGGGGCGTTGCTGTTTATTGTTTATTATGTCCTATATGGAAACACAGCGGATTACAAAAAATTAAAAATGATATTAGAGCTTACGGCGACCATTTTCCCTTTGCTGATAAGTGTTGTTGTGAGCTTGAATGTTTTATTAGAAGAAAAGGCTTCACACTTTCAAATATTGCTTGGAGTGCCTAACCGGTATAAAGTTGTACTGATAAAATTAGCCGTTTTATATGGAGCAGGAATAACCGCGCTGTTTTGTCTGTTCCTTGTCTTTCTGCTTGGCGTTCATTTTTTGAGAATAGATGATACCATACAACTTAGTATGTTAGTCAAAGCAGCCGCAGGAATGGCCTTTTGCAATTTAATTATTTATGCGCTGCATTTATTCCTTAGCTTTCGGTTTGGACTGGGCATCTCATTGTTTTGGGGAGTATTTGAAAGCCTGCAATGTATTCTATACAGTAATATCGAATTAAAAGGTATAGGGCGATATATCCCCTTTGCATGGTCTATGAACTGGGTGCATGATGTTATGAACAACGTGCTGTCCATTCATGGGACAGAATGGATAGGAATTGCTGTATTGACAATAGGCGGTGTATTATTAACTTTATTATGGTTTTCTCATTGGGAGGGACGAAAAAATTATGAATAAAAACAAAAAAATAATTATATTTTTGCTGTTTACCTTTATCGTTTGTGTGGCTCTTGCAGGCTGTTCTTTACGGGACAGAATCGAAGAATATTCCAGTGACAAGGAACAATGCTATCTGAATACGGAAAACGTAACGCGTTTTTCCTATAAGGGTAACGATTACACGATTTTGGCAGATACCGTATCAAATGGTGGGCTTGGAGACTGGATTGGATATATCCGGCAGCTTGCCGCCATAGATGAGAGCGGAAAAATACTGCTGCAAGAAAATGTTGAAACGGCGACTTTTCAATCCTTAGCGGATTTGGCAGAGAAAGCACCGGAAGCCGTTTACATTATTCCTTTTCTCAATGTATATGCAGCTCCTAACGCAGACGATTATCTGATTGTAGATGTAAACGGAGGGTATCATAAAGCTGTTATCAGCGAGAATGTCAAAGGTAGCGATACTGTTTTTGATTTTAAGGAAACAGAAGAATCTATAAATGACAGCTTTGAAGTCAATCCGGAAAATGCGACACAGCTCCTTTGTGGCGAGACGGTTTATCAAGTAACGTCTGATATGGTATCAGATGATGAATTAGGCAGCTACATTGATATTCTTGCGGAAAGTGTTACATTCGATACAGAAACGAAAATGCCTTTGTCAAAGGAAGATTTAAGCAATATTGACTGGTACGGGGAAAATGCCGGACAGGGGCGAGAGTATTGGTTTTACACAGATGTCTATGAGATTTACGGAACCGATAAAGCGGAAGCGGTTGCAGTCAAGGTAAATAATAACTACTATATTGCAAAGCGGCAATGACAGCTTTCCTGCCCTTGTAGCTTGTGCTATACTAAAAAGGACAACGAAAGGAGACGACAATATGGCAGCGATCCTTATGATTGATGATGAACGGGCTATTTTAGAACTTGTCAAAAACGGGCTGCAAAAGGACGGGCATTTCGTGACCGCTTATACTTCTGCTGCACAGGTGCCACTTGATAAACTGAATAGGTACGACTTGATTATACTGGATATTATGATGCCGGATATAGATGGCTTTTCATATTGTGATAAAATCCGTTCCCTTGTGGACTGCCCTATTCTTTTTCTGACAGCAAAGACAATGGAGCATGATATCACATTTGGGCTTGGTCTGGGTGCAGACGACTATCTGACAAAACCATTCCGTATTGCAGAATTGCGGGCGAGGGTAAACGCCCACTTACGACGTGAACACAGGGAACGACATACCGCACTTACTTTTGACCGGATAAAAATTGATTTATCTGCAAAAGAATTACGGGTAGATAACACGACCGTTGCCTTAACCAAAAGCGAATATCTGATTTGTGAATATCTTGCAAGGAACAAAGGACAGGTATTTTCAAAAGAACAGATTTACGAAGCGGTTTTCAGCTTAGAGGGCGACAGTGATAATTCTACAATTTCTACTCATATCAAGAATATCCGGGCAAAATTGAACAAACTGGATATTCAGCCGATAGCGACAGTCTGGGGGATTGGATATAAATGGGAATGAAGAAAACAACATCATTGAAAGCGTCTTTTTGGAAATTCTTATGTATGCTGCTGATTGGGCTAATAGGTGCAGTGGTGATACCATTCAGTCTTATTTTAGCAGGAACCAGTACGGGACTTATTACCTATGCAGATTATTCAGAACGCAGTGCAAAAAACATTGTTCCTGTTATTGCTACAACGCCGGATTTGACAGATGTGCAGCTTCCTATGGGCTGCAAGTATTTGGTGCTGGATAAGAATTATCAAGTGACAGAAACGACCTTAGAGAGCGACGATTTAGACCGAGCTATGGAATACGCAATATCCGGGAAGATAAATACAAACCTCAACAAACAGTATTTGCTTGTGACCCGCGAAAATGAATATGTGGTGCTGCAATATTACATCGGCTCACAATTTATAAATGAATGGCTTTATAAACATTTTCCTTCACCGGAAATTCTGCTTTATATTCTTATAGCAATCAACTGTATTGCGGTATGTGTGATATTGACAGCGAAGTTTGCAAAAAATATGCGGATGCAGCTCTCCCCGCTTTTTGAAGCAACAAGGCAGGTTGCCGAACAAAATCTTGATTTTGAAGTGGGACATTCAAAAATCAAAGAATTTGAGGACGTACTTTGTTCTTTTACTAATATGAAAGACAATCTGAAAATATCTTTAGAGAAGCAATGGCATGCGGAACAATTACAAAAAGAACAGATTGCAGCACTCGCTCACGACTTGAAAACACCTTTGACCGTCATTCAAGGAAATATTGATTTGATAAGTGAAACGGAATTGGATGCAGAGCAGAAATTATACGCTGGGTATATTACGGAAAGTTCGGAACAGATGCAGTCCTATATAAAGATATTGATTGACATATCCAGGGCAGCAGTTGGGTACCAGTTTCGGAAAGAAAAGGTGGACTTCCGCGAGTACATACGAAAATTAAATGTACAGATTGGATCTTTGTGTAAGATAAAAGGAATACATTTGCAGGAAAATATATTGTCCGTACCTCAAAGTTTAGAAATTGACGGTATGTTATTGGAACGTGCGATTATGAATATCGTAAATAATGCTTTGGATTATTCACCGCAGGGAGGGACAATTTATGTAGAAGTGTGTAATTTGGGAAGTAATACGCAAATTTCAATAGCGGATGAAGGCAATGGATTTTCTAAAGAAGCATTGAAACATGCCCATGAAAGATTTTTTATGGATGATCAAAGTCGCGGTTCAAAGATGCATTTTGGTATGGGATTGTATATCGCAGAATCTATTGTAAAACAGCACGGAGGAAATTTGATATTAGAGAATTCAAAACAAACACATGGGGCAAATGTGATTATAAAAATCCCATGTTAGTGGCATTACGGGCAGTAAGAAGAACACTGCCCGTTTTTTTGTGCAAATCTTTATGAAATCTTCAAAATTATCCAATAACATAATCTTAGATTATCACACCAGTTGCAATTGTGGTTAAAAAAAATTCGTTGTCACATTCTGTCGAACGATTTTCAAAATATTATACCATTCATAACTCATCCATAACTCGTTCATAAGTCGGTGTTTTATAATGGCAGATAACGAGAAAAACCAGCAGCAACAAGAAATTCTTGTCCTACTGGTTTCACTCAGAGTCTTTTGTATCGGACTCACTATGTTGAGAGAGGAACTGCTCGGCCATACAATCCACGGTGTTTAACATGAATTTCCGTTCCTTTGGATGGCATACCTGAAATTTCCCTATGAGATGCTTTACATCTAAGTCTTCATCGGAAAGTTCCGGGTGGAACAGGACATCGCCTGAAATTCCTAACCGCCTCACAATAGGGCAGAGGATTTCAAAGGAAGGGTTCATGGAACCATTCTCGATTTTCTGTATGGTTTTAATGGCTACATGGCATTGGTCCGCCAGTTCCTGTTGGGTAAGACTGCATGCCTGCCGTGCAGTGCGGATGCAGTTACCTAAATGTGTTGCTGTGTCTTTCGGCATAATCGTTCACCTCACCTATATTCTATCGTGCCGATTGGGGTTTTCATATTCCCTAATCGTACCGATAAGTATGCATGATAATACCGAAAATGAGAAACAGAAAAAATATTCTGTTCATATATAAATGAAAGTCCTGTTGGGAGGCCCAATAAAAAAAACGGCTTCTCGCAGCAGGGCTTATTCGTGTTTGCCATCTGTGGTTTGCCGTAAGGAGGAAACCATGGGTGGCATTATTTTTGTAAAAGGATACAGGCTCCGGCCGGGTGAACAGCGAAAAAAATCTTAGCTTGCGATGCGGAGTTTTCTACCCATGGACAGGCATTATATTGCGTGTTCAATACCTACAATAATACCTATAACGCATATTATTACCATATCTGGAACCATCACGTCAGGAAGCAATGGAAGCTCCCTGGCGTTTTTCTTTGTCGATTTCTGACGATATTCGCCGATTCCTATTGGAGCAGAGGTCCTCCGTGTTTGTTTCGTGCCTCTATTGAAAATATAGCCCGTGAAAAATTTTCTTAAAAAATTTCCGTTTTCATTTCCGATTTTGAAAAGCTGAATTGTTTTAGTTATTTAAAAGGAAAAAAGAAACATTTCTGCTGCCCGAAAAATTTTTTTGAAAAAATTTTGAAAAACCTTTCCGGTTTGGGGTGGGCAGATCTGTCTTAGTAGTTAAAGGGGACAAAAGGACAGTTCTGCCACTTGGAAAAATTTTTTGAGAAATTCTGAAAAATCTTTCCGGTTTTGCATGGGCAGATTCGTCTTAGTAGTTCAAAGGAGGCGATAAGGACCACTCAAAACTGCATAAGAAAGGGGGAACGATCATGTCGGCTCCCTTAAAAGACAAGGACTGCATCATTGCCATATTTGACAGTTTTGCCAAGACTGTGATGAAGAACGAGTGCAGGAATGCAGTGGATGAAGAAAAAAGAAAACGAGAAAGAGAACAGGCGGTGACAGAAAAGCTGCAATATCTGTTTGAAACACAGATGCAGGAGGATGTCTATCCGTCCGAGCATCTGGTTCTGCAGGGAAAATCCCACATCTGTGTGATTACCAGCGAATGGCTTTACAATGCCATGCTGAAATTATCAGAAACACAGAGGGAGGTACTGATCCTGGATTTCTGGTATGGGTACACGGATATTGAGATTGCTGCACAGTTTTCTGTGACGCCAAGAACAATCTACAACTGGCGGCAGAAGGCTTTTGCTGCTATACGAAAGTATTATGAAAGGAACCATTATGAAAGAAAATGAACTTACATATGAGCTGATCTGCGCCGCCGTAAGAGGCGAGCGCGAAGCTCTCGACCAGATTCTAATTTACTATGACGATTATATCAACACATTAGCGACTGTGAAGGCGGAGGATGCCCAGGGGAAAGAGTACCAGTATGTCGATGGAGATTTAAAGACACGGATTCAGATGAAATTGGTGGATGCCATACCGAAATGGAGGGGACTTAGAAATGTTGACGACAGATTTATTTGATTTTGCCTATGTGCCGGACTGGTACGGACAGTTGGACGAGTTATCAAGGATAGCTCTCCCGGAGCCGTGGCGGTTCAAGAAACCAACCAATGTGACGAAGAACCAGGACACGCCCATTTTGGAACGCTATATACATATGATTTTTCGTAAACAGTGCATTGAGTTCAATTCAGCAGAAGACGCCAGAAAAGCAGCACAGTTCTTCCATGTGGAGAACGAGAGGGCCTGTTTCCATACCGGGCTATATAATAGCCGGTATAAAGGGATTTACGCTTTCTTCGACCGGAACCACAAGAAGGATTCCATGCTGGAATGGTATTTCCGGGGATTCTGTGACGAACTGTCACCGTGGCTGAGATACATACAGCCTCTGCCGCATAAACCTTCCTACTACACAGCGAAACGGGGTGCAGGATTTAATCCGGACTGGCCGATCAGGGTAAACGTAGAACACATCTTAGGGGATACAGAAAATCTGGAGAGGATTCCGGCGAAGATCCGCAAGGCGAAGAACCTGCCGCTTTTGTTTGAAACAGCGGTGGAGCTTGGCAGGCGGCGGGCCGTGGTGGAACCGGGGCTTGTAGTGCCGCAGGGATACCAAGGGAAGATACAGTATCTTCTCCCGGTTTACCTGACGAACATGAAAAAGCCGGATCTCGTGATGACGTTGGAAGTGATGGACGGTTATTACATGGGACACACCTGCCTGACTCTGGAGATGGCTTACCTAAACGCCAGGGTGGTCGCAAGGCCGCTGGTCCCGTGGCTGACAGAACTGGTGAAGTAAGGATAAGAGAATAAAGATAGAGAGACGCCCGACAAAGTTAGATGCACATAGGATGGTGCTTTGTCGGGTGTTTCTGCCCTATAGGGGCTGCGACAGGGTTCGGGGATTTATAACATTTCTCGCTGTGGCGGTAGGGTATCTTGCATATTCATAAAATAAGCCTGTCGAAAGACGGCTTGGAAAGGAGGTGGTGCGTATCCATGCGGCTTCGGCTGTGCCGCATGGAGCTGGGGAACAGCCAACATCCCTGCAGATAGCAGGGGCAACGAAAAATACATATATCAAATGCCTGGTTCGCGAGAAGGCAAAGGATATTTCATAAGGCGGTTTTACATATGTTCCGGCAGCGTGTCGGAAGGTATCGAAAAAAAAATCGCTGTGAAGTACCCTCTGGTCTTGCTGCGCTTTTTTCAGGCATCCGGGCGGATTTGGGTGTACTTCCGGCACTCAGGTCCGCCTTTTTCTATGTCTTTTGCCGCCTGCTGTGGGTATCACAGCCTGTCTGTGAATGACCACAGCATCCCGTGTCCGGGCGGAAAGGACACGACATGGAAAGAAAAAAAGAAAAGTCCGGGCTTACATTCCGGCAGTTACGGGAGATGGTTGGAAATGGTACAGGGCATAAGACTCCGACTGCAAGGCAGTTAAGGGAATCCGGAGAAGAACCTGTGGCGGTCCGGGAGATCGGGCCGGACGGGAGCCTGAGCGTGTATCCGGGTGGTTATGCTGTCTACTCCAACGGCAGCGGCACCACCGTGGTCAGTATTTGCGAGTGCGGTGAGTATACATACCGGTTCCATGACGGGGAGGATGATCTGCCTACAGAGAGCAGACTTCTCCTGGATGGAGAGGACTGGAGCGTGGTGGTGGCCCTAAAAGGAGAGGAGCAGATCGAGGCGAATCTTATGAACCGGAAAGGTGACCGTAAGGGTAGCAGGCAGTATGTGGAGGATTGGGAACATATCCGGGTGGAAGAGGAAGCACCGGATGTGTTGGATGCGATCATTCAGAGGGACATGCTGTCTGAACTGTTAGATTGTCTGACGGAGCGGCAGCGTGAAGTTATCACGGCATACTTTTTCGATGGACTTACACAGCAGCAGATTGCGGACAAGCTAGGGATAGCAAAACAGTCTGTAAACGAAAATTTGAAAGCCGCAATAAAGAAGATGAAAAAAATATCAAAAAATTTTTGAAGTACCCTGACAAACCCCTTCTCCCACGACAACAGGTGAAGGGGTTCATAGAAAACTCCTTCCCGGAGGCACAGCCGCCGGAAACAGATTTGACCGGAAGGAGGATAAGTCAATGGATGCAGCAAAGAGATTCACAATGGACATCGGCACCAGAGATATGGGCAGGCCCATCTGTGACGTACACAAAAGGGGAATCCGTAACCGGGTTCTGGATGCGCTCTTTGGCAGGGAGAACCGTGTGCTGATCATCATGCCCAGTGGGTGTGTGGACAGTGTTTCATTCCATCCCGTGGAAGCGCCTGCAGAGGAGGACACAGATGGGAGTTAAGGTTACGGAAAGCACGGCAAAGACCATTTACGTTTGTTCCCCATATAAGGCTACTTCCCTTTCAGAAGCGGAGCGGGAGTGGGAAATGAAAGAGAACGTAAAAAGGGCAAAGCTGGCCTGCCGGATATTAGTGAAACTGGGGTATCTGCCTCTTGCACCGCATCTGTATTTCACTCAGTTCCTTGAGGATGGTGATGAAAAGGAACGGGAGGAAGGTATAGCGCTTGGGATGCGGTGGCTGGCAGTTTCAGATGAACTGTGGGTATTCGGTGAGCGGATTTCTGACGGCATGAGCCAGGAGATCAGTTATGCCAGGGAACTTGGCATCCCGGTACAGTGCCTGCCGGAACCGTGCAGGCTGATCGAGTGCATCGTGAATGCGTGGAAACAGAGACAGGAAGAACACACGGAGGGCTGCCGGGAGCAGGGCAGCCGAGATCAGGAAGAAAGTGAGGACACGAACCATGAGTAAAAAGGATATGAAAAAAGAAGCAGTCATTTTGAGAGTGAGAAATCTGCACATCCATTTGGACGAGCATATGGAGACCACGAATCATTTTGAAAAGGAAGATACACCATGCTGCTGTGGCTGCCAGGGTGAGGAAGTGGAAATCGATCTGGATGAGCTGGCGGCGGAGCTTGCCGGGAAGACCGGCATTGAGATGAGCATCGTGAAAAAGGTGTTGGCGGCAGAAGAACGCATCCTGGAGAAGATGGGCGTTGTTGAGGTTGTGGAAGGAGAAACCACAGAGGATGATCCGCAGGAGACTGATAGTGAGACACAGGAGGAGCATACGGCACAGGAGAGCCATAAGCCGGAAGGCAGCGCATCTGATTTCCTGGAAAACGAGTTTCCGGAGATGTTAGGGCAGCTTCTGGGCGGGGCTATCCTCATGGGTATTATGGAGTCCATGCTGCCAGAGGGAATGCGTCCGGGAAAGAAATCTGAAACAGGAGGGTTAGGCCATGGCAAAGACCGAAAGTAAAGGAAAGGCAGCAGTCAGCGCTCTGCTTCCGGCAGTCAGCCCGGAGAAGATCATAAAAGGCATGACTACCATCTTTCAGGGGTTCTCCATCATGTTTGACGGAATGGCAGAGCAGATGCGGCAGATGGAAGGGCTGGCAGAGCAGATCGGGAACGGTCAGCAGATTTCTGAGGAATACCGGGATGAAAAATCGGCCGGGAAGAATGAAGCATCTACCGAAGCGGAATCAAAGAGCGTAGATACAGCAGACAGCGTCAACTCAGAAGATGCGCCGCCATGGGAGGAAGAAAATGGAAAGAAAGCACCAGCCGCAATTACCGTGGATGACCTTTTAAAAGTTGCAGCACAGAAGATCACTACGAACCGGAAGAACAGCCCGAAGATAAAGGCATTGCTTACTTCCTATGGCTGCGGCGCAATCAGTGAACTTCCAGAAGATAGGCGGGAGGCGTTCTTAAACGACCTCGCACAGCTGTGATAGTGGATGCCTATGGGAGTACACGCATTATTATCCGCATCCAGTTCCAAGCGTTGGCTGAACTGCCCGCCATCCGCAAGGCTGGAGGAGAACTTCCCGAATGAGAGTTCCTCTTATGCAGAGGAAGGGACGTGGGCGCATGAACTGTGTGAGTACAAGGTAAAGAAGTATCTGCACCGGCGGATGAAACGTCCGCAGTCAGAGTATCTGACCGAGGAGATTGAAAATATCACAGACATTTATGCGGAGTTTGTGATCTCCACGATTGAGGAGCTGAAGGCACAGGGACTTTCTGTGCTGGCACTGGTGGAAGAAAAACTGGATTACAGCCATATAGCACCGAGCGGTTTTGGTACCGGGGATATGGTGATCCTGGCTCCCGGTCTGCTCCATGTCTGTGATTTCAAGACGGGTTCCGGCGTGTTCGTTGATGCAGACCACAACACACAGATGATGCTGTATGCACTTGGCGCACTGTATGCCTATGACTATCTGTTTGACATCCAGACTGTTTCCATGACTATCATCCAGCCGCGGCTTGAGAATATCAGTACGTTTACCTGTACGAAACAGGAACTTCTGGATTGGGCTGAGAGCATCCGGCCGGTGGCAAAGATGGCATTTGAGGGAAAAGGAGAGCAGCAACCAGGTGACTGGTGCAGGTTCTGTCGGGCAAAAGCTATGTGCCGCGCAAGGGCAGAGGAAGCCCTGGCACTGGCGAGAGAGGAATTTCTTGACCTGGATCGTGGAGCGTTGGCAGATGAGATGGAACTGACCGATGCCACGGCACCTTACAGCCCGGACACAGAAGCCCCCACCTTCAAGTCTCCGGCATTGATCTCCCAACAGGAGATTGAATCCATTCTTCCGACACTGAACCGCATCTCCGAGTGGATCACCGCCGTATTTGCTTATGTTTCCAACGAGGCGATCAACCACGGTGTTGTCTGGTCCGGCTATAAGGTAGTGGAGGGCAGGAGCAAGCGGCAGTTTACAGACACAAAGGCAGTAGTGGATGCCGCAGCGAAGGAAGGTTTCACGGATGTGTATAAGCAGGAGCTTATTTCGCTTACGGAATTTGAGAAGATGATGGGCAAAAAACGGTTTGCACAGATACTGGGTGAGTTTGTGGTCAAGCCGCCCGGTAAGCTGGCGCTGGTGCCGGAAACAGACCCTCGTCCGGCAGTGGATTTAAACGGGACTGCCGAAGATGAATTTGAAGTGCTGGATTGAGGTGTGGGATGAAAGAGATTCCTATTACCAAAAATCAAATAGTTTTTGTAGATGACGAAGATTATGAAAAGTTAAATCAATATAGTTGGTGCTATCACGGAGATGGGTATGCCGCAAGAGGCTATCACAATAACGGAAAACTTATAATTGAAAAGATGCACCAAGCTGTCATTGGTAAAGCACCAGATGGTTTTGTGATAGACCACATTAACGGAAATAAATTGGATAACCGGAAATGTAATCTTCGATACGTGACTGTACAGCAGAATTGTTTTAACCGAAAAAGACGCTCACCAGTACAAGTCGGGGTTAATCCCTCAAAATATAAAGGCGTCACATGGAGAAATGACCGTGGAAAGTGGAGAAGTAACATTACCCATTGTGGCAGAAGAATATATCTAGGTCTTTATGATACAGAGGAAGAAGCAGCCCTTGCTTATAATGTGGCGGCAAAAGAAATATTTGGCGAATATGCCAAGCTAAATGAAATATAGGAGGACAACGACTATGGCAACTAATACAAACCCTACGAAAGTGATCATTCCCTGCCGGATTTCCTTTGCAAACATCTGGCAGCCGAAGGCGATCAATGGCGGTGATGAGAAATATTCTGTTTCCTGTGTCATTCCAAAGAGTGACAAGAAAACCCTGGCTCGTATCCAGAAAGCAGTGGAGGCGGCAAAAGAGGATGGCAAGACACGCAAGTGGAGCGGAAAAATCCCGCCGAACCTGAAACTGCCCCTGCGTGACGGCGATATCGACCGTCCGGATGATGAGACCTATCAAGACTGCATGTTCGTCAATGCCACATCGAAAGATGCGCCGGGTATTGTTGACCGCAGGGTACAGCCTGTGACAGATCCGATGCTGGTTTATTCCGGGTGCTACTGCAACGTCAGCGTGAATTTCTATCCGTTCAATGCCAATGGCAACCGCGGTGTGGCTGCCGGCCTTTCCAATATCCAGTTCGTGAAAGACGGGGAACGTCTGTCCGGCAGGGCATCTGCGGAAAGTGAATTTGATGCATTGGAAACGGAAGAGGAAGAGGTTCTGGGCGAAGATATGCCGGATTTCCTGAAATAAAGTAACACAGCAACAAAATAATGGGAGCCGGGAAGGAGGCGGATGCCTTCTCCCGGAATTCCCATTACATGGGGTGATGAACATGAATGAGATTTATACAGACAGCAGGTCGCCGGACAGTCCGCAGGTGCTTTCCATTGACCTGGAGACCTACAGCAGTGCAGACCTTTCCAAGTGCGGCGTGTACCGGTATGTGGAGGCGGATGATTTTGAAATCCTGCTGCTGGCATACGCCTTTGACGAGGATGAAGTGCGGATTGTGGATATGGCCTGCGGGGAAAGTGTGCCGCAGGAGATATGGGATGCCATTGACGATCCCGGCATTATCAAAGCGGCATGGAACGCACAGTTTGAGCGTACCTGCATCGGACATTACCTGGGGCGGGTGCTCTCCCCGGACAGCTGGCAGTGTTCCATGATACACGCGGCATCCCTTTCCCTCCCGCTTGCACTGAGGAATGCGGCCCTGGTGTTAAAGACCGGGGAGCAGAAAGACCGGGCGGGGGAGAACTTGATCAAATATTTTTCTATGCCGTGTAAGCCCACAAAATCAAATGGAGGGCGCACACGGAACCTTCCGCAGCATGATCCGGAAGGGTGGCGGAAATTTAAGGATTACTGTTTGCAGGATGTCCGTACTGAACGGGATATCCGCAAACGGTTAGAGGCATTCCCGATGCCGGAGGCTGAATGGAACTATTATCACATGGATCAGCGCATCAATGACCGCGGTGTCAGGATCGACACGGTACTGGTGGAGCAGGCGATTGCCTGTGACCTCATGCTGTCGGATGAGATGACAAAAAAAGCCTATGAACTGACTGGTCTTGAGAACCCGAACAGCGTCAGCCAGCTAAAACAGTGGCTGGAGGAAAAAGGAATCCCGATGGAGAGTCTTGGCAAAAAGGATGTGGCGGCAATGATCGCAGAACTGGATAAGAACGGATGTGATCAGGAGGCGTTGGATATGCTGAAACTCCGGTTACAGATGGCGAAAAGTTCTGTGAAGAAATACCAGGCGGCGGAGCGGTACGTCAATCAGGATGGCAGGGTTAAGGGATTGTTCCAATTCTACGGCGCCAATCGCACGGGGCGATTTTCAGGAAGGGGAATCCAATTGCAAAATCTTCCCCAGAACCACATTTCCACACTGGATGAAGCGAGGGAACTTGTGAAGATGGGATGTTTTGAAGCGGTTGAGATGCTCTACGGCAATACACCGGATGTGCTGTCTCAGTTGATCCGCACTATGCTGGTTCCAAAAGAAGGCTGTGAGTTTATTGTTGCGGACTTCTCAGCGATTGAAGCCAGAGTGCTTGCATGGGAAGCGGACGAACAGTGGCGGCTGGATGCATTTGAAAAGGGGGCAGATATCTACTGTGAGTCTGCTAGCCAGATGTTCCATGTGCCGGTAGTAAAACATGGCGTAAATGGTGACCTCCGGCAGAAGGGGAAGGTGGCCGAACTTGCATGTGGTTATGGTGGCTCCGTGGGTGCGCTGATTTCTATGGGTGCGTTGGATATGGGACTGAAAGAATCGGAGCTGCCAGACCTGATCCAGAACTGGCGGGAGGCAAACCCGAAGATCGTGCAGTATTGGTGGGATGTGGAGAAAGCAGCGGTGGAAACCGTAAAAACCCATGAAGAACACAGTATCAAGAGAATCCGTTTCCAGTATTATTCCGGTACGCTGTGGATGGTGCTGCCGTCGGGCAGGAAACTGGCATATCTTCAGCCGAAGCTCCAGCCGAACCGATTCGGGCGGATGAGCCTGACTTTCTGCGGGACAGGGGCAAATAACAAGTGGCAGAGGCAGGAGACGTACTCTGGAAAAATTGTGGAGAACTGTATTGCCGCAGGGATGGAAGTTCTAACGTATAGAGGGGTTATCGCTATTGAGAAAGTTATGCCGGATGACCTGCTATGGGATGGTGTGGAATGGGTGCCGCATGAGGGGCTGATTGACAAAGGAATGCAGGAAACAGTGATTGTCAGTACCGGATGTGGCAGCGGACTGCATATGACGGCCGGACACAAAATCCTGACGGAGAAAGGATGGTGCGAATGTGGGAAAAGTGATGGACTTAGTTGGGCAGAAGTTTGGACGCCTCACTGTATTGGAAAGGGCAGAAAACGACAGGCACCACAAAACACGCTGGCTGTGCCAGTGCGAATGCGGAAACCAGAAGGTCATTTCCGGGGATTTATTACGGAATGGAAAAACCACTTCCTGCGGATGTTTCCGTTTCCACGATTTAACAGGGCAGACCTTTCATTTCCTGACGGTATTGAAACGGGCAGAGAACAACAAAGCAGGGGAAAACGCAATGGCTGTGCAGATGTGTATGCGGAAAAGAAACCATTGTTCCGGCGGGCGATCTGACCAGAAAAAAATATCCAACAAAGTCATGCGGCTGTATGTCAAAGCACCTGATCTCAGAGCATTAAAAGACACATGGGATGAGCAGACATCCAGCATGGGCGGTGTGGCATTCGTTGAAACAGCGGTGCCTGGACCCGAACCATCCTGCTTACCACAATTACGGCGGGCGTGGGATTACAGTGTGCCAGGAGTGGCAGGACAGTTTCGAGCGTTTCTGGGCAGATATGGGTTCTTCATATCATCCCGGATTAGAAATCGACCGGATAGACAACAGCAGGGGTTATTGTGCGGAAAACTGCCGATGGACAACCAGAAAGATCAATTCCAGAAACAAGAGAACCAATCGTGTGATCGATACGCCATATGGAAAAATGACCGTAGCAGCACTGGCGGAACTGACAGGAATCGGGGTAACGACTTTGCTGTACCGATTGGATCACGGCTGGCCGGCAGAATATCTGTGCGTCCCTCCGGATTTCAAGAACGAGTATACGACATCCGGAATTGCGGTCCGAGGCACAGATTTTGTGTATTTGACAGAGGAACAGGAAAGCTGCGTATCGTGAGTAACTGCACACAGGCAATCGCTAGGGATATCCTGACGGAAACGATGTGGCGGCTTGAAAAAGCCGGATTTGAGATCGTGGGCCATGTGCATGACGAAGTCATTATTGAAGCACCCATCGGGAAGTACACGCCGGAAGATGTCTGTAAGATCATGGCGGCAAATCCCCGCTGGTGCATGGACTTACCATTAGCGGCGGCTGGCTATCGCGGCGATTATTATTTTAAGGACTGAGGTGGCGGCATGGCTCATGTGATGGAAATGAAAGACGGAAAAACAGCCACGGTATTTGGACTTAGGGATGTGCTGGAGATGATCGAAGAATATGCCGGACCGGAACCAAGACGTTTTATTGAGGAGCATGTATCTGAGATTGAACAGGATGGGGTGGACTTTCAGGAACAGGAGAAATACTACGAGGACAGGATCGAGAGACTGGAAGACCACCAGAGGGCGCTTCTGAATGAAGTGAAAGAAGAAGTGGAAGCTATGGAGCGGCTTTTGGATGCGCCGCGTTTAAACCGTGCAAAGCTGTATGCGGCTGTGAGAAACATCCAGAAGATGGTCTGTGCTGATCTTTAGGGGGGACGGCATATACCAAATGGCATCGGAGGATGCGGAAAGCGAGGATTTTGATATGAAAACAGGCAGAAGTTTAAAAGAAGTCATGGTGGAACTGGACCGCCAGAGCAGGGCGAAGAGGGATTATATCGGGTCGGCGGAGGTATTCCATCTCAGGGATGACGGCAGGACGTTTGAGATCAACCATGCGATTTCCGGGCAGCAGGAAATTTTTGATACCAGCCAGCTCTTCCACAGGCAGGTGGCATCGGCGCTTGGCATCCCGGCAAAGTATTATGACATGATGTCGGCGCAGAAACCGGAACTGCTGGCAGAAAATGTAAACGCATGGTTTGCGGATAAGACAGGCAGCTATATGATCCGCTCCATGGATTATGGCAGCGGTCCGGTGGCAAGGGCGCTCCTTTCAGAACGGTACCGCCGAATTGACAATATGGAGATCGCCACGGCAGTCCTTCCGTTATTTGCCGGACAGGAACAGTATGAGGTGGTTTCCTGCGAAGTGACGGAGAACCGGCTGTATTTAAAAATCGTGAATCACCGGCTGGAGATGGCGGTTGTTCCGGGAGACTATGTGCAGGCCGGCGTGGTGATCTCAAACTCAGAGGTCGGACTTGGCTCCGTTTCCGTACAGCCGCTGGTCTACCGCCTTGTGTGTACGAATGGGATGGTCGTCAATGACATGGGTGAAAGGAAGAACCATGTAGGGAGGGTAGCCAGGGCATTAGAGGACAGCTTTCACATTTATTCGGATGAAACCATCGAAGCAGAGGACAAGGCATTTCTTCTGAAACTCCGGGATGTGACGGCTGCGGCGATTGAGGAGAGCCGTTTTGCACAGGTGGTCGGCAGATTAAAAGAGGCAGCTGGTGTGCCGATTACAGGAAAGGTGTCGGAGGTGGTGGAACTTACCGGCCGCAGCTATGGGCTGAACCAGGACGAGCAGGACAACATCCTGCAGTATCTGATTTCCGGCGGTGACCTCTCACAGTACGGTTTATCCAATGCCATCACACGGGCAAGCCAGGATGTAGAGTCTTACGACCGGGCGACTGCGTTGGAGGGCATCGGCTGGCAGGTTGCTGCCATGGCGCGGCAGCAGTGGAAGGAGATGAATGGGTAATGCCTGAGAGAGATTTTGGATTCCGTTGGGTGACACACTCATCTGAAAACACTGCCGGTCATCCGTCCAGGCATTCCCACTCTGATCCGACCGCAGACGCAGCCATTGGCAACCTTATGCGGGAGGAAAGGAAAAAGCATCCGTCCAACAGGCATGGGAAATCCAGGCGGAAGAAAAACAGCAGCCGGCGGATACCGGGAGGAGGGAGAAGTAGTGAGGGAAAATGAAGTAGAAAAGGCATTTGTGGATGCAGTCAAAGAGGCTGGCGGTAAAGCGGTAAAGTTTACCAGCCAGACGATGAACGGGGTGCCGGACAGACTGGTCCTGCTGCCCTGCGGCAAGTGCGCTTTTGTAGAGCTGAAAGCTCCCGGAAAACAGATGCGGAGTCTGCAAAGAAAACGGAGGGAGCTGTTACTGTCACTTGGATTCCCTGTGTTCTGCGTAGACCGACCAGAACAGATACAGCCGGTCATGAAAGCGCTTGGAGAGTGGAAACCGGGAGAACCGGTTCCAACAGGAGTAGGGGCAGAAATCCCGGAACTGATAAATATGATACTGCCAGGAGAAAGGAGGCATTTGTGAAAATCGAGCTAAAGTGTGATATGTGTTCAAAGAAAATATGGCGCTATCCAAGTCAGATTAAAACGCATAATTTTTGTTCGCGTGTGTGCTTAGCGGCTTATAGCAATAAATCCAAAAACCCTCATGGATATGCTGATTTAAAGGACTATAGGAAAATTTCAGAGCATATGACGAAGCTGAACCGCGAACTTAATCCTGAAAGAATGACTGAGCAGACAAGAAAAAAATTGCGTGAAGTTCACTTGGATTCTGGGGAAGGGAAGACCTATACAAAAATCTACGGAAAATTGGCACACAGAGTGGTAGCGGAACAGATTCTTGGAAGACCCCTTAAACAGGAAGAAGTAGTTCATCATTTGGATTTTAACCGCAGAAATAATGAGCCTTGGAATTTGATGATTCTTCCTTCTAATGAGGCGCATCTTCGATATCACGCAAAATTAAAGAAATTTTTTGAAAAGGGTATTATTGATGAGTGGGTGGTTGAGGAGGTGGTTCCTGATGGAGTTCAAACCGCATGATTATCAAGAGTATTGTATCCAATATGTGAAAACACATCCAATCGCGGCGTTGTTCCTGACGATGGGATTAGGGAAAACAGCCATTACTCTGACGGCTGTGAATGACTTAATGTTGGATACCTTTGATGTGAGTAAGGTGCTGGTAGTAGCGCCGCTTCGAGTTGCGCGGGACACCTGGCCGGCAGAAGTTGAAAAGTGGGAACATCTGAAGTTCCTTTCCATTTCCGTCATCGTTGGGGACGTTAAGACACGGATCGGGGCGCTGAACCATCCGTCTCTGGTGTATGTTATCAACCGTGAGACGGTCAAATGGCTGGTGGAGTATTACGAGAAAAACGGCTTGCGGTGGGATTTTGATATGGTGGTGATTGATGAACTTTCTTCTTTTAAGAACCATCAAAGTCAGAGGTTCCGTTTCCTCCGGAAGATCCGTCCGTTTGTAAAGCGGTTTGTTGGTCTGACTGGTACGCCGACTTCCAACGGTCTTATGGATTTATGGGCGGAGATTGGGATTTTAGATGGAGGACAGCGCCTGGGGAAATTTATCGGCCGGTACCGGGAAGCCTACTTCAAAGCCGGCAGTATGAATCCGCAGACTGGTGTGGTGTTCCAGTATGTTCCCAGAGAGGGAGCAGAAGAACAGATCTACGAAAAGATTTCAGACATCACGATCTCAATGAAAGCCCTAGATTATCTTAATATGCCAGAGTGTGTGATGGCTTCCCATGAAGTGGAGATGAGCACGCAGGAAAAGAAATTCTACGATATGCTGGCAAAAGACCTGCTGATCCCGTTGGAAGATGGTGATATAGACGCCGCCAATGCCGCAGCCCTTTCCGGGAAACTCCTGCAGATGGCAAACGGCGCTGTGTATGATGAGAATGGCACAGCCCGCAGGATTCACAACCACAAGTTGGAAGCATTGGAGGATTTGATCGAAGCCGCCAACGGGCAGAGCGTTTTGGTAGCGTACTGGTTCAAGCATGATAAGAAACGTATTGAAGAACATCTCACAAAGATGGGATGCTCGCCGAGGGACATCAAGAACAGTGAGGATATCCGGGATTGGAATGCCGGGAATATCCCGGTTGCACTGATCCATCCGGCAAGTGCCGGACATGGTCTGAACATTCAGCAGGGAGGGCACATCCTGATCTGGTTCGGACTGACCTGGAGCTTGGAACTTTACCAGCAGACCAATGCCCGACTCTGGCGGCAGGGGCAGACAGATGTGGTGACGATCCATCACATCATTACGAAAGGCACAGTGGATGAAGATGTGATGGCGGCACTGGAAGAAAAGGATGTGACGCAGGAAAAGCTGATCGCTGCGGTCAAGGCCAGACTTGGCCGGTAAGGGCATAGTGCCCGTTAAGACAAAAACACACGGTTCGGGCGGAAGGAGGACGATTCATGGGACGACCGAAGAAAGAAAAATATGAAATAGAGGAGCGGTTCCTGACGGAAGCCCTCCTTCTGGCCGGATCATATTCGGATGCCATAAAGGAAAAGAAACAGCTTCAGGATTTGATGACAGGAGAGTTTGAATATACCGAGGACATGGCAATCCAGGATTTGATCGGAGGAGGGCAGCAGGAAGGGGAGCGGGTACAGACCAGCAATATTTCCAATATCCCGGAGAGGGCGGCAATCCTGCTGGCGGATGGATATGTGGAGAAACAGAAATACCGGATGCAAAAAGAAGCACAGAGACGGGTGGATGAATACCGGAAGCTCTGTGAGCAGGTGGAGATTGTGGAGACTGCTATGAATGAGCGGATGGATGACAGGACAAGAGCTGTATTTCGGTGTCTTTTCATAGAACATAGGGCATGGAGTGCTGTCAGGGATGAGCATGGGAATGGTTTGCGGCCACAGCAGATTGCAGATGCACGGGAGAAAGCAATCGAAGCTATAGCAGAAGAATTGTCATTAATAGAGCAGATCGCAGAGGAGTTATGATGGGAAGAAAGAAAAAGAATGTTGAACGGGCAAGTGTGGAAGCTACTGACTTTATTTTAGAGGCCATCAGACAATATCCTAAAATGAAAGAAGGGTGTAAGAATTTTGAAGAAAACCGAGGATTTTTATTGAAACACTGCCAGATTAATCTTGAAGCGTTTGTGCCAGAAGCTGCACCAAATGAGGATTTATTTATTCAGCCAGGAATCCGCGGAAAGGATCGGAAATTGATAGATGCTTACTTGGATGATAAAGAAAAAGTGTATCTTTTAGAACACGGCATTATGGGATTAGAGGGTGAGGTAAAGGAAGTGGCAGAAGCCTTGTTTTTGAAACAGCTGCCACGGGTGGAAGTGGAAAGAAAGTTTTCTTTATCGCAGTCTACGATTACCCGGAGAAGGAATGAAGCAGTAAGACTTCTTGCAATAGAAGTGGATTCTTTTATGATTTGGAAAAGTGAAATATTGTTTGCATAGCGGAATCCGGATGTTATGATGCGTCCGGATTTTTCCGCTTTAGGATGTTCATGGTATAAAAAAAAATAACTTGAACATTTCTATATATAAACTGAACATTTACCTTAATAAGTTGAATATTCGGAGCCTTTATTTTTGAGTGAAAGCCGTGGTATTATTTATAATGCCGAGAGGCGGAGGATAGAGATGTCCTCCTAACATAAAGCTGGAGCAGGAGCAGTCCTGATTCCGGCTTTTTCTTTTGCAGACACCACGGGAGGTGAGAGAATTGGGCAGGAAGAACAGGAGGAAGGAATCAGCGTATTCCCGGAAGATGAGAAATCCAGAGAAATTGATATCCAAACCGCAAACGGACATCGTACATAGCGGCGTGGCTCCGGTCAGAGGAGACATTTGGTTTGCAGAGCTTGGGAAGCATCCGGGGACGAGTGTTCAGGAAGGATGCCGGCCAGTGTTTATTATGAGCAATGATACGGCAAACGGGCATTCCGGTACTGTAACTGTCGTGCCGATGACTTCCAAGAAGAAAAAAGCATATCTTCCAACACATGTTTTGACAGAAGCATCTGACTGTCCCAATCTTGAGCCTTCTATGGTGCTGGCGGAGCAGGTGACTACCATTGGCAAGTGCGCCCTCAAAAGTTTTGTAGGGCGTGTCGGAGAGGACAGAGTACATGAGATTGAAAAAGCTGTGGAAGTGCATCTCGGTCTGGCTGGAAAAGCACGGGATTAGTGAGCGCAGCCTTTTTATGTCCAGATTTACATTCAGCAAGATTTCTAACCAGGATTGGAGATGATAAATTGTGGGAACTACCAGTAACGGCCGTGCGCCGGTGAATTTTGTAAACATCCCGGCAGATCTGAAAGCGTCCTGCCGGTTCTGTGTGTGGAAGATGGAGAAGGGAAAAGGCAGGTCAGCAAGGCTTACCAAGGTGCCCTATGACCCGGCAACCGGGAGAAAGGCGCAGAGCAATAACGCCGCAACCTTCTCGGACTTCAACACAGTCATTAAAACTTATGCAATGGGCGGATATGACGGCATCGGTATCCGGGTAGATAACGGCATCGGTGCTTTTGACATTGACCATTGTATCCGGGAGGACGGGAGCCTCAACGATGTGGCTGCTTCCGTGCTTGGAATCTTCAAAGACGCTTATGTGGAACGGTCCCCGTCCGGAACCGGCCTGCGCGGGTTCTTCCATGTGGACGCGGATTTTAATTTTGACAAAACCATTTACTACATCAACAACCGTACCCTTGGTTTAGAAGTTTATCTTGCCGGGGCGACAAACCGCTTCGTGACAGTGACAGGAAATAAGTACCGGGAAGGAAACGTCCCAACGGATATGCCGGCACTTCAGACTTTGCTGGATACGCTGATGAAACGAAAGAGCCAGGTGGTGAACACACACATTGAGCCATGTTCTTATCTGTCCGATGAGGAAGTGCTGGAACACGCAGGGAAGTCTGCCAATGGGGAACGCTTCATGGATTACTACGAGGGTAACTGGCAGAAATATTTTGATAACCAGTCCGATGCGGATATGGGGTTTCTTTCCATGCTGGCGTTCTGGTGCGGCTGTGACGAGGAGCAGATCGACCGTATTTTCCGTACCTCCGGCATGATGCGCCCCAAATGGGACCGGCAGCAGGCCGGCACTACCTATGGGGCAATCTCCATCCGGAATGCTGTGTCCACCTGCCGTGCGATCTACCTTCCGGTCGATCCGCAGGACATCACGGATGCAGGGGATGAGTTTAAGAACCTTGACGGGGAAGAGGTGGATTACAACCCGGACCTTTCCCAGATCAAGACCACGCTGGATGAGATGCAGCCGCAGTCCAATCCCCGCTATGGCCGGGATGAGATCGGAGTCGGAAATATGTTCGCAGACTACTTCAAAGGCGTGGCGCGCTATAACCGTGACCAGGGCATCTGGTATGTGTATGACGGAACGGTCTGGCGGGCAGACACGGGAGGACTGAAAGTTGCGGAACTGGCAAAACTCTTAGCGGACCGCCTCCTGACTTATGCGATTAAGATCAAAGAGGAGGACACCAGAAAGCGTTTCATCGACCGCATCCGCAAGCTGCAGCAGAGGAAACACCGAGAAACCATGTTAAAAGATGCGAAATCCGTGTATCCGCTGGCGATGTCCTTTTTTGACCGGGACATTTACCTGTTCAACCTTGCCAATGGGACGCTGAATTTGAGAACACTGGAATTTAGGGAACACCGGGCAGAGGACTACCTGACGAAGATTTCCCCGGTCGTTTACGATCCGGAAGCGGGCTGCCCGCGCTGGACACAGTTCATGGAGGAAGTCATGCAGGGGGATGAAGAGCGTATCCGGTATATCCGGAAGGCACTGGGATACGCATTGTCCGGTGATACCAGGATGGAGTGTCTGTTCATTCTTTACGGTGCAACCTCCCGCAACGGTAAAGGTACCATGATGGAGACATTCCTGCGGATCATGGGCGACTACGGCCGCAACGCCGATCCTGCCCTTCTTGCCATGAAGTTCAATGCACAGAGCAACGGTCCCACAGAAGAAGTGGCGCGGCTTGCGGGTTCCCGATTCGTGAACATCTCGGAGCCGGAAAAGAAGCTCACCATGGACGCAGCCTTTACCAAACGTATGACAGGTAACGATTCTATCACGGCCCGTTTCCTGCATGAGAACAGTTTTGAGTTCCGGCCGAATTTCAAGATATTCATTAATACGAACCATCTGCCGAATATCACAGACCTTACGTTGTTCGATTCCGGCCGTATCAAGATCATCCCGTTCAACCGCCATTTTGAGGAGGAAGAACAGGACAAGGGATTGAAGGCTTTTTTTGCAGAGGAAGAAAATATGTCCGGCATCTTTAACTGGCTGCTGGAAGGGCACAGGCTTTTTGAAAGAGAGGGGCTTGCTATGCCAAAATCCGTACTGGAGGCGACCGATGCTTACCACAAGGAATCGGATCGGATCAGCATGTTTTCAACGGAGTGCCTGGTTACAGAATATGGGAATAAGCTGGCAAGTAAAGCAGTTTATACCAGATATGTGGACTGGTGCAGGGATAATGGATACAAGCCAGAAAATATGAAGAATTTCCGAAAAGGCATGGAAGTGCATTACACATACAACAACAGCGGAAGGCCGACAGGCGGAGGAAACCCAACGACCGTTGTTGAGGATGTGAAATTTGCCACGGGTGAGGAACCGGAGTTTGAGGTGGTTCCAGATGCTTAAAGACGATTGTTATTTCCACAATGTGCAATCACTCAAGCCTGAAGGAACAACACGATACCCGCTTTTTGTAGGGGCTGCAGTTTTTTTCATCTCCTACAACTTCCTACAATTCTTAAGGTGCGAAATTCAAAAAAACCTTTATTTTACGCTACTTTTTAGCCCTCCAAGATTGGATGTAGGAAATGTAGGAGGAAAATAGGTTATTATTTTTTATTGTTTCTTTTATAGAGGATTTATATTTTATCTCCTACATCTCCTACAAAAGAATAAAAACAGAAAAAGAAAATCAGGAAAATGGCTTGTTTTCAAGGAAAATCGGGGTTTGAAGATTGTAGGAGATGCGGATTTTTGGATGCGTTCATCTCCTACAATCTCCTACATTACGATTCATTGTGGCAGATAATAAATCATATCAGGCATCTTTTGTGGCAGCTTGCTTTGTGGGAATCTCTACAAGGTGAGCAGCGGCAAAGGGTGCCTGCTTTGATACATAAACCAAACGAGAGGAGAAGTAAAACTATGAGCAGGATTTTAACATGCGAACAGGTGTCAGATGGGCATCCCGATAAAATCTGTGACCAGGTTGCGGATGCCATTGTGACAGACTGTCTGGTACATGACAAGGAAAGCAGGGTGGCGATTGAGTGTCTGTTAAAGGACAGCCGCCTGATCATCGCCGGGGAACTGACCAGTAAGCACCAGCCGGACTACCGGAAACTGGTGGATGATGTGCTGGAGCGTATCGGGAAGGGAAAGACGGAATACGGCAGGATGGAGATCATCAACCCGCTGGATGTTGCCTTTATGGTAAGGGAGCAGTCGGCGGACATCGCCCTTGGTGTGGATAAGGGCGGGGCCGGAGACCAGGGCATCATGTTCGGATATGCCACCAACGAAACGCCGGAGCTCCTTCCGGTTCCGTTTGCCGTGGCGACCAAGTTCCTGCGGCTTTTGAAGAACCATCCGTCAAAGATGTTCCGGGCGGATGCCAAGGCGCAGGTCAGTTTTGATTACAGCAGCGGACGGATTACCGCTTTCCTCTGCTCCGTGCAGCACAGCCCGGATGTGGAAGTCAGTGATTTCCGCCACATCATCGAAGGGATGATGGTGCTGGCGGCCTGTGAGTACGGGCTGAATGGTGACTTCGTGAAACTGGTCAATCCGACCGGACGGTTTGTGGTCGGCGGCTCGTTTGCTGACTGCGGCGTGACAGGAAGGAAACTTGCCTGTGATACCTATGGCGGCATCGGCAGGCTTGGCGGCGGTGCGCTGTCCGGGAAAGATCCAAGTAAGGTAGACCGCTCGGCAGCGTATATGGCACGGAAGATTGCCCGTGACATTGTGCAGGCCGGATATGCGGAGCAGTGTGAGATACAGATTGCTTATGCCATCGGGATGGAACATCCGGTGTCAGTCAATGTGGACTGTTTCGGTACAGAGTTCCAGCCGCTGGATTTTATCCAGGCTTATGTGGGTGACAGTTATGATCTGACACCGAGGGGGATTATTAACCGGCTGCATTTACTGGATGTGGACTACAACCTGGTATCCGCCTACGGACACTTCGGGAAGCCCGGACTTCCATGGGAGGAATAAAAAAAGCCTGCGGCAATAGCAGGCTTTTAGATTCCCATAATATCGTGAAAATAAGGCAGAGTGGAATATTGATATTTTCGTGAAAATGCCCGTGGATGCATAGGCGAGGTTCCATTGACGTGGTTGATGTATGTATCCACATAATCGTTTGCTTCCTGAACAATGGTTGGAAGATTCCTCATCATTTCAGCATATTCGTCCTGATCGACAAGGGCTGTTGTGTTTGAATCGAAGTAATCAATGTTTTTGATGATTGCTATTTTGGAATAGTCAAGACCGGATTTCGTTTTCTTTGAACGCACAGTTCCGGTAAACATGAACGCGTTTTTGTGTCCGATAGACGAGCGGAACGGCACACAAATAAAGTAATCATCATGCGAATCAATTAACAGGCAGGTATAAGGACGTCCGTGTTTGTGCATCAGTTCAGGATATGTAGCAGGAGGGTAGTCCTGGGTAAATTTGGATGATAGGAGTGATAATTCTGAATCATATTCCATTTTTCGACACCTCACAACGTAAAAAAGCGAGGTCGACTAGTTGGAGTCAACCTCGCCGGGATTTCGCTTCGCTCGGTCAATTTTTATTTTACCGATGTGTCAGAACCGTCACACATCATCTTCGCTCGGTCAGTTTTTATTTTACCGACGAGTCAGAACCGTCACTCGTCATCATTTAGCGAAGGAAAGAAGAATGTTCTTCTTTCACTTATATTATATGCGAAAGTGAGCTTTTTATCAAGAGGAATGAATCAGAATTTGAAAAATTTTTTGAGTACAAGTAAGCGATATTCTACGCTTTGCAGCACCCCGTCGCTTGCGGAAACTAAACACATACGTTCATGATATTCTTGCCGTCATGAACGGAATCTGTTAAGCAATGTTTCTGTGCCGCGCATTGCGAAGCGTTTTTGTAAAAACAGTGGATGAGATGCACACTGTAAAGAATATTGAGCATCTAACTCATTGCTATTATATAGGGCAAGGAGAGAAATAGCAATAGTTTAGTTACTTCTTTGCTTAAAACTGGAATTGTCCAGATTAAAAGAAAAATGGACGAAAAAGAAAGAACTGGACGATCTTTGAAGATGGGAGATGAATCAAATGCCATACAGACCAAACATACCGTGCAGACATCCCGGCTGTGCGGCTCTTGTCCCTTACGGACAGAAATATTGTGAAAAACACAAAGCACTGCACCCGGAAGAAGTGCGGTCAGCCTCGAAGCGCGGGTACGGAAAGAGATGGCAAAAAGCCAGCCGGGAATACCTGCAGGCGCATCCGCTGTGTGTGCTGTGCATGAAGAAACAGCCGCCACGGTATGTGAAGGCGACAGTGGTTGACCACATCACCCCACACCGCGGCGACCAAAAGCTGTTCTGGGACCGGAGCAACTGGAGAAGTTTATGTAAGCAGTGCCATGATAAAAAGACGCGGGCGGAAGACAACAATCCGACTTACACCTATTGAGCCATGTCTTTTTCAATCACCAGCCGTCCTTCCTCACACTGGATGGATACGAAGCTGCCGGCTGTGAAGCCGAGCTGCTCCAGCCACTTCCCTTCCAGACGGATCTGTGGAGAAAGGTTCCTGCCCTGGTAAGTGCAGTAGACTTTCCTGCGGCGGTTCCTTTTCTGTTTTTCTTTCAAAGGTTCATGCCTCCTTTCTTTGCGGTACGGTCATGTTACCTCTGAAAGCAGAATATATCCAGCAGATTCGACGCCATAAATTACACAGATTTCCGGGGCTTTGTTTGTGTACAATATGGCGGAAAGGGCCCGCCGGGGGCCGGGTTCACTTCTCTGTGGTGAAGTGCCACGGAGACCGCCGCCCCCTCAAACGTAAAAAACCGCGAATTTGATAGGCCGGGGGTCTGGCAGTTACGGCGCAAAATGAAACCAGCAGACGAAGAGGCGCGGCAGCACTGCCAGCCCCCATCATATAAATATCCGAAATGAACCAAAACACATGAAATTCCTTGATAAAATGGGAGCTTTCGTGTGTTTTTGTTTGTTCCGGCGAAACATGAAAATCTGGAATAAAACAGGAACTATCCAGGTATCAGCGACACCGCTGTGAGGAAAATTTACCTCGTCATTTTTTATGAGTTTTTGGGGATTTTTTCGCAAAATGGGCGGGGTTACGGCGCAGCATGGAAACGGTGCAGCATGAACCATACGGGAAGGAGGGGCGGCGATGGAAGCAAATACGGAAGCGGAGATGCTGGAGGATATGGCGAAACGGTTCTGCCCCAACTGCGGTGCAGCGGTCACGCCAAACGGCAGAGGCCGTCCGAGGATATTCTGTTCGGAACCCTGCAGGTATGCGTGGAAGAACAGAAACCCGCACCCGGAAAACTGGAAATCCACCCGGACGGCTGTCTGCCCGGAGTGCGGAAAACCATTTCTGGCAAGCCGGGAGTATGGGAGAGTGAGGAAATATTGCAGCCATGCCTGCGCCAACAGAGGACGGGCAAAACGAAAGGAGCGTGAGGGAAATGAAGGATAAGATTGAAACCATCGGTGTGTACTGCGTCTGCAATACGATGGGTATCTGCGTACATGAGATTGACTGCTGTGAGGACAGGGTGCTTGCATCCGCAAATGGAGAAAACCCGCAGTGGTGTCCCATGAAAGAACAGACGCCGGAGGGCGGAAAAGAGACGGAGCCGGGATTCTTATTCGGTTCTTTTTTCGTGCCGTTCTCAGAGGTCATGCGCGTCTGAGTAAAGGAGGACGCATGGATGCAGAAAACTGCACAACTGAAAGTGCTGCCGGTGGACGTACTCAAACCGGCTGCATATAATCCCCGGAAGAAACTGAAGCCGGGGGATAAGGAGTACGAGAAGATCAAAAATTCCATTATGGAGTTTGGCTTTGCAGACCCTCTTGTGGTCAATGTTGATATGACAATCGTAGGAGGGCACCAGCGATTATCCTGTGCTATCGACCTTGGCTATACAGAAGTGCCGTGCGCGGTGGTTGATGTCGATAAAGTCCGGGAGAAGGCACTGAACATTGCCCTTAATAAGATCACGGGTGCGTGGGATGATTCCCTGCTGGCTGATCTGCTGAAGGACATCGAGGACAGCGACTTTGATTTGGGAAAAACAGGTTTTGAACCGCCTGAAATTGATGAACTTTTCAATAAAGTCCATGACAAAGAAGTCAAGGAAGATGACTTCGATGTGGATAGCGAATTGAAACGGCCGGCTTTTTCAAAGAAAGGTGATATCTGGCATCTTGGCAAGCATACGGTCATTTGCGGTGATTCCACTCAGCCGGAAACCTATACCCGGCTGATGGGTGAAGTCAAAGCAAATCTCGTGTGTACGGACCCTCCATATATGGTGGCGCTGCAAAGTACATCCGGTACCATTACAAACGATGACCTGAATGACCACGATGCAGTGGAATTTCTGATGAAAGCCTTTTCCTGTTTCCATGAAGCGATGGCAAATGACGCATCTATCTATGTGTTTTACGCTACGGCAAAAGCCCGGATCTTCCATGATGCTTTTGAGGATGCCGGTTTTAAAGTCGGAGCGGGGCTGGTGTGGAAGAAGGACCGTCTGGTACTGACAAGGACGGATTGGAAATACATCCACGAACCGATCATCTTTGGATGGCGTAAAGATGGACGGCACCGCTGGTACGGCGACCAGAAACAGGTAACTGTTTTTGATTTTCCAAGGCTGAAAAATTCTAAGGAGGAAGGCTGCGGGCATCCGTCCAGCAAGCCGGTTCCGCTGATTGCTTACCTGATTAAGCAGTGTACGATGACCAATGGCGTTGTACTGGATGGATTTCTTGGTTCGGCGTCCACCTTGATTGCCTGTGAGGAACTTGACCGCATCTGTTATGGCGTGGAACTGGAAGAGAAATTTGTGGATGTGGCGGTCAAACGCTATATCAAGTACAAAGAAGGCCGGTATGATGATGTGTACGTCATCCGTGACGGGCAGAAGCTGTCACTGGATGAGGTGGTACAGCTGGATGCAGAAGATCTTCCGTCAGGGGAGCAGGCAGCCACGGAGTCTGGAGGTGTGCTGGAATGACGGGAGATAAGACGCTGACCCTCGGCAGCCTGTTTGACGGCTCCGGTGGTTTTCCTCTGGCTGGCATCCTTGCCGGGGTGACGCCTTTGTGGGCATCTGAGATTGAGCCTTTTGCCGTGCGGGTGACCACAGCAAGGCTTCCGCAGATGCAGCACTATGGTGATGTTTCAGGCATCAGCGGGGCAGACCTTCCGCCTGTAGATATCATCACCTTCGGGAGTCCTTGCCAGGATATGTCTATCGCCGGAAAGCGGAGCGGTCTGGACGGTTCACGTTCCAGCCTGTTTTATGAGGCAATCAGGATTGTGAAAGAAATGAGGGAGAAGACCAATGGAGAGAAACCAAGATTTATCTGCTGGGAGAACGTCCCCGGCGCCTTCTCCAGCAACAAAGGAGAAGATTTCAGGGCGGTCCTTGAAGCCGTCATCGGCATTAAAGAACCGGCCGCCCAGGTGCCTGCGCCTGGTAAAAAAGGCTGGCCCTACGCCGACTATTATGTGGGAGACGGATGGTCAGCCGCATACAGAGTCCTTGATGCGCAGTGGTGGGGAGTGCCCCAGAGAAGAAAACGTATCTTCCTTGTCGCAGATTTTGCAGGTGAACGTGCCCCGGAGATATTATTTGAGTCCGAAGGCGTGTCGGGGTATTCTGCGGAGGGCTTCCGTGCGTGGCAAAGAGCTGCCGGAGATCTTGCGGATTGCGCTGGAGAGGCAGGCTGCGGAGGAACCGGAAGGATCGTCCTAAATGACCAGGGCGGGAGCCGTATGGATGTGACAGAGGAGGTTGCCTGTACCCTGCGGGCCGAGGCGCACCATCCCCCATGCGTGATGGAGGCGGCCGGGTTCTGCACGGAGCATTCCGCACAGTCGAGGGGCATTGGGTATGAAGAAGAAACCTCCCCCACGCTGCGGGCCGGAGTAGTTCCGGCGGCGGTCGCATTGGAGAACCATCCGGCGGACAGCCGTGTGAAGATTTCTGAGGACGATAAGGTACAGACACTGACTGGCCGGATGGGGACTGGAGGCGGGAACGTGCCGCTGGTCATGGCTGAGTCAGGGGAACCGCCAGAATCCGAGATGTATGAGAACCACTCGCAGGATACCCGGTATAAAGGACCGCTGGACACAGCACCTACGGTCAATGCCACTTATGGCATGGGCGGCAATAACCAGCCTTTTATAGTTGAAAAACCAAAGACAATGAAAATCCGCAGCGGATGTGACGGTGGGGGAAAAGGCATTTTATTACAAGATGATAAATCAGCGACCCTTGGCTGTAACAACGACCAGACGGTGTTCGTGCCGTTCTGCAAAGGGACGCGCCCGCATTCATCTGAGGAAGGCCAGGTCTGGAAAGAAGGGGATGTGGCAAACACGCTGAACACCTTTGATGTCGGGGAAACCCGGTGCAGTGAACTGGTGGTGGGTGCGTTTGGTATCTGCTCCAAGGACAGCAACGCCATGAAGTCAGACAATCCGAAATCCGGATTTTACGAAGCGCAGACCAGCCGGACGCTGGATGCGAATGGCGGGAATCCGGGCTGCAACCAGGGCGGGATTGCCATTGTTGCCTTTGCACAGAACCAGAGGGATGAGGTTCGTGAACTTGGGGATAAATCCGGCGCGCTTGCGGCAGAACCGGGAATGAAACAGCAGACCTATGTCCTGCAGGGTAGCATGATTGGCAGGGAGGACAAGAATGGACCACAGGGCAGCGGTGTCAATGAAGATGTGTCTTTTACGCTGGATGCGGCCGACCGCCATGCTGTGGCTTATTGCATGACTACCGGGGAATATTCCCAGGTGGTGAAGGAAAAAGCACCGACTTTGATGGCGAGGGATTATAAAGACCCGCCAGTGGTAAATGATAAGCCCGCACCCGAACCGTACTATATTGTACGCCGCCTGACTCCGACCGAATGCGCAAGGCTTCAGGGATTCCCGGACTGGTGGTGCGGCGGCTTGGGGATAGAGAATCCGACTGCAGAAGAAATAGAGTTCTGGACGGAAGTGTGGGAGACGCACCGGAAAGTCATGGGAACATCTAAAAAGCCGAAGACCGGGAAACAGATCCGGAAGTGGCTGGCTGACCCATATTCCGATTCCGCAGAATATAAACTCTGGGGGAATGGGATCGCATTGCCATGTGCTTATTTCGTACTGTCTGGTATTGCCTGGGCTGCGCAGTGTGGAGCAGAAGCAGAGTAATGAACGATGGCGGAGGACATCTTTGCTGCCGATGGGGAACCATAAGCAGCAGGGCGGGCTTCTGCCATGATACATAGGAGGGATGTTTTATGGGATGGATGGTTGCTGCGGCTGCCGTTTTTGTAATTCTTGCGTCCCTTGTTACCCTTTCCCTCTGTATGGCAGCCAGGGATGAGGATGATGATGCGGAACAGATGAAATGGATACAGGACATTAAGGAAAAGCGCAGAAAACGGAAGGATGGGCGGAAGTTACACTAATGCACAATTCCCGCCCATGGATTTGTGCATTAGGTCAATTCCGCACATTTGCGGGGATATCCGTTGACTTATCCCGGCTTTAGAGTGATTAATACCATACGCCAAAGAACACTGGCAAAAAAGCCGGAGAGAACGAAGAAAGGAGCGGCATGACATGATGAAATTTGAAAAGAACATAGAGGAAAGAAAGGTACTGGTTAAAAGACTGGGAGAACTTACGGGGATTTCCCCTTACTACACAAAGGTTCCGAGATGCGCCTATGAGATTGGGGATTACACGGTAGAACGGGATGGAAGCCTGACAGTGGAAGAGGATGCGGCAGACCTTGGAATCCTTGCAGCCCTGAAAAATGAGGGACTGATCAAGGATGCAGAGGGAATCCTCGAAGCGGCAGCGGAAGAACCAGGGCAGACAGAGGAAACAGCAGAGACAGATTCTATCCCGGACAGCGAATACGAGTCAGAGGTTCGGGAAGAGGCAGCCGCCCAGGAGGGAGAGGAACCGCTGGACATGGTGATCAGCCTACCGATGGGAAATCACACAGGAAATACTTTAAGAAACCTTGTGAACATGATCTACAGCAGAGGCCCACTTCTTAGCAAAGCATCCGGCGGGCACTTCCGTGTGGAGAAGGAACTGGCAGAGATTCTGAAAGATGATGCCAGCACCGCCACAGTCCAGAGCTTTTTGACAGCACTGGCAGATTATACGGAAACGCACGGCGGTATGGAGGGGCTTCAGATCACGGAAGAACAGATTTCCTTCACAGGATTTCCGGTGCCGGCGGATAAAGCACACTCCGATGCGTTTTGCCAGTTGGCTGCCATGATGAATGACATGGCACTTTCACAGAAACGGATTCAGGCAAAAGAGGTCAACACGGATAATGAAAAATACGCATTCCGCATCTGGCTCCTCCGGCTTGGGATGAACGGGGACGCCTACAAATCTACCAGAAAGGTGCTGATGGAGAAACTTGGCGGCCACGCCGCATTCCGGACACCGGAGGAAGCGGAAAAGGCAAAGGCGAAAAATAAAGCGAAGCGTGAGGCGGAAAAGACAATGGCAGGAGGTGGGGAGGCATGATGGAAAATATCTGCAAACTGGCATACCAGAAGGCGGTAGATGCCATTGATGGGACGGAGCAGGTGTATTTTAAGCATGGGTTCTGGAACCCCTATGAACTGAAACCAACGGAGGAAGTGAAAAAACGGATCATGAACAGCGGGTATGGCGCAGATGTGGACCGGAAGGACGGGATGCTTTATGTGTTCTGCCCATGCAGTTCGGATATGTGGTAAACCGCAGTTTCCCGCAAATGGGGCCGGGACATAATGAGGCACCTTCTCCATTGTAAGTGATATTACCTCTGAAAATGTGCATTATCAAGTGCTTTTCCCGCCATAAAATACACACTTTTTGCCTCTGATCTTTGGTACATTTATGCCCGTTATCAACTTGCTATTATCTGCGTTCAGAGTGATATATAGACACAACAAAAGAGCAGAAAACACCGCAGGCAAGCGGTTTTAGCAAAGGAGATAGCGAAAATGAACGAAAAGACAAGAGCGCAGATTGAGGCAATGAAAAACCAGACCATCGGAGTCGAGATAGAAATGAATAACATCACCAGGGAAAAGGCAGCGAAGAAAGCAGCCGAGTTCTTTGGAACCGGCAGATATGAATACACAGCGGGCCGGAACGGATATTTTGCCTGGTCAGCATGGGACGCACAGGGAAGGGAATGGAAGTTCCAGAGGGATGTCAGCATCGAGGGGCCGGACAGCCAAAAATGCGAGCTGGTCACCCCAATCCTGATTTACGATGACATTGAGATGCTGCAGAAACTTGTCCGCCTTTTGAGAAAGGCCGGGGCAAAGAGCAGCCCCTCCAGAGGATGCGGAGTCCACATCCACATTGGAAAGGGTAACCATACTCCGCAGAGTATCCGCAACCTGGTCAACATCATGGCAGCCCATGAGACACAGATCGGCAGGGCCATCCGGCTGGACCAGGGACGGCAGAGACAATACTGCCGGACGGTCGACCAGAGATTCTTGGAACAGCTCAACCGGAGAAAACCACGCACCATGAGCCAGCTGGCAGACATCTGGTACGAGAGCCAGGGGCAGGACTGGCGCAGGCATGACCACTACAACGGCAGCCGCTACCATATGCTGAACCTGCATGCCACTTTCACAAAGGGGACCATCGAATTCCGGCTTTTCCAGTTCGCAGACCCGGCAAACGGAAAACGGAATGGGCTTCATGCGGGAGAATTAAAGGCTTACATCCAGCTCTGCCTTGCCATGAGCCAGCTTGCCAAGCAGCTTCGGAGCGCAAGCTGCAAGCCGCAGCAGACCGAGAACGAAAAATACGCTTTCCGGTGCTGGATGCTTCGGTTAGGCTTCATCGGGGAGGAATTCGCAACGGCGAGGGAAATCCTCCTGCGGAACATGGATGGCAACGCAAGCTGGAGAAACGGAAGGCAGTAAGCCTTCCATCCACGGAAACTTCCGGGCGGGCAACCGCCCTTGGGGTGGTAGAAGGAGGCGAAGATATCATGAAAAACGAAAACAGGATGAAACATATGGATGCTGCCCCAAGAGGCAGGGCATTTAAAGTGACGGTGTCGGAACTTTACCAGAGGGAGATTACCGTATACGAATCAGAAATGAAGGAAGCAACACCGGAGGAAGCCCTCCGCATGGTGGAGAACTGGTGGCAGGACAGCCAGATCGATTTAAACGAAGCGGATTTCCAGGGCGTGGACTATTCCCTGACCGGAATAATGGATGCATCGGCAGAAATGGAAGGCGGTGAGTGACAATGGCAGGAATGTTCTCCCTGGGGCTTAGCACAGGGGCAGCGAGGAAACCGAACCGTTTTTATCTGGCCTACGGTTCCAACCTGTCCCTGGAACGGATGAAAAGCCGCTGCCCGGATGCTGTGGTGCTTGGCACAGCTGTCATTCCCGGCTACCGTCTCCTGTTCAAAAAGAGCAAGACCGGAAGCTACGCAACCATCGAGCAGGATGCCAACTGCTGTGTCCCCGCACTGGTCTATAAGATTTCAGAACTGGATGAAGCGCTGCTTGACCGCTGTGAGGGTTATCCCCGGTATTATTATAAGCGGAATTTCCGGCTTTCTGTCACGAGGCTGGATTCCGGCAGGCGGATGAAAGAAAGGAAATGGTGCATGGCCTATGTGATGCACGAGGAGCGTATTCTTGGGGAACCGGACATGGAGTATTTCCGGCTCTTGGATGAAGGGTACGGCGAGTGGAATTTTGATACCGATATTCTGGATAAGGGGCTGGCGGACAGTATCGGGATCAGGGCTGCGGGAGAATACATAGAACGTTACCAGCGAGGGTAAAGTACACAATCTGCGGCCGGTACATTTGGTGGATTTATGGATCAGGATTCGCTTGCTATTACCGGCCAAAAGAGTGATTAATACCATACCGCCTGAGAAGCGCGGAAGAAAGGAGCGAAAGCAAATGAGCAAGAAAAAATACTACATAGCGTACGGGAGCAACTTATCAGTGGGCCAGATGGCCTACCGCTGCCCGGATGCGAAAGTCATCGGAACCGCGGTCATTGAGGATTACGCGCTGCTTTTTAAGGGCTGCGCCACCATTGAGCAGAGGGAAGGAAAAAAGGTGCCAGTACTCATCTGGGAGATTTCCCCCAGTGACGAAAAAAACCTTGACCGCTATGAGGGCTATCCCAACTTTTACTACAAAAAGGATTTGACATTGACAGTCCAAATGACCGGAACGGATGCCAGCCAGGAACTGACCGCAATGGTCTATATCATGGATGAGCGCCGCCGCCTCGCCAGTCCAACGGGCTATTACTACAAGGTGCTGGCAGACGGTTATGAGGACTTCGGGTTTGATAAAGCAATTCTGGAGCAGGCACTTGTGGACAGCGTTGGAAAACGTACAGCCAGAGTATTTTTGAACGGATATCAGGACGATTGCAGGGGGTAGCAAATGGGGAAAAAGAATTTGAATATTAAGCTGCCGGAGGCCATGCTGGATGAACTGGAAATCATCCGCAGGGAGCGGAGCCAGCAGGAAGGGCGCAGGGTTTCCAGGAACAGCCTGATCGAAGAGGCAGTAGAAAAATATGTTACGGCGGCAGAAAAATTTCTGGAGGGATTGTTTCAGGAAGGAAATTTAAAGCCGGATCAGCCATACCAGATTTCCGTGCGGGAGTTCCTTGGCAGGCATACGGATGACAGGATATCCATGATGACACCGGGAGGGTATGTGGATTTGGATAAAGCGCAGACAGAACGGCTCCTCTCCGGACAAATGGTAAAGGCCCATCCCGGATGCAGGGAGGATTTCCGGGATGCTCCTGCGGAGGAACTGTTGCCGCAGAGCGTCCTATCGGCACATCTGCGGGATGGGGTGTGGCAGCTTCTGACAGACATCGAATGTGGTACAGAAACGGTCCGTACCGTCTGCTATGATACAGAGGATATCTGGAAGAGCCGTGAGCTGGCGAAGCAGTTTTTCCTGCGGGCAATGGCAGCCTGCGAGGGCAGTGAGAAAGAACGCTACACAAATATTTACATGAAACTGATGATGGGAATGACAGACTGTGATGATTCGGAGGTGTGAGCATGGGATTCCCAAAGAGAAAAATCGTGGAGAAAATCAGAAAGGATTATCCTGTCGGCTGTGAGGTGGTGCTTGACCGGATGGAGGATGTGCAGGCTCCTCCGGTGGGGACACACGGAACCGTGAAGTCAGTGGATGATACGGGAAGTATCAAAGTTGCATGGCGCACGGGCGGAAGCCTGCGCGTGGTCTATGGGGAGGATGCCTGCCACCGCATCGACACAGATGCGATAGTAAAAGAATTTCTGGACGGATACGGGAAAACACAGGCCGGAGGGAGCTGCCCGCGCTGCGGCAGCCCCATGCCGCATTTGGAGCGCCATGCAGTCAGCCGGAGGGCGCACCTCATTGTATGCGATCTGTGTGGAACGGAGGAAGCGCTGGAGGATGCAGGGATGTCAGAGAAGAAACCGTTGTTTACATGGGAGGCATGGAAGGAGAGAGGAAAATGAGCCACAGAAAAATGCCTGCTTACGGAGAACGCGAGCATGGCGGCAGATACATACTGGATGATTACTGTTGGTCCAGGAACCATTGCAGGGCAGTTACAATCCGCCGTTGGAAACGGAATTTGAAAAAGAAGGCCCGGACAAAGACGCGGATGCAGTTTGTATGGGTGGAAGGAGGATATGAACAGGATGAAATCTAAAATATGGAAAACGGGGGATACCTGTTTTGTGATCACCAATAAGAAAAAGCGGCAGTCAATGGAATATAAGGTTCTTTCCTTCGATGGCAGGTTTTATTTTCTGGAAAGCCGGACGGGAAGCCATATCAACGCTTCCCCGTCCCGAATGTTCCGGTCAAAGGAAGATGCGACCGCTTCACTGGGATAGGAGGCAGCCATGATGCAGGAGCCAATGCCGGGAACGGCACGGATAAAAAGGAACAACTGGAACAGGGGCAGCGGTGTGTACAGTATGAGGGGTGAGCTGAAAAGAGGAACCGCTCTCAATAAGAAACGCCTGAACCGAAAAGTCCGGCACAGAAATAAGGATGCCCTGAAAGGGTGCCGCTACAAGCGTATATGCAGGACATCCCATATGGTGGATTTTACCTAAAAAAGAAAACAGGGCCGGTAATAACCCGGCACCCCTCTCCAGTTTACCGTATATTCGCTCTGAAAGTGAGTTTTATCAAGCGGATTCCGAATAATAATGTACACAATCTTTTACCGGCATGTCTGGTACATATATGGTGCCAGACTTGCTTGCCATTCTGTGGAAATGACGGTAATATGCACGTACCATAAGAAAAGGAGGGCGCAGATATGTCGGAATACCGGATAGAGGAGTCTGCCAGAAAGCGGGCGTTGAAATTTAAGGAAGATTACGAACGCCATTTTGAAAAAAACTCAAAACGGATGAGAAAGATAGCAAAGGAGACAGAGGCCTATTTAGAGCGGGAACATTTGCAGGATGATACTGACGCCACACTGAATATCATCAGCATTCTTCCAAGTTGCCATTACCGGATTTATCTTTACGGCCGCTACCATGAGCTGGTGAAGAAAGCAGGAAGAACTGATACAGAACTGGAGTACAGGAAATGGAAGATAGGCGGGGAAACTTCAGAGAAAATCCAGAAGTTCGCAGTGATTTACCGGAAGAGAGAAAAATGTCTGAGAAAAATGGAGTCTGATGCGGAGGCAGAATGCATTGGTTACCTGAAAAAAAGCGGATTGTGGGATGACCTGGAGGCGGTGCATGAAATGCGGTGCTGCCTGCCAATATGCCTTTTAAGGCATAAACTGGATGAACGATACTATGAATTATTTATGAAAGAAAATGAGGATTTCACGGATGAGGATTAGTTTTTTATATTCTTTTCCTGTATAAATGATGCACAGTTTCCGCCAGAAATCTTTGTGTACATTATGGTTCAGCATGGACTTGATAATATATGTTTTTAGAGCGAATATGTCACTACCGAAAGGGAAAACAAAGAAAACGGAGGAAACACACATGAAGGAATTAAGCAAAAAGGAACTGGAAAGCCTGGTGGAGATCGCAAGGAAACACATTTACCCGGTTGAGGCCAGAGGGGATTTGGAAACCCGCGACAATGACAGCGAGGATTTTCTGGATGTTTCCGTCTGGAGCATCAAGGCAGCATTGACGGCGGCTTACGAACTTGGGAAAGAAAGCAGCCAGAACAAACGTAGCGGCAGGAAAATATCCCTGACAACGGCAGACGGGATTCCGGAGAGCTTAAGCAACCTTTGGTACACTGGTGACTGCGACATTGCAACTTTCACGGATGCGGTTGAGGACAGCCGGACGGGGGCAGAACTGGTCAGGAACCTTGGCAGGCTGAAACTTTTTAGAAAATTTACTCTCCAAAGGGAAACGGATACCAAGATCAGGCTGAAGGGCACAGACCGCATGGGAAACATCAGCTACCTGACAGTCACAAAATAAATACCGGAAAACAGGCAGGGGCAAGGGGCTGGCACGGCCGGCCTTTTGCTCGTGCCTGCTTGATGCCATAAAATGCACAGTTTTTCGTTGAAATGATTGTGTACATTATGGCTCCGATAGTAGTTGCTATTCCGGGCACATGACGGTAAGATGTGTCACACCAAAGGGGAACAACCCCAAAATCAAGGAGGACACAGAATATGAAGAAAAACAATTTTGCAGAAGAATACGCACAGGAGACGGCGATCAAGGCACAGTACCACGAGGCAGAAAAGGCAGGAAATACGGAAGGACAGGAAGCTGCACGGAACGCCTACCATGAGCTGGAGGAGCAGATTGCAGGAAAGGGAAATCCCTACGCGAGAATCTACCGGCTTTACAGCGAGGCACAGGAACGGGGCAATGCGTACATCGATTTAAACGATACCATCTGGGATGATCAGGTACCGGCATTGATCGGAAACCTCCGGGAATACGGCATTGAAAAATTTACCTTTTCCTCCACCTGGTCTTCGGCGGTGGAAACCGCATGGCTTTTCACACAGAATGGATGCAGGCTGGAGGGGCTGGTGGAGATCAACGGCCGCCACAAAGCATTTATGAGCGACGAATACGAGAAAGCCCATGGCTACCTTTTTTCCATCGGGGATGCAGAGGATAAATAAGGCGTAATCGGCCGGAAAAGGGGCGGTAAGCCCCTGAAGGCTGCCGCCGGAAAATCCCCCGGATGCCCGGTAAAAATGCGGACACGGGCGGCTGTGGCGGGCACTGCGGGGAGAACAGAAAGCAGGAGGGCAAAGCAGTGGAATATAAGGGTTACTACATAGCAGTTGGCTGGAACAATCGGGAGATGGGATTTGATTTTGACGTATACGATTCGGAAAACAAAGCGGTGGCTCGGAGCGATGCAGCCTATTTCTTTGACGATAACGCAGAAAAAGCGGCGAAGGAGGCCGTTGACAAAATCCTGCAGGAGCAGGAAAACGGGGAATAAAATACACAAATACCCATCCATATCTTTGTGCGGTATATTCGGATAATCTGCTTGCTATATGTGCGAAACAGAGCGAATATGTCACTACCGAAAGGGAAAACAAAGAAAACGAAGGATTACAACATGAAAGCATTTTACAAGTTTGAAGAGACCACTAACATGGAGAACCTGCAGATGAAGGTCAGCTCCTACGGCGCGGTATTAAAATATGGGGAGCAGGTTCTCGTGACAGACATTGGCTGGAAGGGATTCGCTGCAGCGGTTTACGAGTTCATCGAAACCCCGGAGGAAACAGGACTGGCGGATATCGAATGCAGGCTGAACCTGGTAGAAGCGGCAGAGGACGCTTTCGAGGATGGCGGTCATGCCATCGCATGGTGCATGGAAAAAGCAAAGTAGGGGAGGACACGGATTATGGCAGGATGCAGAATATGCAAACAGGAGATGCTGACGGCGCAGGGATGCGCCATCGGCACGGTACACATTAACGGTAAAGTATACCCAAGGATCAAGGCCGGGGATGCGCGGGATTTTAACCCATCCATGGAAGAAGGGGAACGCTGCGGTGACTGCGGCGCGATGAAAGGCTTCTTCCACCATTTCGGATGTGATATAGAGCGCTGCCCGGTCTGCGGGATGCAGATGATAAGCTGTGACTGCGAAGATGTTTATTATGAGGGGATCGGGGAAGAATGATCAAGTCCAAGGTCCGGAAGATTCCATAGGGAAAATTCAAGGCTGCTGTAATATACACAATTTCCCCTCCGTATCTTTGGTACATTTACGGCGCAGAATTGACTTGCTATATGTGCGAAACAGAGCGAACATGTCACTACCGAAAGGGAAAACAAAGAAAACGGGGGATTACAGCATGAAAAACATTTACACACTGAGAAATGAGCTCGACCTTAGAAATTACAATACGGCGATCACAAGAGCAGATTTTGAAGCTCATTTTACCAAAACAAAGGAGCGCATCGAATTTACTTTCAACGGTTGGGATGGAAAAAGTTATGACGGCGAGAGCCGCAAGGCATACATTTACCGGACAGACATTCCGGGTTACGAGGAAGCAAGGTTTATCAAAGTTGGCAGGCGCCTGCATTTCATTGACGAGGAGAGCAGCGTTTTGGAAAAGGCAACCGGAGCCTTCCACAAGACAGTGGGATGGCTGGTGGATGTCGAGAGGGCATGAGAGGAAACGGAGGCAGCGTAATGTTAGCAGAAGGAACGATTGGGATTCAGGAAAACGGAAAAATGGTGGCCTGCCATTATAAGATGAAATACTTTGACGAACCGAGCCGTTTTGGTATTGAAGGCGGGCGGATTTCCAAATTGACGATCCGCAGGGAAGGGGAATTTACCTGCAATTATGACAGGGGATGGGACCTGGAACCGGAAGATGAAGCAACACGGACGGCAGTTGCCCTTTTGATGAAGGAATACAACTAAATTTTCCACCAATGAAACAGTACCCGGAAAGGGGCTGTTTCTCGTAGTAAAACAGACAATTTTCTTCTTTATCTTTGGTACATTTATGGAGCAGAATTGACTGGATAATCATGTGTTTCAGAGGTAATATGCTACTACCGAAAGGGAAAACAAAGAAAAACGGAGAAAACGGACATGGCAAAAAGAATGAGCAGGAAGGCGCAGGTTTACCTTACAAAGATCAAAGCAGCGTCAAATGAATATGACTTGAAAGGAATGGAAATCACAATCAAGAAGGACACAGCATTTGAATGGTCAGAGTTTACGAGGCTGAATGACGCCATTGAGGAAAAAAGAGTCGGTCTTCGCACGGATCAGGAATCAGCAAAACTGAAGGAACTGGTTTTCTTCCGGGCGAAAGCGGAGCTGGATGGCTATCTGATGATGAAGGATGGGGATGGGTACACGGAAGAGGAAACGGAGCGCCAGAGGGAGCGCTTCAGCAGCATCTACCAGATTATTGAGGAGGCAGAACTTGAAGATGAATATGATGCATGGAAACAGATAAATGCATAAACATTGTTGCAGGCATATGCCCAGAAAGGGGCTGTCCCTCGTAGTAAAATGGACAATTTTCTTCCCGTATCTTTGGTACATTTATGGCTCAGAATTGACTGGATAATGTGCAGAACCAGAGGTAATATGTACCTACCGAAAGGGAAAACAGAAAGAACGGAGGAAACAGCGATGACAAGATTTCAAAAGGAACTGAGCGGAGCACTTGGAGCATATTGGAAAAGAGCAGCAGAGAAAGAACTGGAAAAGGTCAGAGAGGACCTGCAGGCCGGCAAGATTACCATTGATGAGAACGGGGTTGCCCGCAACTGTATCGGCAGGGTGCTGATGAGCGACATGCTGGAAAAGCTGGCAATGGTCACTGACAAGGTCAGTGTGGAAGCGACCACAGCGGCCAGGGACAAAGAGGTTTCCAAATCCCTTGCGGAATATCGGAAGAGCGCAAGGCCGGTTTCCGAAGAGGAGCGCATGGAGATGCAGGCTGCTTTTGGAAAAGGAACCACGGTGGTCAATGTCCTGACCGGCGAAAAAACCGAACTTTAAAATTACAACGAAACTACAGGCATAACCCCAAGGGGCTGTGCCTCGTTATCCCCGTTTTTATATAGATTGATTTTACTTAAGGGCTTCTTCGGAGGTCCTTTTTGTTTGCCCATTTTGGAGGAAAGGAGGGATGCCATATGGCGACAAGGGGAAGGAAACCGACTCCGACTGCGATTAAAGAATTAGAAGGAAATCCGGGCAAGCGCCCATTGAATGCGAAAGAACCGAAACCTGTCAAAAAGGCACCATCCTGCCCGAAGTGGCTGGAGCCGGAGGCAAAAAAAGAATGGCGGCGGCTGTCTAAACAGCTGGAGCAGCTTGGAGTGCTGACAGAACTGGACATGGCATCGTTTGCAGCTTATTGTCAGGCGTATGCCAGATACAAGGAGGCGGAGGAATTTATCACGCAGCATGGTTCCATTGTGAAAACCCCGTCAGGATACTGGCAGCAGGTTCCACAGGTGGCACAGGCACAGACTTATAGTAAGATTATGCTCCGGCTTGCGGAGCAGTTCGGACTGACGCCTTCGGCAAGAAGCAGGATTATTGCAGGCGGAGGGGATTCCGCACCAGCAGATGAGATGGAGGAATTGTTGGGAGGTGGAAGCTGATGGCAGAAACAAGACCGAAGGATTATCCGAAATTGAAAGATTACCAGCCAACAAGGTTCATGCTGCCAACTTCTCATTATGATAAAGCGAAGGCTGACCGGGCAGTGAAGTTTATAGAGAATCTCCGCCATACAAAAGCAAAGTGGGCAGGAAAACGTTTCTGGCTGCTGCCCTGGCAGGAAACTCTGGTGCGGGATATTTTCGGGACTGTAAAAGAGGATGGAACACGCCAGTTCAGAACAGCTTATGTTGAAATATGTAAAAAAGTTGGAAAGAGTGAACTTGCAGCAGCAATAGCATTGTATCTGCTCTATGCGGATAACGAGCCTTCGGCCGAAGTTTACGGTGCGGCTGCTGACCGCCAGCAAGCCTCCATCGTCTTTGATGTGGCGAAAAGAATGGTTGAGCTGACCCCGGCATTACTGAAAAGAAGCAAGATCATGGGGGCAACCAAGCGGATTGTAAATTACAGCAATGCCGGTATCTATCAGGTGCTGTCAGCCGATGTTGGAAACAAGCATGGCTTTTCTGTTTCAGGACTTGTGTTTGACGAAATCCACAATCAGCCCAACCGTAACCTGTACGATGTCCTGACAAAAGGATCGTCGGATGCCCGTGCCAACCCACTCCATTTTATCATCACAACCGCAGGAAATGACAGAAACTCGATTGCGTTTGAGCTGCACACGAAAGCACTGGATATTTTAAACGGCAGACGAGAGGACCCGACGTTTTATCCAGTGGTATACGGGCTGGCGGATGACGAGGACTGGACGGATGAAAAGAACTGGTACAAGGTGAATCCCTCTCTTGGATATACGGTTGAGATTGACCGTTTAAGGGATGCATTTCGGGAAGCCCAACAGAATCCGGCGGATGAAGTCACATTCCGGTGGCTCCGGTTAAATCAATGGGTTTCCAGCACTGTGGCATGGATTCCCGACCAGATATACGCTTTGGGAAACGAGGCGATTGATATGGAAAGCCTCAAAGGACGGGAATGTTATGGAGGACTTGACTTGTCCAGTTCCGGTGATATTACAGCTTTTGTACTGGTGTTTCCGCCACACAATGGGAAGGAGAAATACGTCATACTTCCATTTTTCTGGGTACCCCAAGATACGATCCCGCTCCGGGTGCGCCGTACATCGGTTCCTTATGATAAATGGCAGGCCCAGGGGTATCTGATGGCAACCGAGGGAAATGTGATCCATTATGGTTTTATCGAAAAATTTATAGATGATCTTGGAAAAATATATAACATTAAAGAAATAGCCTATGACCGATGGGGTGCTGTGGAGATGACGCAGGCCCTTGAAGGCATGGGCTTTACTGTTGTGCCATTTGGACAGGGATTTTCTTCCATGAGCCCGCCTACAAAAAGGTTTTATGAATTACTGATGGAGGGGAAAATGGTTCATGGGGCGCACCCGGTACTCAGATGGATGGCCGGAAATGTTGTGGTGGACACGGACCCGGCCGGAAATATCAAGGTGACGAAAAGACGCAGCCCGGATAAGGTTGATGGGATTGTTGCGGCTATTATGGCTCTTGACCGCTGTATCAGGCATGAGGAGAATACGGGGAGCGTATATGATGATCCAGACCGGGGGTTATTCGTATTTTGAGGAGGGAAATTTTGGGGAAAATAAGTAAAAATGATATTATAGGGCGCAAATTTGGGATGCTGCAGGTTGAGAAGTGCATAGGGACGGTAAATGGGAAATTGCGCTATCAATGCAAATGCGATTGTGGAAATGAAAGAACAACGGACCGTTATTCTCTATTAAACGGGACTGCGAGCAGCTGTGGGTGTAAAAGACGGATTAACCCGGAAGATATTGTAGGGAGACGTTTTGGACGTCTTGTTGCCATGGAATGTGTGGGACGGGAAGAAGGAAAACGATGGGGAAATTATAGGTATCTGTGCCAATGTGATTGTGGGAAAACCACTTACGTCCGGCGGGATCATTTGCTTCATGGGGATAGCTGTTCCTGTGGAGATTGCATCCATATCGAAGAAGAAGCGGGCTGCCTAAGATACTACACACATAGCGGGGAGTCATTTCTGGCGGATATTTCAGTAAAAGAACTTCTGGAAAAATACCCCTGCTATATAGCGGGAAATGGATATGTTTTTATAACGATTGATGGAGAACATGAACTTTTGAGCAGGCTCGTACTAGATGCGGATAAAAATACGCTTGTGGATCACATAAATGGTAATCCGCTGGACTGCAGGAGGGATAACCTGCGTCTGGCAGATGCTTGTGAAAACGCATTTAATACAGCACTGGTTTCCAATAATACGTCTGGTTACAAGGGCGTATATTTTCACAAAGCATCGGGCAGATTTCATGCCAGCATTAGGGCGTATGGGGTGCGTATATTCCTTGGATATTATGATGATATAGAAGAAGCGGCGGGGGCCTATGACAGGGCTGCCCGTTTTTTTCACGGCGAATTTGCCTGTGTGAATTTTCCACGTCCGGGCGAACAGTGCTGCCGAAGAAACCAAGAGAAAGTGGTCAGACAGGAAGTTATGTGAGGAGGAATAATCCAATGGGATTTTTAAAATGGATGGGTTTTTCAAAACCCAGGGATGCCCCAGGGGAAAATCTGCCGGAGGTGACAGACAGCGTCCGAGATTCCGGACAGGTTTTTTCTTTTGGAACCGCGAACAGCGGGGAAAAGGTGGATGAGCAGTCTGCCATGCAGATCTCCACGGTATATGCCTGTGTGCGGCTGTTGGCGGAAACAGTGGCGGCACTGCCGCTGCACCTATACCGTTACACCGATGGTGGGAAAGGAAAAGAGAGCGCCTTTGACCACCCGCTGTACCGGATCTTATACCGGCAGCCCAACGATGAGATGAGCAGTTTTATCTGGCGGGAAACCATGATGACCCACCTGCTTTTGTGGGGGAATGCCTATTCCCAGATCATCCGGGATGGGAGGAACAACGTCCTCGGCCTGTATCCGCTGCTCCCGGAAAACGTGGAAGTCGACCGTGATGAGCAGGGGCAGCTTTATTATATCTACCACGCTTATACAGATGAAGTGCCGGGGGAACAGAACCAGGATATTTATTTCAGGAAAGATGAAATCCTGCACATTCCGGGGCTTGGGTTTAACGGCCTTGTGGGATTTTCCCCGATTGCCATGATGAAGAACAGCCTTGGCACGACTCTGGCCGTGGAGAAATACGGGGCGTCGTTCTTTAAGAACGGGGCGCAGCCAAGCGGTGTGCTGGAGCATCCGGGGGTACTAAAAGACCCCCAGAAGATACGGGATAACTGGACTGCGGTATACGGCGGGGCCAACAACGCGCACAGGGTCGCTGTGCTGGAAGAGGGGATGGCCTACAAAGCGATCTCCCTGCCGCCGGAGGACAGCCAGTTTTTATCCACCCGGCAGTTTGGCGTGGAGGAAATCTGCCGGATCTTCCGGGTGCCGCCCCACATGGTACAGAGTCTGGAACACGCCACCTTCTCCAACATCGAACACCAGTCGATTGATTTTGTGGTGCATACCCTGACTCCGTGGTTGGTGCGGTTCGAGCAGGCGATCATCAAAGACCTTCTGCTTGAAGAAGAACAGGATGTGCTGTTTCCCAAGTTCAACGTGGACGGACTGCTCCGGGGTGATTACCAGAGCAGGATGAACGGTTATGCAACGGGAATCAGCAACGGTTTCTTAAGCCCGAATGACATCCATCGTTTGGAGAACATGGACCTGATCCCGGCAGAAGAAGGCGGGGATGACTATTATCTGAATGGCGGATATGTAAAGCTCCGGGATGCGGGGAAGTTTGCCCAGGCAAAGCAGGCGGCTGTGGAGCAGAACCAGCCGAAGGATGAACCGGAGAAACCATCCGAAGGAACGGAAAATGCAGCTGACAGTGAAAACGGGCGGAGTGAGAGTACGCCGCAAAAACCAAGAGAAAGGAAACGGAAACGATGAAGAAATTCTGGAACTGGATTCATGATGAAGCCGGCGGCAGGGTGCTCCGTCTGGAAGGCCCGATTGATGAGGAGTCCTTCTGGGGCGATGAGGCAACCCCCAAGGCATTCCGTGAGGAACTGGAGGCGGGCAGCGGCGACATTACTGTCTGGATCAACAGCCCCGGCGGAAATGTGTTCGCAGCAGCGGAGATCTATACGATGCTCCGGGATTATAAGGGGGCGGTCACCGTCAAGATTGACGCCATTGCCGCATCCGCTGCCTCTGTGGTAGCGATGGCCGGAAGCAGAGTGCTGATGTCCCCTGTGGCAATGCTGATGCTCCATGATCCAAGCACCATCGCTTATGGCAATACCAAAGACATGGAGCGGGCAATCAATACGCTCAATGAAGTGAAGGAGAGTATCATCAACGCCTATGCCGCCAAGAGCGGATTGTCCCACAGCCGCATTTCCAACTTAATGTCCAACGAGACGTGGATGAATGCGAAAAAGGCAGTGGAACTGGGGTTTGCAGATGAGATCCTCTTTGATGCGGAAGAACCGGAAAAAGAGGAAGAAGGCGGGGAGGAAGAAACAGAGGAGGAAGAGGAAAAGCCGGGTATCCATCTGGAGGCACAGATTTATTCCACGAGACAGATGGGGCTGACGATTCTGAACCGGCTCGGTGTGGACAGCGGGAAGCCTCCTAAGAAACCACCTGTGGATACACACACGGAACCTTCCAGATCTATGGAAGAAAAGCCGCCGCATCCTGCAATCGGCATGGACGGCACAACAGAAGATGGCAGTGTGCCATATCTGATTTTAGAAAAACAGCTGGAATGTTTGAAGTAAGGCAAGCGCCTGAAACAGACAGATCCGGCTCTTTTTATACCCAAAATCACATTTTTTATGGAGGAAATGACGATGAGTAAGATTCTTGAACTGAGAAGCAAGCGCAATACCCTCTGGGAGCAGACCAAGGCATTCCTGGAGCAGCACCGCGGGGAGAACGGCCTTGTAGCTGCCGATGCGGTGGAGCAGTACAACAAGATGGCCCAGGAGGTCAAAGACCTGGGGGCGGAGATCGAGCGTCTGGAGCAGCAGGCAGAGTTTGACGCCAAGCTGTCGGCCCCGACCTCTAATCCGGTGCATGGCAATCCAAAGAACGGCAGCCCGAAGGATAAGAACACCAGCCCGACCGGGACGGAGGAGTATAAGAATGCATTCTGGGACATGATCCGCAACCGCGGCAACTACGGCGAGGTGCGCAACGCCCTGTCTGTCGGTGTGGATACGGAAGGCGGATACACCGTGCCGGATGAGTTTGAAAAGAAACTGGTGGAGGCATTGGAGGAGAATAACATCTTCCGAAGCATGGCGAATGTGATCCGCACCAGTTCCGGCACCCGTAAGATTCCGATTGCGGAGGATACCGGGGAGGCCAGCTGGATCGATGAAGGGGAGGAAATCCCGGAGAGCGACACCACCTTTGGACAGACCATGCTGTCGGCTTATAAGCTGGGCACCATGATCAAGGTTTCCAATGAACTTCTGAACGATTCCGCGTTTGACCTTGCGACCTATATCGCCCGCCGTTTTGGTGTGCGTATGGGCAACGCGGAGGAGAAGGCATTCATTACCGGGGACGGTGTGGGCAAGCCGCTGGGCATCCTGGATGATGCCGGGGCGAAGGTGGGCGTAACTGCAGGAACGCAGACCAAGCTGACCTTTGATGAAATCTTCCAGCTGTACTATGCGCTGAAAGCACCATACCGCAAGAAAGCGGAGTTCCTGTGCAACGAGGCGGTGGTGCTGCAGCTGATGACCTTAAAAGACAACAACGGCAACTATATCTGGAAGCCGGGCCTTGAGATCGGCAAGCCGGATACACTTCTGAACCGTCCGCTGAAGACCTCTGCCTTTATGCCCGCCGTGGCAGCGGGAAACAAGGTGCTGGCCTTTGGCGATTACAGCTACTACTGGATCGCAGACCGCCAGAGCAGAACCTTCCGCCGCCTGAATGAGCTGTATGCCCGCACGGACCAGGTAGGTTTCCTTTCCACGCAGCGTGTGGACGGAAAGCTGATCCTGCCGGAAGCGGTGCAGGTGCTCCAGATGAAAGCCAGCGCATCCAGCGGTTCCTGATAAGACAGATAGATTATGGCAGATGGCGGTTATATGTATATGCCGGCCATCTGCTGATGGAAAGGAGGATGCGGCCATGGCATTGGTGACTTTAGAAGAAGCAAAAACCTATCTGCGTGTGGATTCCTCGGATGAGGATGCCCTGGTCGGCATCCTCTTAAGCTCTGCCGGGAACCTGTGCGCGGATGTGGCGAGGCTTTCGGAGGAACAGTGGAAAGCAGTAGATGGGAATGAAACCGAGGATACGGCACTGTACACAAAAGAAGAACTTTCCCAGATACGGGAAGTGATGAAAGCAGCGGTGCTGTATGCCCTCGGTTATCTGTATGAACATCGTGAGGAAGCGGACCACCACAGCCTTGTGCTGACGCTCCGTTCCCTCCTGTTTTCCATTCGGGAAGGGATTCTGTAAGGAGGGGCGGGCATGGAGATTTCAAGGCTGAATGAGCGGATAACGGTTGAGAAGAACACAGTCGTTACGGATGCCATCGGGAACCACAAGAACACATGGGCGCCTTATTTTTCCTGCTATGCCTATGCTTCTACCTACCAGGCGGAGGAAAAGGAAAGCGCAGTATCCAGCGAGGAACGTTCCGTCACCTTTTCGGTGCGCTGGTGCAGTGAGACTGCCACTGTCACTTCCACAGGCTTCCGTGTGAGGTTCCGGGGAGAAGTTTATGACATTGAGTCGGTGGACCTGATGAATTACCGGAAGAAGGAGATCCGGTTCAAATGCCGGAGGGAACCGAGGCAGTGAGAGGGAGGTAACGGCTTATGGCAAAGAAGATATCAGTAGACCAGCTCTCCAGTGAAATCATGTCCGCATTGGATGAGTATAAAAAGGTCACGGATGAAGTAGTGAAGACCGCGGTGAATTCTGTATCAAAAGAGACGAAGGCAATGGCACAGGCCGGCTCCCCGGTCAAGTCCGGCGGTTATCAAAAGGGATGGGCGGTCAAAAAGACCTCGGAGAAAACCGGGCAGGTCAGTATCACGGTCTATAACCGTACCAAGCCGGGGCTGACACACCTTCTGGAAAAGGGCCATGCCAAGCGCGGCGGCGGCCGTGTGGCAGGAAAGCTGCATATCGCCCCTGCGGAGGAGTATGCCGTGAATGAATTGGAAGCAGCGATTAAAAGGGGGCTTTCGTGATGGATTATGAAGAGATTGCAAACATGTTAGGTGGCACGGGGCTGCCCTTCGCATACCACCATTTTGCGGAAGGGGAGTCACCACAGCCGCCTTTTATCTGCTACCTGACACCTAGCAGCAATAACTTTGCGGCAGACGGGAAGGTCTACTTCAAAGCAAAGCAGCTGGATGTGGAGCTGTATACGGACGAGAAGGCACCGGAACTGGAAGAACGGCTGGAAGCCGCCTTTGATGCTTATGGGCTGTTTTATGAGAAATCGGAAACCTACATCGAGTCCGAGAAACTGTATGAAGTGATTTATGAAATGGAGGTATGAAGGCTATGGGAAACAAAGTCAAATATAACCTGAAAAATGTCCATGCCGCAAAGCTGACAGAAACTGTGGCAGACGGCGTGACCGCATTTACCTATGCCGCACCGAAGGCGATTCCCGGAGCGGTGAGTATCAGCCTGGATGCGGAGGGCGAATCCAGCCCGTTCTATGCGGATGGTATTGTATATTTCCGTTCCGTGACCAACAACGGATACAGCGGAGATCTGGAGATCGCATTGATCCCCGAGTGGTTCCGCACGGAGATTTTGCAGGAGGAACTGGACGGCAAGGGTGTCCTGGTGGAAAACAGCGGGGTTGGCGAGAGCGTGAAGTTTGCCCTGCTCTTTGAGTTTGACGGGGATGTGAACGCCATCCGCCATGTGCTGTATAACTGTTCGGCATCCCGTCCGTCCATTGAATCGGAGACGAAAGAGGACACCATTGAGCCGGGAACGGAAACCCTGTCGATCACGGCGGACCCGCGCTCGGATGGGCTGGTAAAGGCCAGGACGGGAGACACCACGGACAAGGAGGCATATACGAACTGGTATAAATCGGTGTATCTGCCGACGGAAAAAGAGTCAGGTCAGGAAGGAGCGTAAAAAATGCTGAAACGTGAAATCGAGATTTGTGGGAAAAAGGTGGCGTTCCGTTCCTCGGCCACCATCCCCCGGCTGTACCGGGCGAAATTCAAACGTGATATTTTTAAGGATTTAAGTAAGCTGGAAAAATCCTACAAAGGCAAGACCGAGGACGGGGAGGAATTCCAGATCGAGGATTTGGAGATTTTCGAGAACGTGGCTTATATCATGGCTTATCATGCGGACAATTCCATTCCTCCGACCATTGAGGAGTGGCTGGACCAGTTTGATATGTTCTCTATCTATGAAGTCCTGCCGCAGATTTTGGAACTGTGGGGACAGAACATGATGGTGGAGGTGCAGGCAAAAAAAGAGTTGGCAGGAGTACAAGGGAAATGACAACGCCCCTGTTCCTCCTGCGCTGTGTGGAGCTTGGCATTGCGATCTCTGACCTGGACCTTCTTACGATTGGCCTAGTTATTGATATGTGGACAGAAAAAGGAAACGATGATGTGAAATACAAAAAAGTGGCCCGTGAGGCCACGCAGGAAGATTTCGATAAATTTTAGCTTTGGCGCATCCGGTTCGGGTGCGCCATTTACATGGTTGGAGGTGAGGAACAGTGGCGAGCAGGATCAAAGGCATCACGATTGAGATTGGCGGCGATACCACAGGCTTAGACAAGGCCCTGAAAAGTGTCAATTCTTCTATCACGCATACGCAGAGTGCCCTAAAAGATGTCAATAAGCTGCTGAAGCTGGACCCTTCCAACACAGAACTTCTCACACAGAAACAGAAGTTACTGAAGGATGCGATTTCGTCCACAAAGGAAAAGCTGGATGCCTTAAAACAGGCGCAGGCACAGGCAAAGGAGCAGCTGGAGAACGGTGACTTGGGGCAGGACAAATACGATGCCCTCCAGCGGGAGATCATCGAGACCGAGCAGGAATTAAAGCGGCTCCAGCAGGAGGCCGCAACCACCAGTACAGCCCTTGCTAAGATCGACGAGATCGGCGGCAAGATGGAGAACCTGGGAAATTCCATCGCCGGTGTCGGGAAAACGATCATGCCGATCTCCACGGCGGTCGGCGGCCTGGGCATTGCGGCGGTGAAAACGGCTGCGGACTTTGACTCTGCCATGAGCCAGGTGGCGGCGGTATCCGGCGCGACCGGGGACGACCTGCAGTCTCTCCGGGATAAGGCCCGTGAGATGGGTGAGAAAACGAAGTTCTCCGCATCCGAGGCAGCGCAGGCCATGAATTACATGGCCATGGCCGGATGGAAGTCAAAAGACATGATCTCCGGTATTGACGGTATCATGAACCTCGCTGCTGCCAGTGGTGAAGACCTGGCAACCACATCGGACATTGTAACGGATGCGTTGACTGCCTTTGGTCTGTCGGCTGCGGACTCCGGGCATTTCGCGGATATTCTGGCAGCGGCATCCTCTAATGCCAATACGAATGTCAGCATGATGGGCGAGACATTCAAATACTGTGCGCCGATTGCGGGTGCGCTTGGTTTCTCTGCGGAGGATACGGCGGAAGCCATCGGCCTGATGGCGAATGCGGGTATCAAGTCCTCCCAGGCAGGTACGGCACTTCGTACTATCATGAACAATCTTGCCGGGGAAGTGAAGATCAGCGGGCAGGCCATCGGGGATGTGACCATTGCCACAACGAACGCAGACGGCAGCATGAGGAGCCTGTCGGATATCCTGGCAGACTGCCGGGTTGCGTTTGGAGGTCTGACCGAATCCGAGAAGGCGCAGGCGGCAGAATCCCTTGTGGGCAAGAACGCCATGAGTGGATTCCTCGCTTTGATGAACGCGGCACCTGCGGATATTGAAAAGTTAAGCGGTGCCATTGATAACTGTGACGGAACCGCGGAAAAGATGGCTGCCACCATGCAGGATAACCTGATGGGGCAGCTCACCATCTTAAAGAGCCAGTTGGAGGAATTGGCGATCTCCTTTGGTGAGATGCTGATGCCTGCCATCCGTAACATTGTGACGAAAATCCAGGAGTTTGTGGATAAGTTAAACGGCATGGATGAAGGCACCCGTGAGATGGTCTTAAAGATCGGCCTTTTGGTAGCGGCGCTTGGGCCGTTCCTGGTGATCCTTGGAACCACGATAGCCAAGATCGGCACGGCCATGAAAGGGTTTGTACAGCTGGCGAACGGCTTTAACAAACTGAAAGTGGCGGTACAGGGCGGCACAGGGCTGTTTGGAAAACTGGGTGCGGCACTGGGCGGCATCTCGGCTCCGGTTGTGGCAGTGGTGGCAGTCATCGGGACACTGGTGGCTGCTTTCCTGCATCTGTGGAATACCAATGAGGGATTCCGGGAGGCCATCATCGGAACCTGGAATACCATCAAGGAGACGGTCAGCACCTTCTGCCAGGGAATCGTGGACCGGCTGAATGCCCTTGGTTTCAGCTTCCAGAACATCACAGAAGTGCTCTCGGCAGTGTGGAATGGTTTCTGTTCCCTGCTTGCCCCGGTCTTTGAAGGGGCATTCCAGGCAATCGCCGTGGTGCTTTCCACGGTGCTGAACGTGATCACAGGCATTTTAGATGTGTTTATCGGTCTGTTTACCGGGAACTGGTCGCAGATGTGGACTGGCATCCAGGCGATCTTTTCCGGGGTATGGGAAGGCATCAAGGGCGTACTCTCGGCAGCAATCGGCATCATCCAGGGCATTGTGGAGGTGTTCCTCGGCTGGTTCGGTACGAGCTGGAGCGAGGTCTGGACGAATATCAAGACCTTCTTCGAGGGCATCTGGAATGGGATTGTAGCTTTCTTCTCCGGTATTTGGGAGACCATTACAAATGTGGTGCAGACGGGCATTATGCTGATCGGCTCCATTTTAAGTGCTGCCTTTGACATTATCACCCTGCCTTTCCAGTTTATCTGGGAGAACTGCAAGGAGATTATCACGGGTGCATGGAACACCATCAAATCGGTGGTGTCCACGGCGATCAATGCAGTTTCCAGTGTGATCTCCTCCGTGATGTCCGTCATCCAGAACGTCATTTCGACTGTCTGGACGGCGATCAGCACAAAGATTTCCACGGTGTTGAACACGATAAAATCCGTGGTGACTACCGTATTTAATGCCATCAAGTCGGTGGCGTCCAGTGTCTGGAACGGAATCAAATCCGCCATTTCGACCGTGGTGGACGGCATCAAGAGCAAAGTTTCCTCTGTATTTAACGCAGTCAAGAGTACGGTGACTTCCGTATTTAATGGCATCAAGAGTACCACCACTTCCGTCTGGAACGGCATCAAGACTGCCATTATTACTCCGATTGAGGCGGCGAAAAACACCATCAAGGGTATTGTGGATAAGATCACCGGATTCTTCTCCAGCATGAAGATTTCCCTGCCGCACATCAAGCTGCCGCACTTTAGGATTTCCGGCAGCCTGTCCATTGCGCCGCCGAGTGTGCCGCACCTGTCCATTGACTGGTACAAGGAGGGCGGTATCATGACGCGGCCGACACTGTTTGGCATGAACGGCACGAACTTAATGGCTGGCGGTGAAGCCGGGGCAGAAGCAATCCTGCCATTGAAAGGTTTCTACAGCCAGCTGGAGAGTATCCTTTCTAACCGGATGGATACCAGCACCATGGAGCGTTACCTGTCCATCATTGCGGCAAACAGCAGCAAGGGCATCTATCTGGAGGATGGAACTTTGGTAGGGCATCTGCTCCCGGCCATTGACAGTAAGCTGGGGCAGATGCAGAAACTGAACAGGAGGTTGAGCCTATGAGACCAGACGTAAAACTGAATAACATTTCCATGTCTGGTCTTGGGTGGCTCAGAGAAAGCATCAACTTTCCAACGCCCCAGTCTCAGAGCAATACCATAGTGGTGCCGGGGCGGAATTCCCCGATCCGGTACACGGAAGCGTTGGGGCGGGTATCCTACCAGCCCCGGAGCTTTGAGATCATACTCTCCATGCTTGGCACCAGGGAGCAGTTTAACCAAAAGGTCAGTGCGGTGGTGAATCCGTTTGCAGGGCATCTGGTGAAAGTGGTTTGCAGTGAGGAACCGGGGCTGTATGCCATCGGCACACTGGAAATGTCCCCGGCTTATGATCCGCTGACCGGAAAGGGGCAGCTTACCATTTCCTGTTCCGATGGGGATTCCTACCGCTACCATGTGGAAGAAACCGTTATCACCGTGACGGGCGGAGGGAATATCATTCTGGATAATGACTATATGCCCGTGGTTCCGGTCATCACAGCCACGGCGGAAATGGCGCTGAGCTGGCAGATCGGCACAGATACCTTCCGAAAAACAGTCAGTTCCGGCACCTGGGAGTTTCCTGAAATGGAATTGCAGGCGGGAAGAAATGTAGTGTCTGTCACTGGAAATGGAACAGTGACCTTCCGGTACCGGGAGGGATGCCTATGAGATTATTCCGTATCTATGTGGACGGGGCATTGTTTTACCATCCGCAGCTATCGAAACTGGCAGTCACGGAGGCGAAGGTGGAAGAGGATGCGGAGAATATTGACAGCCTGACACTTTCAGCCCCTTATAACCATCCATATTTGCATAACATTAAACCGATGGCCTCTGTGATTATCTGCAAGAAAGGGAATGAAACCGTCTTTGAAGGGCGGGCACTGGATGACGGCAGTGATTTTTATAACACCCACACATGGACCTGTGAATCGGCTCTTTCCTATTTAAAAGACAGCCTCCAGCCGCCCTATGCGTATAAAGGGAGCCTGCGAGGACTGCTGGAATACTTTGTGGAGGAGCATAACAAAAGCGTGGAGGAGCAGAAGCGGTTCACGGTGGGAGAAGTAACGGTAGTGGATACCAACGATTACATCTCTTATAGCTGCTCGGATTACTCTGTCACGATGGATGCCATTAAGGATAAGCTCATGAAAACACACGGAGGGTACCTGCGCCTCCGGTATACTGCTGATGGAAAGGTATTGGATTATCTTGCGGACTTTACGGAAGCCTCCCTTCAAAAAGTGGAGTATGGGAAGAACCTGACCGATGTGAAGATAACGTTCGACCACACAGAACGGGTGACAGCACTTATTCCTCTTGGGGCAAAGATCAAGACCACGGATGAGGAAGGCAATGAGGTGGAAACGGATGAGCGCGTCACCATTGAAGCTGCCAACGACGGAGTGAACTATGTGTTTGATGAGGATGCCGTGAAAGAGATCGGCTGGATATGGGCAGCGGAAGTGTGGGAGGATGTAACGCTTTCTTCCAATCTTCTCAGGAAGGCGAAAGCGAGGATTTCTGAACTGGCGAAGGGCATCACCAGCATGGAACTGACCATTGTGGATGAATCGGATACCGGGGCGGACATCGCGGATATCCATGCGAGGCAGTATGTGTACTGTTCTTCCCCACCCCACGGGATCGACGGGAGGTATCTGTGCATCCAGAGGACGCGGGATTATCTGAATCCTTCCGGCAACACCATCACCATCGGGGCAAGCGGTATCCGGCTGACTGCCATCAGTGCGAAGCAGAACCAGAACTTAAGCACACTGGAACAGGATATCCTGGGGCAGACGGAGAAGATCGAGAACATCTTCGGGAAAGTCGAGGATATTACCACAGCGAAAATGTACCGGACAGAACTGGTGGTGGAAGGCACAAGCATCTTCCGGGATAAAGGGCAGCAGAGTATTTTAAGATGCAGGGTATTGTCCTGGGATAAGGATATCACGGATACATTGGATGCCGCCTGTTTTTCCTGGCACCGGAAATCCGGCAATACGGAAACGGATGCCGACTGGGACGGCCTGCACAAAGGAATGAAAAGCGTAACCATATCAACCGAGGACGTGTCAGACAATGCGTCCTTTTATTGTGAAGTCACCATTTAACTGAAGGAGGAACAAGAAATGCCTACTATCTTAACATCCAGCCAGCAGACTTTCGTGGACATTACAGACCAGCGGAAGCTGTCGGCCTATATCACATCCAACCTGCCGAAGACGCAGAGTGAGGACCCGAACACCTTACCCCACGCCTATGCCCCGAACTGGGAAACATCCCATCTGGTGCTGACCCCGGTGATCTTCTTAGACCAGACCAATGTGGCGCTGGATGCATCGGGATTGACCATTTCATGGAAACGCAAAGACGGAACGGGAGCAGAGAGCGCCCTGTCATCGGGAGAAACGGTGTCCGGCGGCATCCTGACGGTCAGCCAGAACAAGCTCTCCGCATCTTCCTCTGGAATGATCACTTATATCTGCTATATCAGCTACTACGATTCGGAAACCAAGAACACGGTCAATATTTCCTCGGATATCACCTACACGCTGGTAAAGAATGCGGAGAACGCAAAACTGGCCTATGTGACGGCGGATACCTATGTGTTCAAATACAATACCAGTTCTGCATTGGTAGGGGCAACGCAGGCGACCTTGTCTGCACAGGTCCAGGGGGTAACGGTCAGCAAGTGGCAGTATCTGAACAGTTCCGGTGTGTGGACGGATTATCCGACCACTTCGGACAATACCAGCATTACCGGCGGGACGCTGGTAGTAAAGCCCGCACACGCGGTATTCTTCAATAACGTGGCGCAGATCAAGCTGGTGACCGATGATACGGATGTGTTCGACACCATTTCCATCACGAAGATGTATGACGGGGAGCAGGGACAGCCGGGGCAGGCAGGCGCGGGAGGTTTGTCCGTCATCCTTGGAAATGAGGCGCAGAACATTGCCTGCACCACGGGAGGTGCGGTACAGGCTGCCGTGGATGTGACGGTCCCCTTTACCGGGTATGTAGGCATCACGCAGACCCCATGTACCTGTACAGTGGGAACCCTGCCCACCGGAGTGACCGTAAAATCCAATACGGCAGCCACGGCGTCTGCGTCAGGTTCCGTAGTGCTTACCTTTGCCGCCAATGCCACCCTGGGCGGGGCATCGGTGCTGACGGGCACGATTGACCTGACCTTTACGATTTCAGGAAAGAGCGTGGTGAAGAAGTTTGCCTGGACGAAATCCAATAAGGGAAGCAACGGGGCCAGCGCGGTGGTGTTCTCTGTTTACGCACCAAACGGGACTATCGTACAAAACCAGTCCGGCTCCTTGGTGCTGGCGACTTCCGCATACAGCGGCACGACGGAGATCACCGCCGGCGCGACCTACCAGTGGGCAAAATACACTGCCGGGAAATGGACGGATATCAGTGGGGAAACATCTGACACGCTGACCGTTTCCGGTGCGGATATCGTGAATATCCAGTCTTACCGATGCACTATGAATTACGGAGGCAAGTCCTATGTGGATGTGATCACGGTGGAGGATAAGTCAGACCCCTATGTGTCAGAGATGCTCTCCATCGGCGGCTTTACCGTAAAGAATAACCTGGGCGGTCTGGTTCCCTATGTGATCGTCCGTACCAACCAGAAGGAAGTGGATGCGCTGCTCGGCAATATCAGTGAAACGGCACCGTCCACGCCGGCAAACGGGATGTTCTGGTACAAGATCGACCACACGGCGAAAACGGTCACGCTGATGAAGTACAATGGCACGTCCTGGGCAGCGGCAACAGAAAAGCAGAACCTTACCTACACTTGGTATAAGCAGGATAAGGATGGGAAAGAAACAGAGTTTGGAAAGACCGGGAAGGTTATCTACCTGTCTGCGGATGACATTGACAGCATTGCCACGCTGCAGTGTGATGTGTCCAATTAGGGGGTGGCGGCTATGGCGCTCCTGACTATCTGCCAGCACACGTTCCAGAACGTGCAGGCGTATGACGATGCGGTGGAGGATGTGGAATCCCTGAAGATCAACGTGCGGGAGTGCTACTCGGAAATCACGAAGACCTCGGAGCAGATTCAGAGCTCCGTCCGGGAGATCTATCTTTCCAAGTCGGAGTTAGAAAGCATTCAGCAGGATTTCCAGGCGAGCATCACCCAGAACAGCAGTGAGATCCGTATGGACTTTACACAGATCACTAATGAGATCATCAACAATGTATCTGCCAACCAGACGCTTTTGGAGGAGTATATCCGGTTCAAGGGTGCGCTCATCGAACTTGGGAAAGTGGGGAATGCGTTCACGGCGGAGCTTTCCAATGAGGAACTGGCCTTTAAGGAGAACGGGCAGAAGATTGCCTATATCTCCAACCAGAGTCTTGTGATCACCAATGCGGAGATACGGAACAAGCTGTCCCTGGGCAATGAGAGTCGGGGATGGTTTGATTTTATCCCAAGGGCTAACGGAAATTTATCCATCAAGTGGCGTGACCCGGTGGGATAGAGATAGTTTTCATTTTTGGAAGGAAGGAGGAAGAAAGATATGGCATCTAGTGGCAGTTTTTCCGGCTCCATCCACAGCGGACATTATGTGCTGCGGGTGGACTGGACGCAGACCAAAAATGTATCTGCCAATACCAGCACCATCACGGCAAAAGCCTATCTGGTCAATGACTGGAGCTTAAGCATTAACGGGCGGTCGGATAATAAAGTGACGATTGACGGTACGGCGCAGACGTATGCGTCCCCGACAATCAGCAGCACGGGAACCCATCTGCTCGGTACAGTTACGCAGACGGTAAACCATGCCAGTGATGGCAGCAAGAGCCTGACCATGAGCGCGGTATTCTATATCCGTGCGACTTTAAGCGGCACTTATTATGAGTCGATCACAGCCAGCGCCAATATTACGCTGGATTCCATCGCAAGGGCATCCACGGTTTCCGCATCCAATGTGGTGATGGGTTCTGCTACTACGATTGCCATCAGCCGTGCATCTTCTTCTTTTACCCACGCGCTGACCTATGCCTTTGGAAACACCACGGGGACGATTGCCACAAAGACCACGGCGACCTCAGTGTCATGGACACCGCCCCTTACGCTGGCAAACCAGATACCAAAGGCAGTGACGGGAACCTGCACGATTACCTGTACCACCTATAATGGAAACACCAGCATTGGAAGCAAGACCTGTACGCTGACACTGTCCGTCCCGGCCTCGGTAAAACCAACGATTACCAGCCTGACAGCGGCCAGGGTGGACGGGGATGTGCCAAGCGCCTGGGGGATTTATGTGCAGACAAAATCCAAGGCCACACTGACCATCAATGGGGCGGCGGGAAGCTACGGTTCCACGATTTCTTCCTATTCCATCACGGGCGGTGGTTACACCAGCACGGCATCCAGTTTTACCACTGGATTTTTGAATACTTCCGGCACGGTTACGTTTACGGCAACGGTAACGGATTCCAGGGGGCGTGTGTCAGCGGCGGCAACGGTGTCGATTTCCGTGGTTGCCTATTCCCCGCCTTCTTTTAGCAGTTACCTGTCGCAGCGTTGTTTAAGTAATGGAACCGTCAATGAGGATGGAACGTATATCCGGGGGCAGGTTTCTTACAGTTATGCATCATGCAGCAGTAAGAACACGATCACCCGTGCCACCTATTACAAGAAGGCATCAGATACAGCGTGGACGAATGCCAGTGCCGCTTTTAGTTCCGGTACGGCATTTACCTTTGGCGGCGGCAAGATCTCCACGGAAACTTCCTATGACATCAAATATACTCTGACGGATGCCTTTACCACCATCGCCATCCAGGACATCGTTTCCACGGCTGCCGTGGTCATGGACTTTAAGCGGGGCGGCAAAGGCGTGGCGGTCGGGAAAGTATCCGAGGTGGATAACGCCTTTGAGGTTGCGGAGGATTGGGATGTCCGGGTGTATGGGAAACTTCTGAAAGACTATATCCAGTCTTTCATTAAGACCATGTACCCGGTGGGCAGTATCTATATGAGTGTCAACGCCACCAATCCATCCACCTACTTTGGAGGAACCTGGGTGGCCTGGGGCGCAGGAAGGGTGCCTGTGGGCATCAACACGGCAGACGGCAACTTCAATACGGTGGAAAAGACCGGCGGTGCGGCAACGGTGGCGCTGACAGCCGCCCAGATGCCGGCTCATACACACGGAGCGGGTACGCTGGCGGCAGCCAGCGCCGGGGTGCATACCCATAACCTGAAAAACCAGAAGGCCGCATGGGGCGTGGACGGAGCAGGTAACCGTGTCATGGTGGATGCGACTTCCGGCTATACGGCGCTGACCAACAAGGCGACCGCCAGCGCCGGGGCGCATACGCACACTCTTTCCGGCGCCACAGCGTCAACAGGAAGCGGCAGTGCCCACAGCAACTTGCAGCCGTATATCGTCTGTTATATGTGGAAACGGACGGCTTAGAATAAACCAACTTGGAAAACAGGCAGTTTACCTTTACGGTGGCTGCCTTTTTCAATATAAAAAATCAAAGAAAGCGAGGAAAAGAGGATGAAAAATTTTATTGAAGCTGCACAGTATGCATTCGCGGCACTTGGAGGGGCGGTGGGCGCTGTCATGGGAGGTTTTGACGGATTCCTGTACGCCCTGATCGTGTTCGTGGTGGTGGACTACCTGACGGGCGTCATGGTGGCGGTCCTGGACAAGAAGCTGTCCAGCGAGGTTGGTTTCCATGGAATTTTCAAGAAGGTGGTTATCTTTGCGCTGGTGGCAGTGGGGCATATCGTGGATTCCTACGTGATCCAGAATGGCAGCGTCATCCGCACAGCGGTGATCTTCTTCTATTTATCCAATGAAGGGATCAGCATCCTGGAGAACGCATCGGTCCTTGGGCTGCCTGTACCGCAGAAGTTAAAGGATGTATTGGAACAGCTGAAAGATGGGAAAGAGGGAGAGTAAGCATCGGGTTTCCAGTGCTTTTTCCCTTGGAAAGAGAGGACAGGATTATGAAATTAGTACAGAGTATTTTGACTAAAAACCCCTGTTATACGGCAGGGAGAAAGATCACGGTCAAGGGGCTGATGCTCCATTCTGTAGGATGCCCGCAGCCCAAGGCATCGGTGTTTATCAATTCGTGGAACAGCCCGTCTTATAACAATGCCTGTGTGCATGGTTTTATTGACGGCAACGATGGCACGGTG
>ENA-OZJV01000040-OZJV01000040.1-human-gut-metagenome-genome-assembly--contig:-NODE-40-length-73999-cov-12.578654_pt1 | contig 73999 bp, 42 predicted proteins | sample MGYA00244179_ERZ653756 | MGnify/ENA primary metagenome ERZ653756 (study PRJEB26926, sample SAMN06165332) | human gut metagenome | biome: ENVO:00009003; feature: ENVO:2100002; material: ENVO:00002003...
TAAAGACGAAGGATGGAGGCAGCCTGCTGAGCGGTGTAAAGGAACTGACGGTTTCTTTCCAGGCAAAGCCGGATAAGAAAGACGGAAACTGGCTGTTCTATGCGGCACCGGATGCAAATTCGCAACAGTATCCATATGAAAAGTATCTGGGTATTCTGGGAGATGCAGGAGGAAATGCCGTTGCCCAAAGATTCAAAAATTCCGGTTCACGACCGGGAGAAGCAAAAGCTCTGGCTGACGGGGATGACTGGTATTATCTGACCGTCGTTCAGACAGAGACAGAGACGATTCTTTATATCAATGGAGAAGAGGCAGCAAGGGAGCCAAGCAGTTATTCGCTGACAGATATTCTTGGAGAGAACAGTATCCTGTATATCGGAAAGGCAAACTGGGAAAAAGGAGAGTATTATAAGGGGCTAATTGATAATTATAAAATTATCGGACGCGCCTTAAGTGCGGAGGAAGTAAAAAAACTGGCGGATGAGTATACCACAAGACCGGTATATTTCGATAACGCACTTTCCAGACTGAGTGCTGTACAAAGCGGGAGGAACACTTTTGAACAGATCACGGATAATGCGCAGTTTGAACCTGGAAAAGAATATCTGGTGGTGTGCGGCGATCAGGTCTTGCGCTGGAATGGCAGTAGTTTGAAAGGGGAAACACCGGAAGGCATTGCAGGAATCAATACTTCTCTTATAACTTTACCAGATACATTGACCGGGGAAGAGGGGAATACCTATCTCTGGTGTATGCAGAAGGCATATAATGGAGATGGTGAACAACAGTACAGAATGTATAATGTCTCTGCAGAAAAGCAGGAGAAACGTTACTGGAATCTGACTAATGGCGATGGGAAGAAACTTTATGCTGTTGATGAGAATAACGATGGTAATTATAACAAGCTGAGTTTTGTAAAAAACAATGATGGAAGCTTCAATGTTGTTACAAAGTTTGATAATCGCAGTTTCTATATGGGTTCGGATGGAACGATAAATAATGCTAACGGGACAAGTCCTGTAAAAATATATAAACGGCAGATTGAATCAGAAGGTATACAGTACTCCACAGACAGCGGTCAAACATGGCAGATGATGAGCCGGTTATCTGATCAGGATGCGCCTGAGGGCGAGTATGTATGCACAGAAAACCTGTGGCGGGCGCGGATTCCCAAAGATGCAAAAACCATTAGGTTCCGCGGGAAATATCAGCAGATGAGCATGCATAACGGCGAGTACAAAGGTGGAATTTATGCCACAGAGGAATATAATCTTGCGGAATTTGAGGCTGAAAACTGTTTTTACGGTGCACCTGTTGTAGATGAATTGAGTAAGGATACAACGGTTGGCGGAAGCTGGGGAAAGGTTGATGAGATCAATGACCTTGGTGATGCGAGCCGGGATATACCGGAGGGAGCATATGCCCGGGATCCGAATTTGTATTACGCGACATCTGAGTTCTATGATTATTACTCTGATTATGAGCTTTGGGGAAAGAAGCTTAAGGATAGTTCCAAAACGGAATATGAAGATCAGTATGATGATCAGCCTTTATTTTCGTGGAATCTGGCAATCAGTAACCTGTATCAGAATTCTGAGGGAGTATATCCGCTCTATTTTGGCGGTTCCCGAATGTTGAATGCGCCAACCGGAAAGTATTTGAGATCTCAACTGTGGAATTATAGGACGCAAATCGCCTGCGGAAACGGTTTTGCCGGGGTGAATACGGAGCTGAAGCCCGGTGAAACTGGCAGAGTCTTCCCGAATATGGGTCTTTTGAATCAAGAGAATCCTCTTAGTACTTTAGAATCGGGAAATGTACTGCTGAAAAACAGTGAGATAGAATCCCCTTACTTTAATAAAGAGTTCCTGACCGGCAAGAATCAGGAAAAGGCGGTTTACGGGGCGGTCTATGAGAATGTGGAATTTCCATTTGAAAGAGATACAGAGAGCGGATACTGGACGTTTGACAGTGCAAAGAAGCATTATGCAGTGCGTATGATGCAGGATACAAAAACAGGGGAATATTATCTTGAACGGACAGGAAGCAGTGACGAAACGAAAGCGGTAACATATGCCGGGAGACCGTTTTTCTTCCCCTTTAATCAGGGCGGGGATTATACGGAAAAAGGAAAAGCTCCGTATTCGGTTGCGAATCTGGATTATATGTTTGGTGCAAAAGTAGAAGTGCCGTTTTCTTTGTCAGAGAACAGAACAACTACTGTAAAAAAGGATGAAAACGGAAAGGATGTAGAGAAAGATTGTATCTTTACATTCTCAGGTGATGATGATGTCTGGATTTTCGTTGAGGGAACGGATGGAAAAGAGCATCTGGTACTGGATATCGGAGGAAGCCATGGGGCAGTCAGCGGCGCCATTGATTTTACCACCGGTAATGTAGCGGTCAGCGGAAAGTGGAATTACCTGAATGGCGACACGACGGCGTCTGCCATGAGTAAAGATGGATTTCTGACGGATGTAGAAAAGTATGGACTTTCGGATGCTTACGTGACAGAAAATGATCAGTGGATCTGGCACTCTACATTGGAAGAGCTGGGCGTAGAATCAGCGGACAATAAGTTTGAGCCATATAAAGAATATAAGATTAAAGTTTACTATATGGAACGAGGTCTTGACCAGTCCAACCTTCGAATTACGTTTAATTTTGCAAAGAATAAAAATGCAGAGATACAGAAGATATGGTCGGATGGCGAAGAGCGTCATGCCGGTGATTCGATTGACATGTGCCTGTATCAGGCGGAGGGCAGCAAAACCACGGACGTGAAAGTTACAGCTACGGAGGATATTGGCGACGGACAATCTGAGTCTGGAGAGATAGCTCTGAATGCCGGGAATCGTTGGTCCTATAAGTGGGGCAGACTGAAGCCCAATGTGGATTATGATGTGACCAAGGCGGAATACCAGTATTATATAGGTGAGAAACATGTACCGGATGGATATCGTGTCAGATATTATGATCCCGATGGAGAAGAGATTCCGCCGATAGAACTGACGCTTACGGATGGAACAAAGGTGAAAGCAGTTCCTGCCGGGGACGGTGTGAAGATAACCGCAAAGAATTACCTACCGGGAACGCTGGCTCTGGTGAAGGAGGGCGTCGATGAAGGTACGGGGGCACCGGTACTGCCGGGTGTCGGGTTCGAACTGTACAATGCTTCTGTAAATGAAGACGGAAGCTGGACAAAGACCGGCCTGGTTACAGACGGGGCTAAGACTACGGATCAGGGTGGAAACGTTGTATTCGATGATCTGATTGACGGAAATTATCTGCTTTATGAGACCAAGGCTGCGGATCGTTATCTTTGTCCGGAAGAGCCATGGAAGATTACTGTGGACGGCCGCGGAAATGTAACCGTGATGTTAAATGACGGAACAGAAGTTACACAGACCAGACCGGGTGAGGGATTGTCTTATAAGGTAATTACCAATGAAAAACTGCCGCTGAAGCTGAGCATTCTCAAGGTAGACAGCCAGGATGCGGAAGTTACACTGGCAGGCGCCCAATTTGTCATGAAAAAAGGAGTCTGGGATAAGAACGAAAAGATGTTCCATGAGGACAGCGAGGTTGCACCGTACAGCGGCACTTCCGATCCATCCGGTCTGATAGAGATGAAGGCATTGCTGCCCGGAGAATACCGGCTGGAGGAGATCCAGGCTCCCGACGGGTATTCGAAACTCGTAAAACCAATCATTCTGCGTATAGAGAAAGACGGCGGAGAAATCTTAAGCGGCAGCGGAACAGGAAGCACTGTTACCGTATTGGAAGAGAACAGCCTTAAGATAACAGTTGCCAACGCAAAAGGATATGTTCTTCCGGATACCGGAGGAACCGGGACTTATGGATATACGATAACAGGAAGTATCCTGCTCTTTCTGGCACTTGTTGCTTTTAGTATAGATACATGGAGAAGGAGACAAACTTGCAGGGAGGGAGGTAAGCGGACGGAAAAGGGTCCGCACGATAAGGTAACATGTCAATAAGGATAATCTGAGAAAGGATGAGAAAAAATATGAAGACAATGAAAAAATTAGCTGCACTGCTGCTGAGTGTTGTTATGACACTGGCGATGGCAGTGACCACATTTGCAGCAACGACAAACCCGCAGCCGGCGAACGATGCCACACCGAATGTAACAAGTGATGCCACAACAGGAACCATCACGATTGACAAAGAAGGATCAACCTATAATTTATACAAACTTTTTGCAATCAGCAGATCCACAGAGTATGATAAATATGATTACACAGCCACAGATCTGCTGAAGAACGCGGATGCATCTGTAACTGCTGAACAGGTCAGAGATTACACAGCAGCAGAGCTGCAGGCACTGATTGCAAAAATTGATACAAAAGCTGCAGCTGCAAGTTATACAGGTGTAAAGGGAAATACAAAAACCACAGTTGATTTGGGCTACTATCTGGTCGAGGAGGTTTCAACAACAGCAGGTCACGTGGAATCTGCTTCCTTCCTGGTAACTGTTCCGGAAGTAGTGGACGGAGCATGGAATTATGACATTGAAGTAAAGACAAAAGAGTCCACTGCAAATGTTGACAAAGTGATCCTGAAAAATGACAAAGAGAATAAAGCCTCTTCCGAAGATATCGGGGATACCGTAAGTTATAAATTAAGCGGAGATGTTCCGGTATATGAAGAAGGAACTACAGGGCTGACTTATTACATGACAGATACCCTGAGCAAGGGACTTACCTTTCAGAATGACATTGTAGTAAAAGGTGCGGCAGAAGATGGAACAGAGACAGTAATTGCAGCATCATCCTATACGGTTACTACAAAACAGGGCAGCAATGAGGACAATGCAACGCTTGTAGATGGACAGGAAACAACCATCACGATTAACTTTACATATGCAGATATCAAAAATTACAAAAAAGTGAATGTATATTACAGCGCCGAGCTGAATCGATATGCGGTTCTCGGAAATGCAGGAAACCCGAATGAGGTAAACCTTACCTATACAACAAACCCTGCAAACGGGGAGACGCATACGACAGATGACGTTGAAGTAAAAACCTATACCTGGGGTATCGCAGTGAATAAGACAGGCGATAACAACGCAAAACTTGCAGGTGCAACCTTTACACTGAAAAAAGGTGAAGCTACAGTAGCAAGCTATACATACGGAGAGGGCAATGTACCGACAGTGACGGAAGGGGATGCAGTGACCGACGCACAGGGAAGATTATATTTCCCAGGTCTGGATGAAGGCACTTACACACTTACCGAGACAGCAGCGCCGGCAGGCTACAGCAAGCTTGCAAAGCCGATTACGATTGTAATCACAGCAGAGAAGAATACAAAGGGAGAGCCTACCGGCACAGCAGCAGTGACTGCTGACGGCAAGACACTTACTACGGTGACAGAGCATGAATACACATTCTTTGAAGTCGGCGTACTCAATACAAAAGGATTTACCCTTCCGGGTACCGGCGGCATCGGTACAACGATCTTTACCGTTGCAGGTATTGTGCTGATTGCAGCAGCAGCTCTGATGTTTGCAGTGTACCTCAGAAAGAGCAGAAAAAGCGCACGCTAAGCAAAAGACAGGATAAGTTTGCATCGGAGAAACATAAATCTCAGGGGTGCGATCAATAAGAAAGAGGAGTGCTGAATCCAGATGAGAAAAAAATGGCCGCTTATTGGCATTTTCACAGTATTTATAATCGGGATTGGGATACTCCTCTATCCTGTTATCAGTAATATGCTTCAGGCTGCAACTTCAGAAGCCACAATCGCTTCCTATCAGGAACAGGTCAGGAATTTGGAAGAGGAGGAGATTGAGGAGATTCTGGAAAAGGCAAGAGCATACAATAAGACTCTGGTAGGGCGGGTGCTGAGCGACCCCTTTGACAATGAAGCGGCAAAGCGGGCAGCTTCGCAGGTGTCAATCCTCAATATCGGGGATTCGATCGGATATCTTGAGATACCGAAGATTAAAGTTTACCTGCCGGTTTACCAGGGGACTTCAAAGGAAATTCTTCAGAAGGGAGTAGGGCTTCTGGAGAATTCCTCTCTTCCGGTGGGAGGAGCGGGTACCCATGCAGTATTGTCCGCACACCGCGGACTGCCGTCGGCTAAATTTTTTGATGATCTGGACCAGATGGAAGAAGGAGATGTATTCTCTGTACATATCCTGAATCAGGTGCTTACCTATCAGGTGGATCAGATTAAGACGGTGCTGCCGGAACAGACAGAGGACCTGGCTGTTGATGCAAACGGAGACTATGTTACCCTGCTGACCTGCACGCCGTATGGAATCAACACCCACCGGTTGTTGGTAAGAGGCAGCCGGATTCCTGGCGAAAGCACCGGTGAAGAGGAAGAAAAGCAGATGGTTGATACATCCGAATCCGGAGGAGAGACCGTGATTCTGATACTTGTCATTCTGTTCATAATTTTCGGAGGTATCTGTCTCCGAAAGAAGGGACATGGAAAAAGCAGAAGATGATGGAAGGAGCAGGGATCCATTATGAAAAGACGGTTGGCGACAGGATTTATGAGTCTTGTATTTATAACAGGTATTGGATGCCTGCTTTATCCGAAAATCAGTGATCTTATCAGTCGTCTGACTTCTACGGTGGAGATCACGGACTATGATCAGGCAGTGGCGGAGATTGAGGATGCGGAACTGGAAAAACGAAAAGCGCAGGCAGTGTCTTATAATCAGATGCTGGCAGGCAGAAACTCACAGGAAGCGCTGAACGGGAAGTATGGGGACCAGGAAGAATATGAAGCGGTTTTAGATGTAGGAGGAATTTCAGGATATATTGAGATCCCCGGAATAGACGTCTATCTGCCGATTTATAACAAAACAGATGAAAAATTATTGCAGAAGGGTGTCTGTCATCTGGAAGGCACGTCACTTCCCATTGGAGGAGAGAGTACACATTGTGTGTTATCCGGCCATACAGGCCTTCCGTCGGCGGAGCTGCTGACGGACCTGGATCAGATGGAGCCGGGGGATCTTTTTTACCTTCATGTATTGGATGAAACGTCAGCCTATCAGGTTGACCAGATAAAGGTTGTTCTTCCAGGTGAGACAGAGGATCTTCAGATTGTAGAGGGAAAGGATTATACCACGCTGGTAACCTGTACGCCCTATGGGGTGAATGATCACCGGTTATTGGTAAGAGGGGAACGTATTCCTTACGTTCAGGAAGATTTACTGGTGACAGCCGGGAAAAAGCAGACAGAGGTTCCTGAGCAGCTTCAGATTTTGATCCTGATTGGTGCAGCGACTCTCTGTGTTGGGATTGTTATCGCGGCAATCGTTATCAGAAATCGAAAAAGGAGGTGAGATAATTGAAAGCATTCAGTAAAAAAGTTCTGACAATCTGCATTTGTGCGGCTGCACTGGTCTTATGCCTGTGCAGGATTGTTCCGGCGGCTGTATTTGAAGATAAAAAGGGCAGTATCAGTTTGGAGTTTCCATATGATTTAAGCGGTTATCGTTTTAACTTATACCAGGTCGGAAGTGCTTCGGATGAGGGGTTCCAGATGCTCCCGGAATTTTCAGAAATAAAGTTTGAAACGCTTAAGACTGCTTCTGACAGGAAGAATGCGGCGGAAACCTGTGTAAAACTTGTCAAGAAAAATAAGAGTAAAGGTACCGCTGCGGTTGTGGAGACAAAGGGAGGAAAAACCCTGGGATTTCCTGAAGTCTCGCCGGGTATTTATTTAATCGTGCAGGAAAAAAGAAGCAGTGATCTCTATGAGTGTGAAAACTTTCTGGCGGTGCTCCCTTCTTTTAACGAAGACGGGACATGGAATTACGAGGTACATGCAAATGTAAAGGCGGAGAAGATTCCGAAGCCCACAATTACAACGAAAAAGCCGAAAACAGGTGACAATCAGGTGATATTTCCCTGGGTAATCTGTATGGGAGCTGCTGCAGCTGTGGGTATTATCTTATATAGAAAAAAACAGACTTCATAGAGAAACAAAAAACAGAAAACCTTATTTAAAATAGATTTGGAAAGAGTTGCTTTTCAAAATATATTTTAAATGGGGTTTTCATTTGATCCTAGAGCGTGTTTGAAAATTCATTCCCGCAATCTGCATCCCCCACTTTGCGGTCTATTTGTCCCAAATTCGGTCAGCGTAGCCCGCTACGCCTCCCTTATTTGAACCAAATATCCCACAAATTGTGGAATACATCTTGCGGAAAGCAATTTTCAAACACGCTCTGGTTACACCATATTCTTCGGGAGAAAGAGACAAAAAAGAGAAAGAATGGCAGTAAGTCGGAGAATAAGGAGGGGCAAGACGGAGAGGGAAAGAGAACGGAGAACTATGATATGGAAAATGAAGGTTCAATTGATAGCCTGATCACTGATAAGACGGTGACGCTCTACTGGGAAAAGCAGGAATCGTTTTTAGATAAGGATTATTACAGGATTTCTTTCAATCAGGAAGTGGCAGGGATAACAGAGAAAACGCATTATGAATTCTCTGATTTAGAACCGGATACGGTATATTCTATTGGAATCCAATGGATGCGTGGAGAGAAAATGATAAGCCATGAAACCGTTCGGGTAAAAACACAAAAGCAAAAGAAGATTTTAGATATAACAAAACCCCCATATCATGCTGTGGGAGATGGAAAGACCATAAACACAGAGACCATTCAGCAGGCGATTGAAGATTGTGACGAGTACGCTATGGTGTATATCCCGGAAGGGGTATTTCTGACAGGTTCTTTGAGGCTTCACAGCAATATGGAAATCTATCTGGAAAGGGGGGCGGTTTTGCAGGGAACGGCTCGGAGGGAGGATTATCTCCCCATGATTCCAAGCAGATTTGAAGGAATAGAAATGTTGTGCTACAGCAGCCTGCTGAATCTGGGCGAGATGAGACATAAGGGCGGTTATAACTGCAGGAATGTAGTCATCCGTGGAGAAGGAACCATAGCCGGCGGCGGCAGAAGTCTTGCAGAGAAGGTGATTGCTTATGAGACGGAAAATCTGAGAGACTATCTTGCATCTTTGGGAGCTGCGGTTCAGGAGTGCGAGAAACCGGAAACAATACCGGGGCGATTGCGTCCCAGATTGATTAATATCAGTAATTGCCAGAAGGTTTCAATCTCCGGGCTTACATTAAAGGATGGCGCAAGCTGGAATGTACATATGATTTATTCGGATAATGTCGTGACCGATCATTGTGTATTCCGATCTGAAAATGTGTGGAATGGTGACGGCTGGGATCCGGATTCCTCGACAAATTGTACAATTTTTGCCTGTATATTCTATACAGGAGACGATTCTATTGCTATAAAATCCGGTAAAAATCCGGAAGGGAATCAAGTGAACCGCCCTTGCAGAAATATTCGTATTTTTGATTGTATCTGTAAAAAAGGCCATGGATTTGCAATCGGCAGTGAAATGTCCGGCGGTGTGGAGAATGTAAAAATCTGGGATTGTGATCTTAGAAACAGCATATGGGGGCTGGAAATCAAGGGAACAAAAAAACGGGGCGGTTATGTCCGGGATATTCACGTCAGGAACTGTGTAATGCCGAGAATTCTTTTTCATTCCGTCGGCTATAATGATGACGGAGCTGCTGCACCGATGCCGCCGGTGTTTGAAAAATGCAGTTTTACAGACGTGGCGGCAGAGGGGGTTTTTCGGAATCAGGAAGGAATAGAAGAGAAGTGCGCGGCTGTTGAGCTGTGTGGATTCGATACACCGGGGTATGAGATACGGGATGTTTTGTTCCGGCGGGTAAGACTGCCTGAACAGAGGGATGGAGGGCAGATCATTTCTTTGAAGTATTGTAAAAACATCCGGTTTGATGAACTTTCCTGTGGATTCTGAGCCGGTGCAGGGCGTAGTCAGCTTTGAAAATCAATTCAAATATTAAAAAGAGCGGAAATCCGGGCGTTTTGAGCTTCCGGGACTGCTTTGTAAAAGGAAGGAGATTTATGGAAAAAGAATTCGATTTATTGTCTATGGGTGAAGTACTTCTGCGGCTTTCACCGCCGGAACATGAGCGGTTGGTGCAAAGCCGGGTCTTTGAAAAACAGATAGGAGGGGCAGAGCTTAATGTGGCGGCAGGGGCAGCGCTTCTCGGGCTGCGTACCGGGATTGTATCCCGTATTCCGTCTAACAGTATCGGAGAGTTTGCCAGAAACAGAATCCTTGCCTGCGGCGTCAGGGATGATTATCTGCTGTCAGACAGAAGTGCGGATGCAAGGCTTGGCATTTACTATTATGAGAATGGCGCATATCCCAGAAGTCCCGGAATCGTATATGACCGCGGTCATTCTTCTATTGCCGGAATCAATATCAGGGAATTTGGGGAACGTATCTACGGATCCGCCAGATGCTTCCACACTTCAGGCATCACACTGGCACTTGGCGGAACGTGCCGGGATACAGTGATTCAGATGATAAAAAGATTTAAAGAGGCAGGGACATGCATTTCCTTTGATGTGAACTTCAGGCTCAACCTCTGGTCAGGCAAAGAGGCAAGGGCGTGCATTGAACAGATTCTTCCCTATGTGGATATTTTCTTCTGCTCAGAAGACACTGCGCGGCTGACCTTTGGAAAATCAGGGAATGTCAGAGAAATCATGAGAAGCTTTGCAAAGGAGTACCCTGTTTCTGTCGTGGCCTCCACCCAAAGGACGGTGCACAGTCCGAAAGTCCATAGCTTTACATCTGTGATCTATGATGCAAAAGAGGATACATACTATGAAGAAAAGCCTTATGAAAATATAGAGGTGGTGGATCGGATAGGAAGCGGAGACGCTTATGTGTCAGGTGTGCTGTATGGACTGCTCTGCGAGGGCGGGTGTCCGGAAAAAGCGTTGGAATACGGCAATGCCTGCAGTGCAGCGAAAAATACCATTACGGGAGATATGCAGGCTATGAATCTTGACGAACTGAATGATATCATACAGGACCGTAAAACAACGGGATACCATAGTGAGATGAAAAGGTGATAAAAAGAGGGAGAGTGAAACCTCTATTACGCGGGCATATCTCTTGTTTCATATAGGAGATATGCTTTTTTGTTTGAACGGATTATAAAATTTGGTTGGATTTCAGAATGAAAAGTACAGGGCAAACGATGAAGATAAAATGGAAAGAAAATTTTAAGAACATGAAGCTGGCAAAGAAAATGCTTTTGGTATATGCCTTCTTTGCAGGGATTTCCTGTATTATTTCCATGGCATCTCTGCAGATGAGCCTGAACATCTATGATGGGAAGCTATATGAGAAATCCCTTCAGGAATTGGATTTTTTTTCACAGCAGGTAAATGAAAGTCTGGAGGATATTGAGAAACTGAGCAGTTATGTCGCACTGGATCGGGATATACAGGAACAGCTTTCTGAATTGAGGTCCTGTAAATATATGTCTGCAACATACGCGGTTGAATTGTTCCGCTTACGGGAACTGATTGCCGACGAGATGGCATCTTACCCGGTGGTAAAAAGTATACTCTATACAGATGGGAAACAGGCTATGACAAAAGCAGGACTGGATACGGGAATGCTTTCTGAGGAAGACGTAAAAGAGATGCTTGAACAGTTTCATGAGGTAAAAGGCGGCTATATTACCAGAAATCCGGACGGCAGGAATACGTACCTGATCTCAGGGAGAGACATCCTGGAACGCAAGAATGCAAGCCTTGATTATATGGGCTCCCTGATACTGACAAGCGACATAGCAGATGTGATTGAACAAAAAAATGACAGCCTTGAAGCAGCGCATTCCGCGCTTTTTGTCTATTCGGAAGATGGCATGGTATATCAGGAGGAAGGCGTGGAAGTACCGGAGCTGCCTTCGCTGGAGAAAGAGAAGGGTTATAAGATTCTCAGAGACGGTGGGGAAAAGTATTTCATGTGCTATCTGAAATCCGGTGTGAATGGCTGGATGTATGTAAATTTCTTCCCTTATTCAGACATCTTTGGACAGACGATGCAGGTACGTTATCTTCTTCTGGCAGGCATGGTGCTTTTATTCATTATCATTGTAGGAGTGATGAGGAAGATGGCAGTGGTGATCACAAGGCCTCTGAATCAGCTGACAGAATCCATGCAGATTGTGGAACAGGGGGATTTTAAAGGGGCCAAGGAGGTGCTGGACAAAGAACCGGGCAATGATGAGACAGGGCTTCTGGCGCAGGAATTCAAGGCAATGCTTGATAAGATTGATGTTCTGATATATGAAAATTATGAGAAGCAGCTGCTTTTAAAAGACACGAAATACAAGATGCTTCAGGCGCAGATTAATCCGCATTTCTTATATAATACGCTGAATGCATTGAATTGGATGGTAAAGGGCGGACAGAACGCAGACGCAGGCAAGATGATCATGGAATTGGGGAAAGTCCTGAGATCCTCTTTTGCCGGTGATCCATATACCACAGTGGCAGATGAACTGGAGACAGCAAAAGGATATATGGTCATTCAGAAGTACCGTTATCAGAACCGGGTACATTTTCACGTACACGAGGAAGGTAATTTGAGGAATTATCTGATTCCCAGAATGATCCTTCAGCCATTGATCGAGAACGCTATTTACTATGGGGTGGAAACATCTCTGGATGTATGTGATATTACAGTGCGTGCAAAAGAAATGCCGGATTCTGTCATATTGTCTGTTGAGGATAACGGACAGGGGATGACACAGGAGGAGCTGGAGCGTGTGAAGGATGGCTCCGTTATACCAAAGGGGCATGGAATTGGAATTAAGAATATCAGGGAGCGGCTGAAGATTACTTATGAGGACAGTGAGTTCACAATAAGCAGCCAAACAGGGTGTGGGACAAAGATTTATATCCGGATACCAAAAACGGAGGGGGAAGAGCATGTATAAGTTATTGATTGTAGATGATGAGGCGATAGAGCGTGACGGGATGGCAAACCTTATTCCCTGGCAGGCTTACGGGGTGGAATTAGTAGGCACTGCATGGAATGGGATGGATGGTTATGAAAAAATAGAGGCGCTGCATCCGGATATTGTATTAACAGATATTAAGATGCCCGTTATGAACGGGATTGAGTTGATTCGGAAGACAAAGTATAAATTTCCGGACATAGAGTTCCTTATTTTATCGGGATACGGGGAATATGAGTTTACAAGCCAGGCAATGGAGGAAGGGGTGCGCCATTATATTTTAAAGCCATGTGACGAAGCCAAAATTGTGGAGGTGTTGGATAAGGTCAAGGCAGAGATTGACGGAAGGAGAGAACAAAAGAAAAAAGAAGTCGAGGTCCGTTGGCTGATGCCGCGCGTAAAGGAACAGATATTTCGAAATCTTCTGCTGGGGAGGGCGTCGCTTGATGAAGATTATCGGAGATTCCTGATGGAACTGGGGGAGCCGGGAAAAAAGATCAGAGTTCTGGCAATGCGTGGGAAAGAGAGCTTCGATGAACTGGAACAGTTCATTCTGGGGAATGTACTGGGAGAACTGCTTGGCAGGGGGAAAGAACTGCTTTCTGCCGTAATACAAAACGATGTCCTTTTTTTGATTGAGGGACAGGAACTGGAAGGGATCATAAAAGCAGTTGAATGTACATGGCAGGAACTGGGACGGATGAGGAATACAAGACCGGTGGCAGCAGTCAGTGATACCGGGACAATTGAATCCATTGCAGAACTTTACAATCAGACGCAGGAACTGTGCCAGATTGGGATGGTGCAGCCCCAGGGAAAGGTTTTTCATTACAGGATGTCCGATGCAATGGAAAGCACGGCATTTCATCTGGTGGATTATGAGCGGATTTCAGCGGCCGAAGACTATGTACAGATTCTTTTCGAAACCACGCTTTTTTTTATGAAAATGGATTTGCTCAAATATTCTTATCAGGAAAAAGAACAGGGAGCCTGTTGGAGCCTTAAGGTTTTGTATGGGAAGGAGGTTCCGCGGTTTCTTGTAACAGGCAGCACGGAAGAGGAAAAAACGTGGGGGCTTTTTGAGACAGTAACGGAGATTATTGTAAATGAAAAAAAAATAAATGCAAAACAGGGTAAGGAGGAACAGCGGGTAAGGGATATCCTGCTGGCACTCTTCCAGCATATAGGCCAACCGGAACTGAGTATCCAGTTTCTCGCAAAAAAAGTCCTGTTTATGAACGAAGATTACGTTGGGCGCATGTTTGCCAGAAACAGAAGGATGAAATTTTCCACATTTTTATTGGAGCAGCGGATTTATCTGGCTCAGAGAATGATACAGTTTGACCCGGAAATTAAGATATCCAGATTAGCGGATATGGTTGGATATTCATTGGACGGGCAGTACTTTTCACGTGCATTCCGGAAGGTTACGGGAAAAACACCTACACAATACAGGAAATTGGCGGGCGGGGAAGAAGGATAGTCAATAAAAGTCGTTTTTTTTCAGATTATTACTCTGATTATTGCATTCAACTTTTACAGGATATGCATTAAGCTAAGTATAGTAACAGAGTTAAAGAATTCAGAAAATGAAAAAGGAGAAAAGGATATGAAAAGCAGGATGAGAAAAATAGCAGCGGCAATGTTGGTCGGCGTTATGGCTGTTTCATTAGCAGCATGCGGCTCAGAGGGAGATGGGAATACAAAAGATGTTTCCTCTAAAAGCGGCAAGACAAAGATTAAGATCACGTGGTGGGGAGGACAGAGCAGGCATGAGTATACGCAGAAGCTTTTGGATGCCTATACGGAGGAACATCCGGATGTTGAGTTTGAGGCTCTGCCTGCCGGTTGGGACGGGTATTTTGATAAGCTTTCCACACAGGCAGCATCCGGTTCCATGCCTGATATCGTCCAGATGGACTATCTGTACATATCTACCTATGCCAAAAACAATGCGGTTGCGGATCTGCAGCCCTATATAGATGACGGAACCATCGATACCTCCAATATAGACGAAAACGTATTAAATACAGGTTCTGTTGATGGAAAGATGGCAGGAATGGTCTTATCTACATCCTCAGTCGCGGTGGGATATAATCCGGAGGTATTTGAGCAGGCAGGGGTAGAGCTGCCGGATGGGACATGGACATGGAGCGAATTCATTGAGGCAAACCGGAAAATTTCAGAAAAGACAGGGAAAGAAAGTGTTCTCGTATCATCAGGGGCAACCGGGGATGTAATCCCTCTGCGTTACTGGATGCGGCAGCATGGCGAAAAGCTCTTCAATGATGAAGGAAATGGGCTTGGCTATGAAGATGATAAAGTGGTGGCAGACTTCTTCACAATGTGGAAGGAAATGGTAGACAGCAATATCTATTCCGACCCGGATGAAGAAGCACAGATTCTGACGCTGGGTCTGGAGGCGAGCCCGGTTGTGACCGGCGAGGCGGCAACCGTCTTCGATTGGAATAATTATTCCAACAGGGTATGCACAGTCAATGACAAGATCAAGATCACGACACCTCCGGTCACAGACGAGGATGGAGAAAGCGGTCTGTGGAATAAACCGGGAATGTTCTTTTCTATTGCAGATACATCTAAGGTAAAGGATGAATGCGCAGAGTTTATCGACTGGTTTGTTAATTCCGAGACAGCAAATAATATAATCATGGCAGAACGGGGAACACCGGTGTCCTCAAAAGTCCGCGACGCCATGGTAGAGTCGGGCAAAATGACGGAGCAGCAGGTGGAGATGTTTGAATATGCAAACAAAGTCAGCGAACTTGCAAAAGACACACCCAAACCGGATCCGGAAGGGATCGCAGAGATCCAGGAATCCTTAAAAAATATCGGAAACAGCGTATTCTATGGGGAATCAACACCGGAAGAAGCAGCGAAAACATTCCGTGAAGAAGTCAGTGCGATACTTGAAAGAAACAAATAAATATCAGGTTGAGAGGGGCATAAAGATGCCCCTCTTTTAAAGAAAGAGAGGAGGAAACAGCGTGGGTAAGAGAAAAGCAGTATATAAGACGAAGGACAATGTGGCAGGATATCTCCTGCTGGCGCCCTGGCTGGTTGGGTTCCTGATCATGTGGCTGATTCCAATGGTGATATCAATTTATTATTCTTTTACAGATTTTAACATGCTGAATACGCCATCCATGATTGGGGTGGAAAATTATGTACGCATCTTTACAAAGGACAAAAGCTTCTGGCAGTCGCTGAAGGTGACCTTTATTTATGTATTACTTCTGGTTCCGCTGCGTCTGACGTTTGCCCTTTTTGTAGCAATGCTTCTAAACAAAAAGCACAGAGGGCTTGGGATTTACCGGACACTTTATTATATTCCTTCGATTATTGGAGGCAGCATTGCCGTATCCATTGTATGGAAACAGATTTTTGGAAACAAGGGAGTGGTAATGTCGCTTTTGGCAGCATTTGGGATTGAACAGAAGATTTCATTCCTTGGAAATCCACATACGGCTCTGGGTGTGATTGTTGTCATGGGGGTGTGGCAGTTTGGTTCTTCCATGCTGATTTTTCTGTCAGCGCTAAAACAAATCCCGGGGGCATTGTATGAATCCGCTATGGTGGATGGAGCAACCTCCAGACAGACATTTTTCAAAATAACGCTGCCGATGCTGACGCCTACAATTTTCTTTAATTTGATTCTTCAGATTATTAATGGGTTCCGTGTTTTTACAGAGAGCTATATCATCACGGACGGCGGTCCTCTTGACAGTACATTATCCTATGTATTGTATCTGTACCGGAGAGCATTTAACTTCTTTGATATGGGCTACAGCTGCGCATTGGCCTGGGTACTTGTCATTATTGTTGCAGTATTTACCATCATTCTGTTCAAGACACAGAATAACTGGGTACATTATGAAACGGGAGGCGATGACGAATGAAGAGAAAAAAGAATGTACATGCAGTGCTGTTTCATGTGGGTGCCTGCGTGCTGGGATTTTTCATGATTTATCCGTTGCTATGGCTTTTGTCCAGCTCTTTTAAGAGCAACGACACGATGTTTACCGATGCCTATTCACTGATCCCAAAGGTTTGGGACGCAGCAGCGAACTATAAAAGCGGTTTTGAAGGAGTGGGCGGGGTTCCGTTTACTACATTTCTTGGGAATACCGTGTTCGTTACAGTCATCGGCACGTTCGGCTGTGTATTTATTTCACTTCTGGCTGCCTATGCGTTTACCAGAATCAGATTCAAAGGCTCCAATTTCCTGTTTGGGTGTGTCATGATGACAATGATGATACCGCCGCAGGTGATGGTTGTGCCGCAGTATATCATTTTAAAAAAGATGAATCTGATTGATACAAGGGTTGCGTTGATCATGCCATGGTTTTTCGGGGGTGCATTCTTTATCTTCCTGCTGGTTCAATTTTTCAGGGGGATCCCGAAGGAGTTGGATGAGGCTGCCAAAATTGATGGATGTGGGATACTGGGGACTTTATTCAGAATTCTGGTTCCGGTCGTAAAGCCGGCGCTTGTGACAGCATCTATTTTTGCATTTTACTGGATTTGGCAGGATTTTTTCCAACCATTGATTTTTATGAGCACCACAAAGAAGTTTACTATTTCGCTGGCTCTTAATATGTATCTGGATCCAAATTCTTATAACAATTACGGGGGACTGTTTGCAATGTCAGTAATCTCCCTGTTGCCGGTGCTGGTATTCTTCATCATATTCCAAAAGTATCTTGTGGATGGAATTGCAATGGACGGCATTAAAGGATAGGAGGAAAAAATGATACGGATTAACCGAAAGAGCAGAATATTTAGCAGCAGTACAAAAGAACCTGTTATACGGGCAGTGAAGAACTTGAGACGCGACCTGGAAATGTGCTGCCTGGAATCGGCAGATGAAGGGGACAGCATCCGGCTTCTTGAAGGGAGTCAGGAGGAAGAATGTTTTTCTCTTTACGTAGCAGGACGGGAACTGGTGATTGAAGCAGGCAGCGAACGGGGCTTTGTATATGGCATATATGCAGTGAGCAGCCGGATTCTCGGAGTGGCGCCGTTCTGGTTTTGGAATGACCAACAATTGATACGGCAGAAATTTTATACGGTTGAGGATGGATTCCGTTATGAAAGCACACCCTTTGCGGTGAAATACAGAGGATGGTTCGTAAATGATGAAGTTCTGATCCACACATGGCATGTAGACCGAAGCAAAGACAAACCATGGGAAATGGTATTTGAGGCGTTACTTCGTCTTGGCGGAAACATGGTGATACCCGGCACAGATTCCAACTCAAAACGGTATAAGGGACTGGCAGCCGCTATGGGGCTTGCAATTACACACCACCATGCCGAGCCTCTGGGAGCAGAGATGTTTGCGAGAGCATATCCGGGAGTAAATCCATCCTATGATGAGAACCGGGAGTTATTTGAAAAGATATGGCGAGAGGGGATCAGAGAGCAAAAAGGCATGGAAGTAATCTGGAATCTGGGTTTCCGGGGCCAGGGAGACTATCCTTTCTGGGAGAATGATCCGAGATATGAGACACCGCAGATGCGCGGGGAGCTTATGGGGCGCCTGATCCGGATCCAATATGATATGGTAAAGGAAGAAGTACCCGATGCGGTATGCTGTACGAATCTGTACGGTGAGACCATGGAGCTGTATCAGGAAGGCTATCTGAAACTGCCGGAAGATGTCATCACAATCTGGGCGGACAACGGATTCGGAAAGATGGTGACAAGAAGGCAGTGGAACCATAATCCCCGGATTTATGCCCTGCCTGTGCGTCCGGAGGGAAGACATGGGATTTACTATCATGTTTCATTTTATGATCTTCAGGCAGCGAGCCATATCACCATGCTTCCGAATTCTCCTGAATTTATCAAACAGGAGTTGGAAGAGGTTCTGCAAAAAGATGTAAAGGATTATTGGATTATTAACTGCTCAAATGTAAAGCCCCATGTATATTACCTGGACTTTATAGCCCATATGTGGAAAGATGGAGAAATAAATATAGAGAAACAGATGGAACAATACATAAGTCAGTACTATAAGACAAAAGAGACTGACAGGATTAAGAGGTGTTTCCGGGATTATTGGAAGTGTGCGGCAAGGTTTGGAGAGCATGAGGATGAGCATGGAGGAGATCAATTTTCGAATCATGTGGCAAGGGTATTAGTTTCCCAATATATGAAGAATGAAAGTGAAAGGTCAGAGTATATGCTGTGGGCAACGGACGCACCGGATCTGCGGGGGCAGATACGCTGGTATCAGGAGATCTGTCAGGAGGCTGCGCACCGGTACAGGGAATGTCTCAGAAGGTATGAATTGACAGCCCTTGAGATAGAGAATGAAAAAGCGGAGGAATTATTCCGGGATTCCCTGCTGCTGCAGGCGCAGATTCACTATGACTGCTACAATGGGGCGGCAGAAACCTGCAGGGCGCTCCTGCTTGCTATGGAAGGAAAATATCAGGAAGCGTTTTACCATGCCGGAAAAGCGAGAAAATCTTACTTAAGCGGAAACACCGCCATGCGGGAAAGAGAACATGGAAAATGGAAGAACTTCTATGAAAATGATTGTTTTACGGATATCAAACAAAGTGCCTGGGTATTGGAAAGTCTCATGAGCTATCTACGTAACCTGGGAGACGGTCCGCATTTTTACCTTTGGCAGAGAGAGTTTCTGTATTCAGAGGAGGATAAACGGGTGATGCTGCTTTTGAATCTGGAAAATCATCTGAAGGATAAGGAACTGTTTGAATTAATGGAAGAAAAATGGGAGGAATAAAAAAGAATAGTCGACAAAAGTTTTCGGATTATTTCAAGAAAAAGAGCGGATTTTGACATTCTGCTCTTTTTCTTTTATTTGTATGATAATAATGATACCAGGGGTACAAAGTGCGGAGCAATCCGTAGGTATCACGGGGGCAAAATATTTTTTGACACCAAACATTATAATGATACAAGCGTCAAAAGGTCAGTTTTTCATGCCTGTATGAAAAAACATGACTTTGGGACGGGAAGAACACCGAAAAGCAGCCATTTTTCGTAGAAAAATGAGCGAATTTAAGGTGTTTAGGATTGCGGGAGCATGAAGTGCGGAGCAATCCGTGTATCATAAGCGCCAAAATACCTTTTGACGCTTTCAGCATTAATGATTAAAAAAATAAAAAAGAGAGAGGTGGTTGTGAAAGTTAAAATGAACTGGAGAAAGTGTCTGTGTGCTGCAAGCATTACTTTTGGTACGAAACAGTAGAAATTGCAGCGCTTTCATGGACCGTGGAAAATGGAATGATACTGAAAAACAGGAGGAAAAAATGAGGAAAAAAGTATTACATCTGTTGCTGTTTGTCTTAATACTTGCAGGGGTATATTACTATGAAATCGATAACTCTGTGTCTGTGTCTGCGGCGACTGATACGTATGTCGCGCGGGATCCCTTTTATTCGCTTACGGATTCATCTGTCAATCGTATGAGCTCGGAGCATTTTCAGATTATCTGGGGAAATAAAGATACGACAGGAACAGTAAATAAAGAATTTGTCCGGGGAAATCTGGAAAATCTGGAAACCATCCGTTCTTTTTATATGGACAAATTGAAATTTGCGGATCTGGGAATTTCCCAGAATAAAGGGGTTACCGGAAAATATAAAACAAATGTCTATATTGCAGCTACCGGTCTGTCGAAAATCAATGATGACTGGGCATATATGACAATTGATAAGAATGCATTTGCATATCTTGTTATGGCGCCGGGAGCGATGCGGGTAGATCCGCCCAGCTGGGTCGTACCCCACGAACTGGCACATGCGTTTACTTATCATATGGGAGGCGTCGTGCCTTATGAGTGGTATGAAGCGGTTGCAAACTTTTGCAGAAACGAGTATTTACAAAGTTCCTATAACAAATACGGGAACAAAGTGTATGGACCGGAGACAGATTTTTTTGCACCGTTTCTTTTAAATGCGGAATCTCATTTTCCCCATACAAAGAACTGGTATGATGTATGGCCCATTTTTCTGTACATTGAAGAGAATCCGGATCAGATATCAGGACTGGGACATGATGCAATTTTAAAGATATTAAAAAACAATAAGGAAGATACTACCTTCTTCCATACCATAGAAAGGGTTACCGGGGTAGAGATCGAAAAGATTCTTGGAGGATTTGAGCGGCGTCTGGTAACGATGGATTTTAAGTCCCAGAGCCGTTATCAGAAAAGTCTGAAGGACTTGTTAAATCAGGACTCTTCCAATTACGGAAAAATATATACGACCTTGAATAAATCCAGTGACGGATGGATGACGGTACCGGACAGTAAGGCGCCGCAGCAGGGGGGCTATAATATTGTTCCGCTGGATGTGGATCTGAAAAAAGATCTTATAGAGGTAGAGTTTAAAGGCTTAAGTTCGGCATCAGGAGCCGGGTGGAGAATCAGTCTTGTTACGGAAACAAAAGCAGGCAAGACGAGATATTCCGATATGTGGAACGGCGGAACCAATTCCATGGAATTAAAAGGAGATGAAACGAAGGCATATCTGGTAGTTTCTGCGACCCCATCCACTATGAAGAAACTGGCGTTGGACAAGGATGGAACAAAGTATCCTTATAAGGTAAAGGTTACGGCGAAAGAGGCAATTCAGAAAGTGGAGCTGCCGAAAGAATATGACTATGTTTTGGTGGATGAGAAATTTGACGGTTCGAAGCTTCCGGAAAACTTTGTTTTCCCGAAGGAAGCGGAAGTGTCAAACGGACGTCTGGTTCTTACGAAGAATTCCGGCAATGGGGTAAGCACGGCTGCCGAGTTTGCGCCAGAAGTTGCAAAACAGACGGCGGTTGACTTTTCCTTCGAATACCAGTGTGAAAAGGGAAATAAGATGGGACTTCAATTCCGTGATCCATATGGAAGACTGGTATGGGCGCTCTGCGCGGCGCCGGAAAAAAGCGAACTGTGGGGAGCAACCGTGGGAGTGGCGGTGGATGACGCCAAAGCTGCAGCGAATTCTACGGAACTGGAACCAAAATGGGAAGCAGTGCCCCTGGATGTGAATAAGGTTTATACAATCAGAGTTCGCGCCGACTTTAATAAGAAGACGGTAAGTTACATAATCGCTGAAAAATCGACGGGCAAGATACTTGCCCAGAAGGTAAACGCAGCTACGGAAGCCACGGGACTTGCCAGAATCGTTTCCTGCAGCTGGTGGGATTCCAAGACACAGTATCTTGACAATTTCAGACTGACTGCACCGGTGAAGAAGCCGGATCTTCTACTAAAAGACAAGTCGGTTTATGTATTTGGAGACAGTATCATACTGGGCAATACCTATCCCAGGGGAGGGTTTGCGGATCTGGCGGCAAAGCGTGAAGGCATGAAACTGCAGAAATTTGCATTAGGTGGTTCGACGATCCTGGATGCGAATTACCCGGACGGCCAGATTCTCTCCCAGATTCAGTCTGCGCCTGCGGCCGAACCGGATTACATTTTGTTCGACGGGGGAACTCACGATGCAGAATACATGAAGAACACACAGGGTGTTCCGTACGGCACCGTAACGGCGGAAAAAGATCCGGATGCCCTGGATACTTCCACGTTTGCAGGAGCCTTTGAAAAGACTGTCTGCACGATGAAGCAAAAGTGGCCCAAAGCACAGTTGGTTTATGTGGCGGTTCATAAGCTGGGAAGCCGGGATAAGGACGTACAGGAAAAACTCCATGAACTGGAGCTTCAGATCTGCAGAAAGTGGGATGTAACGGTAGCGGATCTTTATAAGAAATCGTCTCTGGATACCAATGACACAACGCAGAAGAATACGTACACCTTTAACAATACAGGTACAAACGGACTACCGGGTACCAATGGTACGGGTACGCATCCGAATCTGGCGGCAATTGAAAAGTTTTATGTGCCGATGGTGGTATCCGCCCTTCTGGATCTGCCGGAGGAATATGAGCATGTTCTGGTGGATGAGAAATTTGACGGTTCGAAGCTTCCGGAAAACTTTGCTTTCCCGAAGGAAGCGGAAGTGTCCGGCGGGCGTCTGGTTCTTACGAAAAATTCCGGCAACGGAGCAAGTGCGGCTGCCGAGTTTGCGCCAGAAGTTACAAAACAGACGGCGGTTGACTTCTCCTTTGAATACCAGTGCGAAAAGGCAAACAAGATGGGACTCCAGTTCCGCGATGCATATGGAAGGCTGGTATGGGCGCTTTGTGTGGCACCGGAAAAAAGTGAACTGCGGGGATCAACTGTGGGAGTGGCAGTGGATGATGCAAAAGCTGCCGCAGGTTCTGCGGACCTGGAACCAAAATGGGAAGCAGTGACACTGGATGTGAATAAGACTTATGTGATCAGAGTCCGTGCCGATTTTGAGGCGAAGACGGTAAGCTACCGAATCAACGAAAAAGCGACGGGTAAGGTACTTGCCCAGAAGGTAAACGCAGCTACGGAAGCATCGGGACTTGCCAGGATCATTTCCTGCAGCTGGTGGGATTCCAAAGCGCAGTATCTTGATAACTTCAGATTGACTGCACCGGTGAAGAAGGAAGCTCTTCCATTAAAAGATAAGTCGGTCTATGTATTTGGAGACAGTATCATACTGGGCAATACCTATTCCAAGGGAGGGTTTGCAGATCTGGCGGCAAAGAGTGAAGGCATGAAACTGCAGAAATTTGCATTAGGTGGTTCGACAATCCTGGATGCGAATTACCCGGACGGCCAGATTCTCTCCCAGATTCAGTCTGCGCCTGCGGCCGAACCGGATTACATTTTGTTTGACGGGGGAGCCCACGATGCAGAATACATTGCGAACACACAGGGTGTTCCGTACGGCACCGTAACGGCCGAAAAAGATCCGGATGCCCTGGATACGTCCACATTTGCGGGAGCCTTTGAAAAGACTGTCTGCACGATGAAGCAAAAGTGGCCCAAAGCGCAGCTGGTTTATGTGGCGGTCCATAAGATGGGAAGCCGGGATAAGGACGTACAGGAGAAACTGTATGAACTGGAGCTTCAGATCTGCAGAAAGTGGGATGTAACGGTAGCGGATCTGTATAAGAAATCGTCCCTGGATACCAATGATACAACGCAGAAGAATACGTACACCTTTAACAGTGTAGGTACAAACGGACTCCCGGGTACCAATGGTACGGGTACACATCCGAATCTGGCGGCAATTGAAAAATTTTATGTGCCGGCGGTGGTATCCGCCCTTCTGGAGTTGCCGGAGGAATATGAGCATGTTTTCATTGATGAGAAATTTGACGGTTCGAAGCTTCCGGAAAACTTTGCTTTCCCGAAGGGAGCGGAAGTTTCCGGCGGGCGTCTGGTTCTTACGAAGAATTTGGGCAATGAGGTAAGTGCGGCTGTCGAGTTTGCTCCTGAGATTGCAAAGCAGAAGGCGGTTGATTTCTCCTTCGAATATCAGTGTGAAAAGGCAAATAAGATGGGACTTCAGTTCCGCGATGCAGATGGCAGGCTGGTATGGGCGCTCTGTGCGGCGCCGGGCAAAAGTGAGCTGCGGGGAGCAACCGTGGGAGTGGCAGTGGATGACACCAAGGCGGCTGTGAATTCTGCGGAGCTGGAACCGAAATGGGAAGCAGTGCCGCTGGATGTGAATAAGGTTTATGCAATCAGAGTCCGCGCCGATTTTGAGGCGAAGACGGTAAGCTACCAAATTGCCGAAAAAGCGACGGGCAAGGTACTTGCCCAGAAGGTAAACGCAGCTACGGAAGCGTCAGGACTTGGAAAGATGATTTCCTGCAGCTGGTGGGATTCCAAGGCACAGTATCTTGATAATTTCAGACTGACTGCACCGGAGGAATCTGTCGGAGGAACTACCTATTATGTCAGCGCAGAAGGAAATGATTCTTTTAGCGGGAAAAGTCCGGAGAAGCCGTGGAAATCTCTTGACAAAGTAAACAGCGTGACCTTCCGGCCCGGAGATCAGATTCTGTTTGAATGCGGCGATACATGGGCAGGCAAGACCCTTCATCCGTTGGGAAGCGGAGAAGAAGGAAATCCGATCGTAATTGGCAGTTATGTGGATACAAAAAATGAAAACAGTACAGTAATGCCCAAAATTGCGGCAAATGGAAAGGTGGAGGATGCAGTTTATTTCCATAATCAGGAGTACTGGGAAATTACCGGGCTGGATATATCCAATACGGTTGAAGGCTTTACGCAGTTATCCGGAAACGGAACCGGGGACGGAACTGCACCGTCAGGCAATAATGCGGACAGAAATGACGCAGACGGGTCAAAGCTTGGAGATTACAGAGGAATCCATATTGTGGGATGGAATACCGGTTCTACCTTAAAAGGTTTCTGGATACATGATCTGCGCATTCATGATGTCACAGGTATTGTTTCCTGGATCGGAGATACTTATTTAAAAGATGCGGGTATCGGAAATAATTATGGGCTGGATAAGGCAAAAAGGACAGGCGGCATACTGATTGAATGTTATCCGGCGGAATCCGGCGAGACATATAAGGCAGGCGAGACAAAGGCAACACAGTTCAGTGATATTAAAATTGAGCATAATCAACTGATCAACAATTCTTTTGGTGGAATCACTGTGAAGCAGTATAATGGAAGCGGCAATCAATATGGTACCAATCCAGGCTGGGCAAACAGAAACGGCGCCAGTGTGGATAATGGATATCAGGATGCTAACTGGAAACCGCATAAAAATATTGTGATTCAGGACAATTATATTAACCAGGGAGCCTCAGCTTATGCATGTAACGGAATTTATCTTACCAGCAGCCAGGATTCGCTGATTCAGCGCAATGTTCTGGAGCATTTGGGAACAGTTGGTATTGAGCTGTATTTTACAGATAACGTTGTAGTTCAGTATAATGAAGTGTCAGATGTTATTTTGAAATCCGGCGGCGGTGACGCTACAGGGATTGATCCGGACTGGCGTGTTACAAATGCGTTGATTCAGTATAATTATATCCATGATTGCGGTGAAGGATTTTTGCTCTGTGGTATGGACTATAATACGGGAATTATCCGCTATAATCTTTTACAGGATATGGACCGCGCCTATTTAAGATACTTTGTGAAAAGTGGTTATTTCCAGATTTATAACAATAATTTTTACAGAAGTAAAACAGGTCAGGGAACGAATAAATTCGACTGGTGGTCATTGGGAAGCGGAACGGGAATCTATATGAATAACATCATGTATGACGGGAAAGGAGAAGGCTTTACCTTTGACTCACAAAGCCACTTTTCCTATGACAATAATGCATATTATGGGACTCAGGCGCCCGCCAAAGATGAGAATGCGCTCCTTTTGACAGAATCTCCATTTGAAGGACAGGCACCGGATATGAAGCGTAAAGGTGATTTTACAACGGGACCGCTCCTGGAAGCAAATGGTCTGAAACTAAAGGCGGACTCATTATTAGCAGGAATGGGAACTGTGAAAGATATTTACGAAAATCTCGGACTGGACCGTGCATTGGAAGGGGAAAGCAAATGGTTTGATTTTTCATCACTAAAGAAGGTTAACCAGGAATCCTGGGAAAATGCAGTTAAGATCGAGAGAACGGATTATCCGCAATTTGGCGAAGAAGGGACAACAACTCAGAACACGGCGAGCAAAACGCTGCCATCCATTGGTATGTTTGAGAGGACGGTACCTGAAGGAACGGTAATCCTGAGAGGAAAAGTGAAGGATGAGCTTAATCCGGCTGTTGGTGTAACTGTCAGAGTTCAGTCGGGTGGAAAGACATTGGAAGCTGTTACCGACAGCGCAGGCAATTACAGGATATCGGAAGGACTGGTACAGGGTGAAGCGGTTATCAGTGTGGAAGGATATGATATTGCAGAGACAATTACTCTGAACAGCGGTATCATAAACAGAGGAAATCTGACAATCCCGCTGATGGATCTGCCGGAAGAATATGAGTATGTTTTAATGGATGAGAAATTTGACGGTTCGAAGCTTCCGGAAAACTTTGTTTTCCCGAAGGGAGCGGAAGTGTCCGGCGGACGTCTGGTTCTTACGAAGAATTCCGGCAACGGGGTAAGTGCGGCTGCAGAGTTTGCGCCTGAGGTTGCAAAACAGACGGCGGTTGACTTCTCCTTCGAATACCAGTGTGAAAAGGCGGATAAGATGGGACTCCAATTCCGCGATGCATATGGAAGGCTGGTATGGGCGCTCTGTGCGGCACCGGGAAAAAATGAACTGCGGGGAGCAACTGTGGGAGTGGCAGTGGATGATGCAAAAGCTGCCGCGAATTCTACAGAGCTGGAACCAAAATGGGAAGCAGTGACACTGGATGTGAATAAGGCTTATGTGATCAGAGTCCGCGCTGATTTTGAGGCAAAAACGGTAAGCTACCGAATCACCGAAAAAGGGACGGGTAAGGTACTTGCCCAGAAGGTAAACGCAGCTACGGAAGCATCGGGACTTGACAAGATTATTTCCTGCAGCTGGTGGGATTCCAAAGCGCAGTATCTTGATAACTTCAGACTGACTGCACCGGTGGAGAAGCCGGATCTTCCATTAAAAGATAAGTCAGTCTATGTATTTGGAGACAGTATTATACTGGGCAATACCTATCCCAAGGGAGGTTTTGCAGACCTGACGGCAAAGCGTGAAGGCATGAAACTGCAGAAATTTGCATTGGGTGGTTCGACAATCATGGATGCGAATTACCCGGACGGTCAGATTCTCTCCCAGATTCAGTCTGCGCCTGCGGCCGAACCGGATTACATCTTGTTTGACGGGGGAGCCCACGATGCAGAATACATTACGAACACACAGGGTGTTTCGTACGGCACCGTAACGGCCGAAAAAGATCCGGATGCCCTGGATACGTCCACATTTGCGGGAGCCTTCGAAAAGACCATCTGCACGATGAAGCAAAAGTGGCCCAAAGCGCAGCTGGTTTATGTGGCAGTCCATAAGATGGGAAGCCGGGATAAGGACGTACAGGAAAAACTGCATGAGCTGGAGATCCGGATCTGCAGAAAATGGGGCGTAAAGGTAGGAGATTTATATGAAGAATCGTCCCTGGATACAAACGATACAACGCAGAAGAATACTTACACCTTTAACAGTGTAGGTACAAACGGACTTCCGGGTACCAATGGTACGGGAACACATCCGAACCTGGCGGCGATTGAAGCATTCTATGAGCCGGTTGTGGCAGCTGCCCTTCGCCGCGCACAGGAGATTCCGGAGGTTCTTGCAGAGTTTGATTTTGATGCAGATGGACAGTACTTCGACGGCGGAAATGCAAAGGCGGAAGGTACTTATACCCTGGAGAGCCATGGCAGCGGAAAAGCACTTAAGCTGGATGGAAACGGACAGTATCTTGCGGTGACAGCGAAAGATGGAAAGAGCCTGTTGACTGATGTGGATGAGATGACGGTATCTTACCAGATCAGGCCGGAAAACAGTAAGACAAACTGGGGATTCTTCGCGGCGCCAAATGCGGATACACAGAAATACCAGCAGGAGCACTATCTGGGAATCGTTGATATCAACGGGACTACAAGTGCAGAGCGTTATAACAACAGCGGTGCAAGACCGGCAACTGCCAAATACGCAACCGGTTATAATGGCTGGTACTATGTGACCGTTGTATATACGGAAGGCGCTACCACACTTTATATCAACGGTGAAAAGGCAGCGGAAGAAGCAAGTGCGTATGCCCTTACAGAGATCCTTGGCGATAACAGTATTCTGTATATCGGAAAGTCTTCCTGGGGACAGGGAGAATATGCAACCGCATTGATTGATAACTACAAGATTGTAAGCAGAGCCCTTACTGCAGATGAAGTGAAAGCAGAGGCAGCAAAGTATGTAGAAAACGAACCGGCAGAGGCAGATAAGGAAGCTCTTAAAGCAGCCATCGACGCAAAAGTGGATGGGGAAGATACGTATACAGCAGAGAGCTGGAACGCATACAAGGAAGCTCTTACAGCAGCAAATACGGTATACAACAAGAAAGAGGCAGCACAGGAAGAAGTAGATGCAGCGGAAAAAGCATTGACAGATGCATGGACTGCGCTGAAAAAGAAGGAACGTCCATTTGCAGACGTAGACAGGGAGACAGGAAGCTGGTATTACGATGCCGTCTACGATAACTTTGATAAAGGGATTATCCAGGGTGTGGATCCGACGCATTTTGAGCCGCTGAGCAGTCTTACAAGAGCGCAGTTTGCAATCATCCTGCATAGGATGGAAAAACAGCCGGCTTCAGAATACAGTGCGAAGTTTGCGGATGTGGAAGCGGGCGTATGGTATACCGATGCGATTATGTGGGCAAGTGCAAATGGAATCGTAACAGGGTATGCAGACGGAAGCCGCAGATTCGGAACAGGTGACAAGATTGTCCGTGAACAGATGGCCGTGATGCTGTATCGTTATGCAAAGGACTACAAGAAGTATGACGTAAGCAAGGCAGCAGACTTTGCGCACTTCACAGATGCGGCATCTGTAAGCGCTTATGCAGAAGAAGCGGTTGCATGGGCAGTAGGAAATGGAATCCTTACCGGAAAGGACAATGGAACAAAACTGGATCCCCAGGGAGATGCGTCCCGGGCGGAATGCGCAGTTATTATCCAGAGATTCCTGGAGAAATATGGGGAATAGGAATATAGGAGAGGTTTGAAGTTCTGGGAATATTTCAGATAACAACCAAAAAAATTTCTGGTTTTTATTTCAAACTTTCGCTATACAATATACAGCATTGCATTAACCTTGAAATAATAAGCGCTTATTTCTCAAGGCTTAATACAATGCTGTATTAAGGTGTATATAGGTAATTACGAGCATGAAACGCATAACCTTTTGACCCTGGTATCATATTTATAGAAGAATACGAAAAATTAGAGAAATCAGATATTTTTTTCTATGTTTTTTCTACAAAAAAAATGATAGTGTAACATTATAAACGTCATAATGGGTAATTGTGAAACAAGTTTGCAATTCTGATTGCAACAGGGTAAAAATCCGGCAGTAGATACTTATATATTCGGATGAGATTGAGAAAATGAGAAACAAAGGGTATTGGAACAATTTCATCAAGGTTAATGGGTTTATCAAGCAGAGTAAGAAACGCATCGTTATCGTTTTCTGGCAACTCTATTGTACCATAAACCAGTGAGGCGATATTTTATAAGAAAACGAATGCCGTATTTATGCGGCTTGTGGCGTTTCGCAAACGCCTGTTAAGGTGTATAATGTGAAAGGAGGAAATGTATGCAAAAGAAAAGAAAGCGTACACATAACGGCTTTTACAGAGGACTTTGTGTTCTGTCTTTAATGGCTGTTCTATCTTCTTCTGTGGTACCGGCAGTGCCGGTCCTGGGGGCAGAAAAGCCAGTGGGACCCCGCATGGTATATTCGGGAGAGGAATATGAAAGAGATCTGGAATTCACCGGTAGCAGGGAGGATTATGTGCCTGCCGTAGCAGCATTGAGGAAGTCAGCAGGAGCCAGGGACGTACACGAATTTGAGGATGTATACGAAGACGACTGGTTTTATAAGGATGTGGCTTACGTAAGTGAAAAAGGCATCATGACCGGTTTAAAGGAAACTGTTTTTGGACCGGGAGCAGAACTTTCCCGTGCAGAGTTTGCCACCATTCTTTACCGAATGGCAGGAAGTCCGGAAGTAGCTTATGAAGATAAGTTCTCAGATGTAAAAGAAGGTGAATTCTATACCAGTGCAGTAATGTGGGCAAGCGAGCATAAGATTGTTAACGGATATGGGAATACAGGGCTGTATGAGCCGGGCAGAAGCATAAGCCGTGAGGAGCTTTCTGTGATGCTGTGCCGTTACGCTGCATACAGCGATCAGGAGGTTACCGCCGCTGTTGATCTTTCCTCCTATCCGGACGGTGATCGGTCAGCGAATTTGCCGAAGAGGGAATGTCCTGGGCAGTTGCGAATCAAATCATCCGGGGAGCAGAGGGACAGCTTTTGAAACCACAGGATAAAGTAAAACGTGCAGAATGTGCGGCAATCATTCACAGATATACCATTACGGAAAAGCAGCCGGTCGTGACAGGTGCATCTGCAATTTACGACGGAAAGCAGGCAGCTCCCATCATAATAGATGCAGCTTATACGAACAATTCCGCTGATGCACATGCGGGGCGTACTTATAATCAAATTGTCCGCGCAGTTGGCGATTTGCGGCAGGATATTGCGATGGTAACCGGAGCGATTGACTTTGAGGAAATTCAGCAGATTTTTAAGGATAGTGCTGAGAAACAGGCTGACCGTCTCACGAAAGCGGAACAGAGCAAGGTTCCGCAGCTTTTAACGGATACATCTGTTGTAAAATCTGATTACGCAATCATTGTCGGTTCGGTAAGCGACAGTGCGATCATTCAGAAGCTGACAGCTGACGGCAAACTGTCCGAAGCAGACGCAATCAAGGGGCAGCGGGAAGCCTTTGTGATTAAAGAAGTCGAAAACCCGACTGAAAATATTAAAAAGGCGCTTGTAATCGCGGGTGCGGATGCACGCGGCACGATCTACGGCATCTACACGATTTCGGAAGAAATCGGTGTTTCCCCGTGGTATTGGATGAGCGACGCGCCTGTTGCGGTGAAGGATCAGATTCAGGTAAATTACAGCACGGCACACGTTGAAGGAACGCCCTCGGTCAAGTATCGCGGCATTTTCATTAACGATGAGGAGCCGATGCGTGAATGGGCTTATTACAAATACGGTTATTCGAACCAGATATCTGATCCGGGCTTTTACAACCGTGTCTTTGAGCTGATGCTCCGCCTGAAAATGAATACCCTGTGGCCGGCTATGCACGAGTACACCGAAGCATTTAACAATGTGGTCGGCGAAGACGGCGAGCAATTCATCAACGCGAAAAATGCGAATACATATGGCCTTATTATGAGCTCTGCGCATAACGAAATCCTGCTCCGGAACCCTGTGGGCGAGTGGGAGGAATGGTACAATGCGCATAAGGACGAATATGATATCAAAGGCTCTGGCTACCGGAATGCCTGGGATTGGACCCGCAATAAAAAAGCGCTTCTTGCTTTCTGGGACGAGCGTTTGGAGACCCACGGCGAGTATGAGAATATTTATGAGCTGGGGATTCGCGGGGTTCATGACAGCAGTTCCGTAAAGGAAAATCTGGATGGATTCGTAAGCGGCACCGGAGACAACTGCATAAATCCGGCAATTAAAGTCGATGGGACTTCGAAAGAAGCCAAAGTTAGTGCGATGATGAAGGATATCATCTATGAACAGCGGCAGCTTATCAAAAAGCATTTTGGCAGCGAAGATGCGGTGCCGCAATGCTTCCTTCCCTATAATGAGATGGCTATCATTTATGGCCAGAACAACGGGGATGTAAAGAAGTGGATGGCGCAAAATGCTCCGGATGTGATGCTGATGTGGTCCAATGACAACTACGGGCATCTGCGCCAGCTCCCCGATGCAAGTGAGTGCGCTGAGGGCCGCTCGAATGGTATCTATTACCATATCTCCTATTGGGGTCCGCCGAAACCGTATCTGTGGCTGAATTCTCAGCAAATCCAGCTGATGGATACCGAGCTTCGCAGGGCATACAACCGGAATGCGGGTGATTACTGGATTCTGAATGTAGGCGATATCAAGCCTGGTGATATCCTGATGGAGTATTTCGGGAAAATGAGCTGGGATATTGAAAAATACAATGATTCCACCATTCCGCAGTACCTGAAGGCGCAGGCAAAACGTGATTATCTTGTCTCTGACGCAGTCGCGGAAGAAATTGCGGACTGTTGGAACACCTACTATCAGTATCAGGGAACCAAGCGTGCGGAGCAGTACAATTACAGCCAGTATCAGGGCACATTCTCGAATGACATCATTTATAAGTTCAGCCCCTTTGCCAACGGTGATGAAGCGGCCCGCTGGGTGAATCAATGGGATGAACTATATGATAAGATGGAAGCTATCTATAACGATCTTCCCGTGGCTGCAAAGGATGCCTTTTATGAGCAAATGCTTCACGCGGTACGTTCTGCGCGGGATGTTGCCCGGATGAACGTCTATTGGTGGAAACATTTGCAGGCTGTGGAGCAGGGACGCTATGGAAGCTCATTGGTTTATAAGGACTTGAGCCTTGCAGCGGTTCAGGATATCAAGGCTGCGCAGAATGTATATTGGACGCTGAATAGTGGGAAATGGGATCATGCGATTGATTACGAGCAGTTTGGCAGAGGACGCACCGGCGAAAACGGCGAGACATGGACGTCGTATAACTGGAACCCCGGCATGACCATGATTGGCGAAAGCAATTTCAAGTCTGTAAATCCCGGCACTGGTATAGGCGCTCAAGCGGACAATGCGGATAAACCCGGCGATGCTACGCTGAAATTCCATAACCTTACACAGGATGTGCATTACTTTGATGTGTTTGGCAAAGGGGAAGAAGCATCAGAGTGGAGCGTGGAAGCAGTACCTGAGTGGGTAAAGCTGACAGACGCAGAAGGTACTCTGGTATCTGGCGGCAGCGTGTACACGGAAACCCGTGTACTGGTCAGCATTGATTGGAAGCAAGTGACCGAATCAAAAACCGGTACAATCACGGTTAAAAACGCAGGCAATGAAACGGTCGCAACGTTCACCGTAGAAGCAACAGTAGAAGCAAGCCACCTGAATGAAAAGTCACGTGGATATCAGGAAACGAACGGCTATGTAATGCTGGAAGCAGAACATTATTCCAGGACAACGGCTGGCAGCGACGGTGCAGAATGGACCGTTGTCAACCACATGGGTCAGCGCGGTGATTCCCTGCGGGTAGTCGGCGGAACAAACGCGCAGGTTGCGGTGGACACGAATGCAAATGCAAAGAGTAGCACCGCGACAGTGGAATACGACATCTATTTCAGCAAAACAGGCACTTATAAAGGATACGCTTTCCGTATGCCTTCGTTTGATGAGGTAACCCTCACCTGCCGTACTGGAGTAGCACTGGATGATGGTAACGTAACGCTGCTGAGAGGACTTGCTTCGGTGAAGTCAGGCGGCGGATGGGACTGGCCAACGCCTGAGTGGGAATTCTCAAATGTGATTAAGAATCAGGCGGAAATGCTGCCATTTGAAATCAATGTGCAGCAAGCTGGCTGGCACACCCTGAAGCTGTACCGCTACAGCCCGGATCAGATGTTTGACCGCATTCTCCTTGCGCAGGGCACTGTTCCTGCAATGAATGCCGGTAAAGCATCCGGAAAGAGAAGCGACGTTGGCATCGGTCCGGCAATGAGCCCGAACAATATTGCTGACGCAAGCACCCTCCGGGACTTCCAGCTCAATGAAATCGGGGTTCTGCCCAGGGAAATTACATGGGCGAACCGCAGCGTAGCGTTCAAGCCGATGGAACTTTGCGTTGGGGAAACCAGGCAGATTGAGTTTGCCGAGGGGGTTGAAGGCTATACGATTCAGTCCTGCGAGAGCCGCAACACAACTGCCGTTGAAGGCAATGATGACAATATGCTTACGGCGAAGCGTGCGGGTATCGCGACGGTGAAAGTAACCTGTAAGGACTCCGAAGGCAACATGGCATCCGGGACGCTCAGCGTGAAAGTCCTGCCTGCTGAATGGAATCCCGCTGCTCCGTATACGCTTGTTGATGGGCTGGCGATTGACACGGCAGATGTCCTGCGCAGTGACGAGTACGCAAAAATGATCACTGGCGAAAACAACCATACATGGGAACTGGGAGAAAACGGTATGGTGTGTACACCGGATAATGGGGGGCAGTGGCCAGATACAAATCAAGTGCCAGGCAAAGCACCGGGGCTGGCGTTTACTGTGAATGTTTCGGATGATGCAGAAGGTCAGTATTATATCTACGTCAACCAATACGGCAAGGACACGGGCGCCGACTCCTTCCATATTTTTGTGGATAATCAGCACTTTTATACACCCGCTTATGGTGAATACAAGGGAACTCGCTGGTTTGAATCAAAAAATACGATAAATCTGACGGCAGGAGAACACACAATCACGATTTTTGCCCGTGAGGATGGTGTCTGCATCAATCAGCTGTATTTCTCCAAAAACAAGAAAACTCTGGACGGGTTTGTAATGTCCGCTGGGGAGACCAGGTCCCGATAATCGCATAAGCAAATAATGAATACGCCTCTTTTCTTACAAAAGAAAGGAAAAGGGGCGTAACTAATTTACAAGGACAGTCGCTGCAATTCTTACATTAGAGTTGGTTTTGAAAAAACGATTCTTGACAAAATGATTAAGTCGTGTATAATAATATGTAACAGAACCCACCACGCCTCTGATTTTCATGCGCAACCCGGTGGGATTTTTTTATTTATGAGGTGTTTTATGTACCAATATTCAAAACAAATATTGAAAATTCAACAACAAATTCAATCATATATTGATGCAGAGATGGAAATCGGTTCTCGTGACGAGGTGGAAAATGCACTAAAGATGATTGGTTATTATCGCTTGAGAGGATATTCATTTCAACGATACGATAATTTTACGAAAAAATATATTCCAGGGACAAAATTTGAGGACATTTTAAAATTATACCATTTTGATCAAAAACTTTCGGATATAATTTTTTCGATGCTTTCGAAAATTGAGGTGGCGTTGAGAGCTCGAGTGGTTGATGCACTACTAATTCACGAGGATGCATTAATTTTACAAGATTCTTCGATTTTTAAAGATAAAAAAATATATTGGCAAAATGCATCAATAATTGCTTCTGAAATTGCTCGTTCAAATGATGTGTTTATAAAGCATAATTTCGATAAACATGAAGGGGAAGTGCCAGTGTGGGCAGTGGTAGAAGTGATTTCTTTCGGAACTTTGTCAAAAATGATCAAAAATTTGAAAGCAGGTACAGGAAGTGCGTATGCAGCATTGGCAAGCAACTATAAGTATACAACGAAGAAGGGAAATCTTGTAAATCCATCACAAAAAATGTTTACATCATGGGTACAGAGTGTTACAGTATTGCGTAACATGTGTGCACATAATTCCAGAATATATAATAGAACAATACATACAACACCAGAAATTCTTGATGTTGATAAGATTACGCCGCTACCTGCACATAGTGGTCTGTATCAAATACTACTGGCAATGAAATATTTGAGACCATCTGATGAATTATGGAATGTTTTTGTCAAGGAATTTGATGATTTGTTAAAGGATCATGGAAGTGTTATTAGTCTTGCGGCGATGAATTTTCCTGGTGATTGGAAAATACATTTGAGTGTTTAAAATATGTTGATATGCATAAAATATATGAGCAGACCTAATCAAGCACATTGTGCTCAAACCGATTAGGCTTTCGGCGGAGTGTTACGATAAGCACTTCGCCATTTTTTATTTATAGAGCAATTATTCGGCACACCACTTATTTAAAAATGAAATAGAAGTATGACATAAGCGGAGCAGCAGCGTTATTTCGCATTAGATTATGAAAAATATTACACATCATATCCAAGAATAATGCTATTTTTATAAAACTGAATGGACTAAAATTGAGGGGAATAATAATCTGGAGGGATCAGATATGACGAGAAAAGAAATCGAGCTTATGGAGGGGTGGGAATTTGCGCTGGAGACTCACGGAGAGAAACGTTTTGCACCGGTTGACCTTCCCCATGACTGGGCAATTACTGCTCCGATTCGGAAAAATATGGAGCAGGGGGAGGCACAGGGATTTCGTGACCGTTGGGGTATTGGTTGGTACCGCAAAAAAATCATGCTGGATGCCAAAAAGGACGATACGTGCTATTATCTGGAGTTCGGAGGAATTTATGAGGACAGTACCGTATGGATAAATGGGCATAGAGCGGGGGGACGCAAGTATGGATACAGTCCATTCAGGCTTGAGGTTACAGATTTTGTACATACAGGTGAGAATGAGATACTGGTCAAAGTGGATAATACAAAAAAGCCCGCAGACCGTTGGTATAGCGGCGCTGGAATTTACCGTACCGTAAAATGGCTGGAACTTGGGAAACGGCATCTGGATGAGCAAAAGATCGTGATCCGGTCAAAGATAGAAGGGAAAGACGGAATACTCAGCGTATATGTGGGAACGGAAGGCTGTATACGTCTGACACTTAAAAATGGGAGCTATTCCTGTCAGGTTCAGAGCAGTACAGGAGAATTTCATATAAGAGTCTCTGACGCCAGCTTCTGGTCCGCCGAGGAGCCAAATCTCTATGATCTGACGATCGAGCTTATGGATGAGGAAAGATGCGTGGATTGTATTACAATGAAAACAGGAATCCGGGAATTTTCCTTTGTTCCCGGAGAAGGCCTGTACGTAAATGGAATCCATACGCTCTTAAAGGGAGTCTGCCTTCATCAGGATGTCGGATGCCGGGGAATTGCTGCCGTAAAGGAACTTTGGAGGGAAAGACTTAAGGATCTAAAAGAGCTTGGGTGTAACTGCATCAGGGCGTCACATCACATCTTTGCGGAAGAATTCCTGGATTTATGCGAGGAGATGGGCTTCTACGTCTATGAAGAATGCTTTGATAAGTGGACCGGAGGACTTTATGGACGGTATTTTGAGACCGAGTGGAAAAAAGATTTGGAATGTATGGTGAAAAGGGACCGTAACAGAGCCTGTATCTTTATCTGGGGCGTAGGCAACGAGGTGGAAAATCAGGCGCAGGATTCCATGATTCGTATTCTGAAAATGTTAAAGGATTGTATATTGTCCATGGACGATACCCGTCCGGTTACCTGTGCCATGAATCCTCATTTTAAGCGGGAAAGTAATGTGGATGCCTCCCGGGTGGAGGATATCCAGAAGTTTGTGGATGAAGCGGACGATACGGAAATTTATGACATGGAGGAACGTGTGGAACGTATATCCAAAATTGCGGAAATTGTGGATGTGATTGCCTGCAATTATCAGGAGCAGTGGTATGAGAGGATTCATAAACAGTTTCCGGAAAAATTGATTCTGGGTACGGAAATATACCAGTTTTTCAAGGGAAATGAGAATCAGATGCAGAACTTTACCTGTGAGAATCCGTCACTTGTTCCCTTTGAGAAAAAATATGTGATCGGCGGCATCATCTGGGCAGGATTTGATTATCTGGGAGAATCTATGGGCTACCCGGCTAAGGGGTGGGGAGGTGCGCTCATACGGACGAACGGGGAACGACGGGCATCCTACTATATCATACAGAGTTATTGGAGCAAAAAGCCAATGGTATATTTTTCAGCGCTGGATTACAGTCTGGAGGATGAAGGGGTAAAAGAGCACTGGGATATTCCGCCTTTTGCGGAGCATTGGCATTTTCCGCAGTTTCAGAAAACGGTTATCCCTTATATGATTGCCAGTAATTGTGAAGAAGTACGGCTGTTTCTGAATGAAAAACAATTTTATCTGCCATCACCCCAAGAGTGTCCCAACAGGATGATTCTGGGATACCTTCCCTACATACCGGGAAAGGTAAGGGTGGAAGGGTATAATCAGGGACATAAGGTCTGCAGCAGAGAGGTTGTGACTCCGGAAATGCCGGTTCAGCTGATATTTTCAGACGGAGAGTATCTGGAGATACCTGAAAAGGAGCAGCATATGTTCCGGGTAAGAGCGTGCGACCGGTCTGGAAATCCTTATTTTCGGGAAAGTTCCCGGGTGACCTTTCAGATAGAAGGAGAAGGCAGGATCCTGGCGGTTGATAATGGAGACCTTATGGGCAGTGAGTCTTATGAGGATACACGGATCCATCTGTATCATGGACAGGCGGCAGTGTTGATCAAGAGTGGGAAGGCAGGAGAAACTTTCCGGTTGACGGCGTATGCGTCCGGAATGCAAAGCGGTGTGCTTACATGTAAAATAATCTGACGATTTATGAGTAATCCGTGTATCATAGGGGTCAAAATACCTTTTGCCCCCAACATCATTGTATATAGATGAAAGGAAAAAAATTATGAAATATGAAAATCCGATTATAAAAGGCTTTTATCCGGATCCAAGTATCTGCCGGGTAGAAAAAGACTATTATCTTGTAACCAGTTCTATGGAATATTTTCCGGGAATCCCGCTATTTCACAGCAGGGATCTGGTCAACTGGGAGCAGATTGGAAACTGTATCAGCAGGCAGGATTGTCTGCCGATGGAGAAGGTCGGCGATTCCGGCGGAGTCTGGGCACCGACGATCCGCTATGATCAGGGCAGATTTTATGTAACAGCTACCCTGGAGGGATATGGGAATTTTATTATATCCACGGAAGACCCCTATGCGGAATGGTCAGAGCCGGTATGGGTTCCGGTAGGGGGAATTGATCCTTCTTTATATTTTGAAGATGGAAGGGCATATTACTGTACCAATCAAAGCCTGCATCCGGGAATGGAAGAAATTACGTTAGAAGAGATTGATATAGAAACGGGCAAGCTGAAAAGTGCAGTCACATCGATATGGTCCGGCACCGGCGGAGGTCATCTGGAAGCGCCGCATCTCTATAAAATCAATGGGTGGTACTATTTGATGGCGGCAGAGGGCGGTACGAATTTCAATCATATGGTGACGATTGCCAGAAGCAGATCTCTGTGGGGTGAATATGAGAGCTGCAAGAATAATCCGATTTTGACCAATCGCCATGATACCGTGAAAGAAATTCAGTGTTCCGGTCATGGAGATCTGTTTCAGGATCACAGAGGCAACTGGTGGATGGTTCATCTTGGCATACGGACGGCAAGGAGAACTATGAGCCATCTGGGAAGAGAAACATTTCTGACACACATACTCTGGGAAGATGGATGGCCATCTATGGGAGATGGAAAGATGGAGATGCTGGAAAAGGAAGGACCGCTCTGGGAGGAACAAAAAAAGAAACGGGTATGGAAGGCGGATTTTGGAAAGGCTGCATGGGAGCCGCAGTGGATTTTTGTACGCGGGCGCAGAGACAGCCTTTTTCAGCGTGGAGATGGAAAATTGAGCATGCATGCTTCCAGGCAGAAGTCAGACCGGGAGATAGGTTCTGCGTTTGCAGCAGTCAGACCGTTGGACTTTGCGTGTATCATAGGGACAGAATATCAGTTTTGTCCTCAGCATACAGGGGATGAAGCGGGAATGGCAATCTATCTGGAATCCGGCTTTCATTATCGCTTCGGGAAGAGGAAAACAGAGCAGGGAGAATTTATTGTTCTGGAAAAAACCGCAGAGGATTTTCAACAGACCGCCTGCTGCATTCCGGTGGAGCCGGGAAAACTCAGGTTAAAAATTGAGTGCAGTAAAGAGCAGTATCAGTTCTATTATGCCTTCGGAAAGGAAGCATTTCAATTGGCGTGTACGGCATCCACCCGATTTCTGTCATGTGAGGTGGCGGGAAGATGCTTTACAGGAACCGTTGCAGGACTTTATGCGTTGTCAAAGGAACGGACGGATGCATTTGCAGAATATGACAGTTTTTATATGGAAATGAAATGAGTTTGCTCAGGGAAGGAGAGAAGACATGGCAGGCATAGCTATGGAAACGGGGACATTCGTAACAATCGGAGTCAGTCAGATGGAATCCCCGGCAGTCCGGATAGCGGCGCAGAATCTGAAACAAGATCTGATGTCTGTGCTGGCGGCGGAAGTATCACTGGAAGAAAATAAGGGTAATGAGACCATCATTGTAGGAACCATAGGGGTTTCACAGGGAATAGAACAGTATTTTGATCCGGGCAAACTGCAGGATGAGCTGGGAAATTTCCGAAAGGAGGCATATATTCATGCAGTATCGGATGGAAAGCTGGTGATTGCCGGGACGGACCGCAGAGGAACCATATACGGGATTTATGATTTCTGTGAATGGATTGGCGTGTCCCCCTGGTACTACTGGGCGGATGTTCCGATCAGGAAGAAAGAGAGAATCCAGATACCGGAGGACTATGAAAAGATAGATTTTCCGTCTGTGGAATACCGGGGAATTTTTATTAATGATGAAGAAGAACTGGATCACTGGGCACGGTTGCATATGAATGAGGATACAATCGGCGTTCATACATATGAAAAAATATTTGAACTGCTTCTTCGGCTGAAAGGAAATTATATCTGGCCGGCCATGCATGTAAATTCTTTTAACCGGAAACAGGAAAATGGAGCCCTGGCAGAACGGATGGGAATTGTGGTAGGCACCTCACATTGTGACATGCTTATGCGGAGCAATAATCGGGAGTGGCGCCCCTGGCTTGAACAAAAGGGCTATCAGGATGTACGGTATGATTATTCTGTTACAGGAAAAAACCGGGAGATACTTCATGAGTACTGGCGGGAGAGTGTAAGACAGAATAAGGAGTTTGAAGTAAGCTATACATTGGGAATGCGCGGAATCCATGATTCCGGGTTCGAGACCAGCATGTTAACGGGGAATACGGAAGAGGAACTCAGGCAGCAGAAAATTCGTTTGCTGGAAACCGTAATTGAAAATCAGAATAAAATTCTGGAGGAAGAACTGGACGAAGTCCCTTTGAAATTATTTATACCGTACAAGGAAGTATTGGAGCTATATGACGAAGGTCTCTGCGTGCCGGAGGAGTTTACCATAATCTGGTCAAATGATAATTATGGCTATATACGGCGGTATCCTTCGGAGAAAGAACGGAAAAGGCAGGGAGGACATGGGATTTACTATCATAATTCGTACTGGTCACCTCCGGGAAGGTCTTATTTGTTTCTTTGCTCTACGCCTCTGGCTCATACGAAATATGAACTGATGAAGGCGTATCATGAAGGGATACAGAAACTGTGGATTCTGAATGTGGGGGCGTTGAAGCCTCTGGAAATGGAAACTGAATTTTTCTTACGTCTTGCATGGGAGGCGGGAAAAGAGGAAGGCAGAACCAGAAATGTGGATGATTACGTGAGCCAGTGGCTGGGCAGGAATTTTACCGGAGCAGAAGAGAAAATGCTTGGACCACTGCTGAATCAGTTCTCTCAGATTGCCAATGTCCGTAAACTTGAGATGATGGAAGATGATGTGTTTTCCCAAACTGCCTACGGAGATGAAGGAGCCGTCAGGCTTCATAAGCTGCGGGAGATTGTACGGAAAGCCGATGGAATATACAGAGGGCTTCCCGAGGAAGAAAAGGATGCCTTCTTTCAGATGGTTCTTTTGCGGATTCATGCGGTCTGGCTTACCATGTGCCAGTATTACTTTTCTGACCGGAGTACATTGTGCCACTCGCAGGGGAAGATGCAGGCGGCAGCCCTGTATGTAAAAGAAACGCGGGAATATGAGGATGCCAGAAGAAAACTGATTTTCTACTATAATCAGGTGGTATCCGGCGGCAAATGGAACGGAATCGTCACACCGGAAGATTTTCCGCCGCCAAGAACCGCCATGTATCCGGCCTGTACGCCGCCGTTGCAGATCGGGGAGAGAAAAATGCTGGTGCATCTGTGGAATGAAGAGGAACGACTGTCTTTCCGGAAGCCGGGGATAAAGTGGCTGGAAATTTCCAATGGAGGAGAAGGATGGTTTGATTTCCATGCGGAGGCGCCGGAATGGGTGGAACTGTCGGAAAGCCGGGGAAGAATCTACAGTGAAAAACGAATTATGGTGACCGTAAAGGAAATAAGGGAAGGTGCCGAAGGAGAAATTCGTCTATGGAATGAGACCGATAAAGTTCTTCAGTGCGTCCCCATTGAAATCCTGCCGTTTGGGAGATCAGGCGGGACAGAAGAAGATGGAGCTGTAGTAATCCCGATGCAGGGAGTAGAGGCGGAAGGTTTCCGCACAATCCATAGATTGGGAAGAGAAGAAGGAGATCTTCTGGAGGGATATACAAAAGGGGCGGAGGTTTCATTTCCTGTGTTTTTTGAAAGCGACGGAAAATTTTTGCTGGAGATCCACCGTTTTCCGTCTTTAAATTCCACAGGGAGGATTCGGGTCGGCATTCAGATGGATCATGGTGAGGTACAAATAGTGGAAAGCCAGGCAAAGGATGAGTGGAAGAGCACATGGAGCCGTAATACGATGGACAATGTGGACAGGCTTTACCTTACCCTGCCATGGATGGAGCGGGGACATCACTGCCTGTCCGTAAAGGTAATTGACAGATATTTTGCATTTTCCAGGATGGTTATTTATACGAAACAGAGAAAGGAGAACAATCTGGGAATCATTCAGGGAAATCAGGAACTTCCGCAGACAGGTATGGTACGGGAGTGGGCGGAACGTTTTTACGGAATATCAGACCTGGGACCGAGAAAAGAAATTTTTGCAGATGCAAAGACCAGAAAGGATAGCCTTACTCCCACGGATCAGTTTGTGGAATCAGAGCGGTATGCAGAAACAAAGAAACCGGAGGAAATTCTGAAGGCTGCGGATTCTGTATTTTGTGAAAATGAGAATACGGTAAAAATTGACGCGGTCACGGCATATATGCAGACGCAATACGCATATACGACAAACGGAAACTGGCAATATTGCAGCAGTGAATCTTATGGAAGAAGCGGACTGGCGATGTATCTGCGTCAGAGAGGGAGAACATGGGAACGCGCCGGAGAGGCGCCTGCACTGAATTATGAGATTGAATGCGGAGATGGAAGTTATACGCTCTGGATTCTGATGCGTATCGATCACGCTGATCCGTCCTGCATGGCCGTAGCGGTAGACGGAATGTTTGTGGAAAAAGATCTGTTGTATCATGAGGGGAAGACATGGAGGTATGAGGCGGAGCAGGTGTGGCGGTGGATTCCGTTCGCACGCCTTTCCCTTTCCGGCGGGCGGCATCTGCTGACTGTCGCAGTCATGGCATCCGGCATTCGGATAGACAGGCTTTACCTGTCGGATCGGAATAACCGTCCGCCGGTGGATTTGTATTGGAATGCTGCGGGCAGTCAGGGGTGTGCAGATTAAAAAAAATTACCTGTTTTATCGAAAAATTTTTATATTCTGAAAAATAAAAGCCATATAAAATAAGAATAATAAAACATATAAGAAAGAGAGGAAAAAAGAATATGATGAAGAAGAAAGTAATGGCATTTGCACTGGTAGCCGTAATGGCTGCAGGGGCGTTTGCCGGATGCGGAAACAGTGGTAATACGGATCAGAAAAATAATGAAGATCAGAAAAATGAAAGCAGCGCCAGCGTGGATGCAAAATCAGAGAAAACAGATGGAGAAAAGACAGACGGGGAAAAGACAACGATTCGATTTGCATGGTGGGGCGGCCAGGAGAGAGCAGATATGACAAATGAGGCCGTGGAGTTATTTATGGAGAAGAACCCGGATATCGAAGTGGAAACAAGCTTTTACCCGTGGGACTCCTACTGGGAAAATCTGTCGGTGGCATCCACAGCGAACAATGTACCGGATGTATACCAGGGCTACATAGGTGCCGGAGAATTTCAGCAGTTTATGGACGGCGGAATTGTGGAACCTCTGGACAGCTATGCGGAGCAAGGGCTGATTGACCTGTCTGCTATTTCTGATAATCTGATCTCTGAAGGAAAGGTAGATGGAAAATTGTATGGACTTCCATTTGGAATTAACACAAGGGCTATGCTTGTGGCGCCTGATATGTATGAAAAAGCCGGACTGGAAATACCGGAAAACGGATATGAGTCCTGGGAGGCGCTGGAAAAAGATCTGGTAAAACTCAAAGAGGCCACAGGAAAATATGCGGCGGCAGACTTTGTCGAGTATGAAGGCGATGTATTGAAATATTGGTGCAGGCAGCAGGGAGAAAGCGTTTATGCACCGGAAGGCGACAGTCTGATTGGATTTTCAAAAGAAACCTTTGTGGATTTTTATAACATGAAATTAAGATGGGCGGATGCAGGGCTTATTCCTCCATATGATGTCTCACAGGCAGAAAACGGACCGGAAGACAATACGATTGTAAAAGGTGAATCTGCGGTAAATATTATCCCGGCATCTCAGTATGCCAATTTTGCGAATGCGGCGAAGAAAGATCTGAAGATGATTCTTCTCCCGGGAGCAACAAACAGCGAGGCTACGATGGTTCCGGCTTCACTCCACCTTTGCATGTCCAGCAAGTCCGAGAATAAAGAAGCTGCCGCAAAACTGATCGATTTTCTGATCAATGATGTGGAAGCGAACAAGCTGCTGAAGGCAGAGAGAGGTATCCCGGCTTCCAGTGAAGTGCGTAAAAATATGGAGGATACCTTTACAGATCAGCAGAAAAAGGTAGCGGATATCACGGATCAGGCAGTGGATTACAGTTCTGCCAATGATGCGCCGTCCATGGAGGGCAGCAGTGAAATCCAGAAACTGATTCAGGAATACGAAGAAAGAATGATGTATAAAGATGTAACTCCGGAGGAGGCATACGACGCAATAGCAGAAGCTGCCATGATAAAATAAGCTGTAGAGAGCGGCAGAGGGCGGGGGCAGAGTAAAAGAAGCCTCCGCCCTTGCAGCTTATTACAGACAAAGGCAGTCTGCGGCTGTGGTTCCAGAGGAAACATTGTATAATTGACCGGAGGTAACTATGAAGAAAAAAATGTTTAGAAAGCAGTATGAGGGCTATCTCTATGTAGCGCCCTGGATATTTGGATTTACTGTGCTGACCTTGATTCCATTTATCTGTCTGATCTATTTTTCCTTTACCAAATATAATATGCTCAGCGCACCGGAGTGGATCGGTATTCATAACTATACTGAAATTTTTAACGGAGATGAAAAGTTTCTTACATCTTTGAAAGTAACATTTATCTATGTTCTGGTATCCGTTCCATTGAAGCTGATAGCAGCTCTTCTGGTGGCGATGCTTCTGAACCAGAAAAGGAGAGGAATAGGAATTTACAGGACGCTGTTCTATATTCCGTCAATTATCGGCGGAAGCGTGGCGGTAGCCGTGATGTGGAGAAATTTATTTTCCAGAGACGGCGCTTTTAACGCGCTGATTGAAGCGATTACCGGAATCCATATGGATATTTCCTGGGTGGCAGATCCGTCAACCGCGTTAGGTTCTCTGATCCTGATGGCAATCTGGCAGTTCGGTTCGCCTATGCTGATCTTCCTTGCAGGTCTTAAGAATATCTCTTCTACTTATTACGAGGCGGCGAGGATGGACGGAGCGAATAAAGTGCAGTGTTTCTTTTCAATCACACTTCCGCTTCTGTCACCGATTATCTTCTTCAACCTTATTATGCAGATGATCAATGGATTTATGACCTTCACACAGGGACTGATCGTCACCAACGGTGGACCGATGAATCGAACGCTGTTTTATCAGCTGTATGTATATCAAAAAGGATTTAAGGATTTCAATATGGGATATGCATCGGCATTGTCCTGTATTTTGCTGGTAATCGTTCTGTTTTTTACCGCTCTGGCATTCAAAAGTTCAAATGCATGGGTTTATTATGAAAGCGGAGGAAAGAAGTGATGAAAAGGAAAAGACAAATCGGAAGTATCGTATTTCATGTGGCATGTATCTTGTTTGCACTGACCTCACTTTATCCAATCGTATGGATGCTGTCCAGTTCTTTGAAAGACAGTACGCAGGTGTTTGTGGATGCGGCAAATCTGATCCCCTGGGAATTTAAAATAGAGAACTATATCAATGGATGGAGGGGATTCGGAGGAATATCATTTGCTACGTTCTTCTTCAACACCTTCGTTGTTGTTCTGCTGTGTGTGCTGGGAACGGTAGTGTCATGTCCGCTGGTGGCATATGGATTTGCGAGAACGGAGTTCCGGTTCAAACAGGCGTGGTTCTTTACGATTATGATTTCCCTGATGCTGCCGGCACAGGTGGTTATGGTTCCGCAGTATATTATGTTCAATAAACTGGGCTGGATCAATACATATCTGCCGCTGATTATACCTCTCTGGTTCGGAAGTGCGTTTTTCATATTTCAGCATATGCAGTTTATCCGGTCTATTCCGATCGAACTGGATGAAGCGGCATATCTGGACGGAGCAAGTAAATTTACGGTATATACCAGGGTCATTCTGCCGCTGATCAAGCCGTCTATCGCGACTTCTGTTATTTTTCAGTTTTACTGGAAATGGGAAGATTTCTTCGGACCGCTCATATATTTAACTTCACCGAAAAAATATACGGTGTCTGTGGCACTGAAATTATTCTCTGACCCGACGTCCATGACGGACTGGGGAGCGATGTTCGCTATGAGCGTATTGTCTCTGGCACCGCCGGTGATACTCTTTTTCTGTTTCCAGAAATACATTGTAGAGGGTATCAGTGCAAGCGGATTAAAAGGATAAAGACTCCTTGAAGTTTCTCTGATAAAGATTTACAATGTAGGCAGGAAGAAAATCGTGTTCGTGTAAAAAAATGGAGCGGAAGATGAGAAAGAGACTATGTTATCTGATACTGACCGTCCAGGCGGCGATAGCCCTGACCGGGTGCGGAGGGAAGGAAGAGGATCTGGAAAACAAGGATGCCCCTCCGGTTGTGCTGCAGGTATATGCGGGACAGAGTGAGAAAGAAAATCTGGAGCTTCTTGTAGATGCTTATCAGAAGAAAAATAAGGAGTTGTCTGTTGAAATCCATCTGATACCAAATTCAGAGTATACGCAGCAGATGATGCGGATCAAAAACAGAGAAGTGCAGGCGGACTGCATTTTCTTTCAAAGCGCCGGGGAGGCGGCTATATGGAGGAATAAGAAAGTTTTAAAAGACCTCAGACCGTGGTACGAGGGGACAGAGGAGGCAGCATATTACTGCCGCTGGTATGAAGAAATGGCGGATGATGGTGCATATTATATGATCCCGTACAGGCTGGGGAAGATATGTGTGTATTATAATAAGACGCTTTTCGAGAAGAACGGTGTGGATGTGCCCGCGGACGGCTGGACATGGGAAGATTATAAAGAAGCAGCAAAACGGCTTACCGGTTGGGAAGATAACAGGAAGATCTATGGTTCTTTGGGTTTTGAGGGTCCCGGTCTGTGGTGGATGTTTCCGGCACGCACAAGAGGAGCGGAAGATCCCTTTGATCCGGAGGATCTGGAAGCATTTCGTGAGTCTGCGGAGTGGTGCCATGAATTTACAAAGGAATTTACCACAACATTTCCCTATGTTGACTGGAAAGATGACGGGAGCGGGTATAACGAACTGTTTCTGGAGGGCAGACTGGGAATGTATTTTGGCGAAGACAATGAAGTGAATATCCTGAATCGGGAAATTCATAATCAGAGACTGGAAATCGAGTATGATGTGGCAAGCCTTCCGGTCTGGGATGAAGCCGGAACATCAGAGGTCTATAATACGTCAGTTGTTACGATGTCGGCTTCGTCTCAATATCCGGAAGAAACCTATCAGTTTATGGAGTTCTGCATAGGAGAGGAAGGAGCGCAGATTCTGACAGAGAACGGCGCAGTGCCTTCCTGGCAGTCTCCGGCGATACAGGAGAGCTATCTGGCGGCTGCAGGAACGCCGGAGCATTCGGAATGCTTCTTTACCAATGATATGCCGGTGGAGAGAAAGGCAGGGGGCTTATATAATGGAGGGATAGCAATCATGCAGAATGAAGTGGCGCTTTATATGAAGGATGAGCAGGAATTGGATTATACGTTTGAGAACATTCAGAAGCAGCTCAGAGAACTGCGGGCAAGGTGAGGATGAAATTGGTTTCAGGAATATTTCTGCGGGGGTGTTTATGAAGCAGACAATCACAAGAAGGTTTTTGAAATATCTTATTCTTATCATTATTGGGTCGAATCTCATTGTAGCCATGTTTTTATACGGAATCATGCGCGATAATGCAATGAAACAGGCGGAGGATCTGCGGCAGGGGCTGATGGAATCGAATATGGTCACGATGCGGCAGTATTTTGAGAATGTGGATAATATTGCAAACGCCATTATCTATAACCGGGATGTGATTCATCTCATGAGAAAAAGTCAGGATACGGTATCAGATATGGTGCTGCTCCGGGGAATAGAAAGTCAGTATTATTATTCCAATCCGGAACTGGAGATGAGTTTTTACAAATCCGGAAACTGGACAAGCAAGTATTCCATTCAGGAAAGTGAAAGGGCGATCCCTGTTTCAGATTATCGCTATACCGACTGGTATCAGGAAATTATATGGACAAGAGATAAAAAAGTGCTGCTGTCAGACGGTAAAGAAACAGATGAGGATGGAGGAATTCAGTCCTGTGTCTATAAAATAGAGGATCTTTACAGCTCCAATGCGGTGGGGTATCTGAAGATTGATATGCACATGAGTTATCTGAAAGAGAAGTTCCTCCACAGCTTCAGTAAAATTGCCGGGGCAACGATTCTGGACAGAGATGGCAACGTACTGTTTTATACGTTATCGGACCAAGCCCCCCAGCCCTCATCCCCGATCAAGGTTCCGACTAAGGTACTGGAAGAAAACATAGAGGGAACCTATGAGAATGGAGACTACATGATTACTTATGGGACTCTGGAAAGTACCGGATGGTATCTTTGTCTGGCCAGCTCCAAGGCAGAAATTCTTCAGAATCAGAATCGGGTGATCCCGGTGTTATTGTCTTTGCTTTTGATCATTGTAGGATTTACTCTTTTGATTTCCAAGAAATGTTTTTCTATCATCACGGTGAATTTTACCCGGCTTGTGGAGGGGATGGAGCAGGTCAAACGAGGAGACCTTAAGACCAAGGTGCAGGCAGAGACACAGGACGAGATCAGTATTCTGATCCGGGAGTTTAACGAGATGATGATGCGCATTGATGAGCTGATAAAGCGTGTGGAGGCGGAACAGCTTCTTGTAAAAGAAACAGAAATTAAGGCGCTTCAACAGCAGATTAACCCTCATTTTATCTATAATGTTCTGGAAACTATCATGGGACTTGCGAGCGAAGGGCTCGATGATGAAGTCATTGAGGTGAGCACATGTCTGAGTGTGATGCTGCGCTATAATACACGATTTGAGAATGTCACGGTTATCGCCGGAGAACTGGAGCAGATCAAAAACTATGTAACTGTGATAAAGATACGTTTTGAGGATAGATTTGAAGTATATTACGATGTGGACGAGGAGTGTCTGGATTGTCGTATTTTAAAGTTTACCCTGCAGCCCTTTTTGGAAAATGCGGTGTCCCATGGCCTGGCTGATGTGGAATCAGGAGGAATGCTGAGAATCCGGATTAAAAAGGAAGAGGATACAGTTTCTATTATGGTCTATGACAATGGAACCGGAATACCAAAAGAAAAGCTGAAGGAGTTGAATGATCGTCTGAAAAAGACGGAAGAACATCCGTTGGAATATATTGAACAGTATAAAAGCCTGGGAATATTAAACGTACATCTCCGTTCCAGACTTTTCTATGGAGAAGGTTATTCCTTTGAAATATTCAGTAAGGAAGGAAAAGGAACCTGTATATCCATGAAGATACCCTTTTCCTACATGGATACCGTTACGGTGACGAACACAGAGTGTGAGCAGGAATAGAAAAACAGTGCAATCGCACATGGGCAATATCAAGGATTACAAAATGAGGGATTGGTCATGTACAGAGTGATGATTGTGGATGATGAAAGATTTATACGCAGGAGTATACGGAATCGGATAAACTGGGAGCAGTTTGGAATCACGGAACTGGAGGAGGCAGGAAACGGTATGGAAGCGTTGGAGCTTCTGGATACCTTCTGCCCGGAAATTGTACTGGTAGATATCCGTATGCCTAAGATGGATGGACTGAACTTTATCTCGGAGGCAAAGAAAAAGCATCCGGAGATTGATTACGTCATTATGAGTGCATACAGTGATTTTACTTATGCCAGAACAGCCATCGACCTTGGGGTGGAGGCATATCTTCTGAAGCCTATTCAGAAGGAGGAACTGGAGAAACAGTTGGGCAAACTGCTGCACAGGAAAAATGAGAAAAAGTTACAGCGTATGTCTCAGAGCATTAAAGTGGAAGAACTGCAGCAGGAGGTTATTTTAAGATATCGTAATGTTGTGGCAGCAGCTTTTTATTCGGAGACCGAGGAATGCGGAGAAAGAATTGAAGTGATTGTGCGGAACCAGATGGAACAATACGAAAACTGTTTTGTGTATTTCCTGCGGAACTGTTCCCGGAGTACCTGTCATGTGTTTTTAATCAATATGGAAGAAGGAAAGCAGGAAACAGGGCGCAGGTGCGTGAAAATAGTTATGGATGCAATGCAGGATTCGGGGATGTGGGCGTCTGTGTCAGAGGTTTTTGAACGGAAAAATTTTAAGGAATGCATTGCGCAGAGCCTTTATTTTCTGAAACGGAAAATGTTTTATTCGCAGAATAAAATTATTACACATTCCTCATGGGAAAACAGATGCGTTGAGGAGCGAAAAAGCCAGATACAGACAGAACTGGAACAAATCTATAGTCGGATACGGAAGAGGGAGTTTGACCGTGTAAAAGAGGAACTGCTGGAAATTGTGGATATCCTGATTCAGGAGAGCAATCCTGTAAAAGTGATGGAGGAGGGAATCGACGAGATCATGGTTTTGCTGTGCCATCTTCCTAAGGAAGCAAGCAATGACATGGATTTTAATATTTTGTTGCATGATTTTAGAAGTAAGGATTACCTGCTGGTATATCATACAGCAGAAGATTTGAAAATGAATCTCAGAAGTCTCATCAGCAGGCTTTTGAACATTGTTCAGCAAAAGGATTCCGCCGATGCCATAGTTCAGATAAAGGAATATATAGAAAATAATTATGGAGATTCGCTGAATGCAGCAGAGCTTGCACAGCGGTATGGTCTGAGTGTAAGTTATCTGTCGACCTTGTTTAAAGAGAGGACAGGGGTCAATCTTACAGCTTATATAGAAGGAATCCGTATGGAGAAGGCGAAAAGTCTGTTGAGAAGCAGGGAGTGGACGGTGACGGAGGTGGCGCTTCATACCGGTTATTCCAACTCCAACTATTTCTCGAAAGTATTTAAGAAGTATACAGGAATCACGCCGCGGGAATTCAGGGAAACTGAGCGAAAAAAATAGTATAAAAAGAAAGGATACAGACATGTCAGGGGGAATTTTTTCACCAGATGGAAGACTGGCGCTTACTTTAAATAAAGTATCTGATCTGGCGATTTTGAATGTGTTATGGCTGCTATGCAGTATTCCGGTGATAACGGCAGGTGCAGCTACAACGGCGCTGCATTATGCCGCAATGAAAATGAAAGCCGGAGATCAGGGATATGTGATCAGGAATTTTTTTCATTCCTTTAAGGAAAATTTTCGGCAGGCCACGATTATCTGGTTGCTCTGTATACTGGCAGCGGGAATTCTTGTCATAGATTTCTGCATTATTTTTCAGAGACTGCCGAATCAGATGCAGTGGGTGAGCGTTCCTGCCTGTATGGCGGCAGCAGCATTTTTATTTATGTTCAGCTATGTATTTGCAGGGTTGGCTTTTTTTGAAGCATCTATCTGGAAAACCATAAAAAACGCATTTTTTATGTCAGTCCTGCATCTGCCGTATACATTACTTATTCTGGTTGTGGGAGCAGCTCCGGTCTGGGCGATTTTGATTTTTTCGGAGGAACTTGTGTTTGTTTCGTTTTTGGATGTGGTGATCATGCCTGCATTCTGTGTATGGGTAAATGCAAAGTTCTTTTTGAAGATCTTCAGCCAGCATCTGCCGGAAGAGGTTCAGAGCAGGCAGTACAACGAATAAGAAGTAAATGAGAAGTTATTTGGATTGATGAAACGATGGAGGCAATTTTATGAAGTTATCATTGCAGGGAATAGAAGATAAGCAGGTCTGGGAAGAGAAGGGATACCATCTTCCGCAGTATGATATTAAAAGAATGGTGAACAATACAAAAGAAAACCCTTTCTGGATTCATTTTGGCGCAGGGAACTTGTTCCGTGCGTTTCATGCAAATGTTGTCCAGAATATGCTGAATGAGGGAACCCTTGACAGAGGTCTGATTGTAGCGGAGGGATTTGATTATGAGATTATTGAGAAAATGTACACAGTGCATGATAATCTTGGAATTCTGGCCACACTTAAGGCGGATGGAACCATTGAAAAGTCCGTGACAGGGAGTGTGGCAGAAGCGCTGCCTTTAGATTCTGCGGATGAAGCGGCTTATGGGAGGTTGAAAGAAATCTTTGCAGAAGATTCTCTTCAGATGGCGACTTTTACGATTACGGAGAAAGGGTATAGCATTGCGAATGGAAAGGGAGAACTGCTCCCGGACGTGGCTGATGACTTTGTAAACGGTCCTGGGAAACCGGTAAGCTATATGGGCAAGGTGGCCTCTCTCTTATATGCAAGGTACCGGTCCGGAAAAAAACCCATTGCTATGGTAAGCACCGACAACTGTTCTCATAATGGAGATAAATTATATGCCGCCATTATGGCATTTGCAAAAGCGTGGGCAGATAACGGTAAGGTGGAGAAAGGATTTGAAGACTATATAGATTCTGACAGCGTTTCGTTTACCTGGAGCATGATTGATAAGATTACGCCAAGACCGGATGCATCCGTAGCGGAAATCCTGCAGGAAGATGGTGTGGAAGAACTGAAGCCGGTAGTTACCGCTAAGAAAACATACGTGGCGCCTTTTGTCAATGCAGAAGAGACGGAATACCTTGTTATTGAAGATGATTTTCCAAATGGACGGCCGGATCTTACGAAGGGCGGACTGATGTTTACGGACCGTGAGACGGTAGACAAGGTCGAGAAGATGAAGGTATGCACCTGTTTGAATCCGCTGCATACCTGTCTGGCTGTTTTTGGCTGTCTTCTGGGATATGAAAAAATTTCTGAGGAGATGAAGGACACAGAGCTGAAAAAGCTGGTGGAGATCGTAGGATACGAGGAAGGACTTCCGGTAGTAGTAGACCCGGGGATTTTAGATCCGAAGGAATTTATTGATACGGTTCTGACAGTGCGTGTAACCAATCCGTTTATGCCGGATACGCCGCAGAGAATTGCGACGGACACCTCACAAAAGCTGGCAATCCGATTTGGTGAGACAATGAAGGCATACGTTGAAAGTGAGACGCTGGATGTGAAGGAGCTGAAGATGATTCCTCTGGTTTTGGCAGGCTGGTTACGGTATCTGCTGGGAATCAACGATGACGGTGAGCAGTTTGAACTCAGTCCGGATCCCTTGCTTGGGGAGATCAGACCATGTGTTGAAGAACTCAGGCTTGGCGACAAGAATGTGGAAACTGCTGTGCGTCCGATCATGGAACGGGAAGATATTTTTGGAATCAATCTATATGAGATTGGATTGGCAGACAAGGTTCTTGGGTACTTAGAAGAACTGATCGCAGGAAAAGGTGCTGTCAGGAAAACGTTAAAAAAGTATTTGCAGTAATACGGATAGGACCAGTCTCGGGACGGCTGGTCTTATTTTATACTACTGAGTGCAGGTGGAGCATCGGCGGAAGAGGCTTTTTATGTAAGAGATGGAGAAAAGGGGATAGAAGATGTATAGGGTATTGATTATTGATGATGAGAAATTTATTCGAAAAAGTATCAGGAATCGCATCAATTGGGAAAAATACGGCTTTTCTGTGGCGGCAGAGGCTGGTAATGGAGCAGAAGCGATCCGGATTATGAGCGAAATCACTCCCCATTTGATTATAGTAGATATCCGTATGCCCGTAATGGATGGATTGGCATTTATCAAGGAAGCCAGGAAAAAATTTCCAAAGAGCATATATGTAATCATGAGCGCCTATAGTGATTTTGAGTATGCGAGAAGGGCAATGCAGCTTGGAGTAGCGGAGTATGTGTTAAAGCCGATAGAAGAAGAAGAGATGGAAAGAATCCTGGAAGAAGCAGCGTATCGGCTTAATAAAGAAAATGTAATAAAACAGATGAATCAGAGGGAATTCTGCGAAAGTGTATTCCCGGTAAACGGGACGAGAATCGGAGCAATGGCATTCTGGAATAAGGACGAAGAGTATGGAGAACGAATGGAAGAGGCGATCAGACGGAATCCTTATATAATAGAAAACCATATAAAATTATATTTTCTTGAAGAACACTGCCGGGAACATTGCTTTCTTTATCTGGCAGCAGGGGAGGGGTTAACAGAAGACGGTATAAGGAAGGCGCTGGAGAACCTGTTACAGGACGAAGAAAAGCATGTGAAAGCAGCATACTCGGGAATTTACGATGGCTCGAAAGTAAAGGAGGCAACATCCGAAAGTATTCAGACATTAAAAAGAAAAATCTTCTATCCGGACAGAACCATACTATATGCAGAGCCTTGTGATGGAAAAAAAGAAGAAAGATACAGAGCGCTTAAGGAAAAGATCCTATCGGCACAGAAGGGATTTCTGAAGCAGGAATACAGGAAGTCCATTCAGGAATTTATGAATATTGTGGATCAGACCATTTTAAAAGAAAATTCTATCCACAATATAGAGGAAGTAATACGGGAGATTATGTTACTGCTTTGGTATTTTGCAGAGGACCAGAGCAGCCGGACAGATTTTAATATTATGTTTCATCGCTTCCAAAGCCGTGATTACCTGTTGGTCTATGATACCGCCGATGAACTCAAGGTAAACCTAAAGAAGATGCTTTCCAGTTTTATGGAGCTATACAGTGACAGAAGGAGTAAGGAAACTGTTGATATAATTAAAGATTACATTAAGGAGAACTTTTTCGAGGATCTGAATGCCTCGAATATTGCCGGCAGATTTTATCTGAACCCAAGTTATCTTTCTACGATGTTTCGGGAAAAAACAGGAATGAAACTTATGAGTTACATTGAGGGGATACGAATGGAAAAAGCAAAAGAATATTTAAAGAATAATGTATGGACGGTTACAGAAATTGCAATCGAAACAGGTTATTCTGATTCGAACTATTTTTCTAAGGTATTCAAAAAGTATACCGGGGTATCACCAAAGCAGTATCGGGAGAGAGCGCTTCGGGATCGAAGCTTTGTATGAAGTTCTAGGAATATTTCAGATGACAACCAAAAAAATTTCTAGTTTTTACGGGAAACTTTCGATATACTGCATGCATCAGTTACTTAGTATTTGTTGTACTAGGGTGGATAATGAAAGGAGGAAATGTATGCAACAGAAAAGAAAGCGTACACATAACGGCTTTTGCAGAGGACTTAGTGTTCTGTCTTCAATAGCCGTTCTATCTTCTTCTGTGGTACCGGCAATGCCGGTCCTGGGGGCAGAAAAACCAGTGGGATCCCGCGTGGTATATTCGGGAGAGGGATATGAAAGAGATCTGGCGTTAGAGGTAGGCGGAGAGCCGTTCTTTTATAATGGTGTTCAGATCCGAATAGACAAAGAGGCGGACGTCTATGGTTTCAATGACGACCAGATCAAACAGCTTATGCAGATGGCAAAAGATGATGGATTTACAGTGGCGAATATGCAGATCCGGTGGTCCGATATTCAGCCGGACAAAAAGCTAAATGCCAAGGAATCAGCCACAGTTTCGGAAAAAGAGGCGGATCAGCCACAGACAGGGACATTGAAAGTGGAAGGCGCGGATGCGCAGGACGACCATTATACCTATCTGAAATATGATCTGAGCCAGTTTGCCGATCGGAATGCAATTGAAGCAGCAAAACTCCGGGTGAATCTTCCGGATGCCGAGAACGATCTTACAAAAGATCATGTCCTGTATGCGTATAATGTTACAGAGGATATGGAAGGGGCTGATTTTTCAGGCTTAACCTGGGAGAATACCCCTGTGAAGGATACTGAGACTTTCGCAGGCACATCTACGAAGGTATGGGATCCCGTGAAAAAGGCGACCTACTACGACATTGATGTGACGGAGATGGTGAATGAACAATTATCCCAAAATCCCGGGGCGGATGAAATTACGTTGATGGTATCGGCTGCTTTAAAAGAAGATGGGAAATCAAATGGAGAATTGATTCAGATAGAAAACGCAGCCTACGCCCCCCAGCTGGTTGTCTCAGAGGACAAGGATGAGTATGACTGGAGCTATCTGGATAAATATCTGGGCTGGGCCGAAGAAATAGGATTGAAGGTAGAGATACTGTGGTTTGCTACGGATACCTGCAGTATTACCTCGGACAACCGGGTGCCATTCTATGTATATAACCATTATCAACTGAGTATGGCAGATGTGGATAAGCCGTTTTTTAAGAAACAGTCGGGCGACTGGGCAGTGGCTTATGGAATCTACTGGTATCTCATGTGTAAAAATGATCCAAATATGAAGGCGCAGGAAGCTGCTACGCTGAAGGCTTTATTTAATCATGTAGCGGAATTTGATGCGGAAAATGGAAATAAAAATACCGTAGTAGGCTGTCAGGTCAGCAATGAACCCAATGTATCCAGACTGCACAATGGAAGCGTATATGATGCAAATGGAACAAAAGTTCAGCATTGTATGTGCGAAACCTGTCAGAAGCTGAAGAAAGAGCTGAACTTAAGTGATCAGGGATTTCGGGATTATACAATGTTCGAATACAATAATAATCTGGCGAAGGCAGTGAAAACATCGAATTACCCGGTATGGACCCGTGTGAACAATGTACAGGGAAATGATGCATGGGGCGTTACCTATAACGAACAGAAACGGAGAGAAGGAGGAACAGATAAAGACGGCGGTACCTATCTTGATTTTATCGGCCTGGATCCCTATGGATGGGGCAGAAAAAACTTATATGATTATGGTACAGGCAGCTATTCCACAGGACAGAATCTTCCGGTTGTTATGGAGAGCGGAGGGGAGAATTCCATGTCTGCCCTGATGATGCTTGCGACGGTTGCCGGCGGCGGATTCTATAATGTATATGATCTGTGCAGCTCGGATGGACATCATCTCTACGATCAAAATATGCAGCCGCGTGTTATTGCAGCCGGTGATAAATATTTGCCGGAAGGCGGAACTTACATTGAGGATGTACGCAACCATAATAAGCTTCTGAATAAGATTGCTTATGAACTTGCAGTGAAAAAACCGGATAGTCTGGGCGGTAAAGATCTGTTGTTCTTCAATTGTGAGGGAACGGAGCTTCAGAATATTAATGTGACAAAGCAAATAGAAGGTATGGATGTGACATACAAGTCCAATACCAGGTATGCTTCCGGAATTGCCGTAAAGAGAAGCGGTAATGAAGTTGTACTTCTCAACACACAGGGGAAGGATGCCACATTTACCCTGTCACAGATCGCGGATGATGTGAAGTCAGTTGAATATGGTCAGTATGAAGGTACTGAATGGGCATCAGATGCCGGGGAAGTCAGCTATCAGAAGTCGGGCAGCGATCTTGTAGTAAAGATGCCTGTATTCTCCTGTGTCCGTGTGGAGACAAACAGCGAACTTCCGAAACCGACTTATTATGAGACCGAGGATCTGGTGGAAGCCGGAAACGTGACAGTATCCAATGGATTACAGATTAACAATCATAGTGAAAACGGAGCCCACGGCGGCCGGTGGACGGAAATTAAAAATGCACCGGTTGGCGCTAAGGTGACTTTTGAGATTATGGTTCCGGAGAATCTGTCTGCGGCCCAGATCGCAACCGGCTATAAATCCAATACACCGGGACGTGCAACGGTGCAGCTCTCTGTGAATGGCAAGAATTATGGGACACCTTTGGATATGACAGGAGAGTATGGATATCGGATTTCCGAAGCAGGTCCGATTGTAGAGCTAAAACCGGGACAGAAAAACACACTGACCTATACGGTCACAAAGGCAGGACATGTCTGCTTAGACTATATTAATTTTATCAAAAGAGATTCCATGCCGGATGCATTAGAAGGGAAAATATTGATAGATGAAGATTTTTCGGATGCGAAAGATACCTTTGGTTTTCCAAGAGGAGCATCTGTCTCAGACGGCGCATTACATATTACAGAAGGCATGGGAAATTACACAACATCTGTAAAAAACTTTGATGCGGAGATATTAGGACAGTCAGCAGTAGAATTGTCCTTTGACTGGAAATCCAATGTGACATCAAACGGGAAAAAGAGTGGAATCGAATTCCGTGATCTGTATGGAAAACTGATCTTTGCTCTGGCAAGTAAGTCGGGAACAGAACTGCGTTATTCGGTTACGTCCCGGGATTCCGATTCCACAAGGTGTGAATACGACTGGGAGCCCAAATGGACATCGGCTGCCATGGACAGGACAAAGACCTATACGGTACGCCTGGTGGCTGATTTTGAAAACCATATAGTAAGCTATTCCATAGCAGAAAAAGATACGGGAAATGTCATAGCCCAGCAGATCAATGTTCCGATAGAGGCTGAGAGTATGGCGAAAATGGTTGCCGCAAACTATTATACGGTTGAGAATCAATCCTATGTGGGAACACAGGATATTGATAATTTTAAACTGATCGGAAAAGATGATGCGGTGGATCTGCCTTACAAAGGAAAAACAATCTATGCCTTTGGCGATGATATTATGGCAGGATATGCGTATGAAAAAGCAGGCTACGTACAGTTTGCGGCAGCGGCAGAGGGCATGGAGGTATCTTATGACGGGGCAGTAAACGGAGCCACTGTCATGGAAAGCGATAAGCAGATACTTTCTCAGATTGAAGCAGCTCCTGCAAACTCTCCGGATGTGGTAATTTTCAATGGCGGGATCAATGATTTTGGAACAGCATTTGATAAAGCTTCCTTCTCAACAGCATTTGAAAATATGGTTACCCGGATGAGCCAGAAGTGGCCGGAGGCAAAGCTTATTTATACAACGGCCCATAAAATGAGCGGGGCAGCTTCAGGTATAGCAGAAGCGGATCAGGAGCAGATGTATCAGATTGTGACGGATATCTGTAAGAAGCACGGTGTTTGTGTGGCTGATTTGTACCAGACTATGGATGCCAGTGAAGATACCTGCAGACAAAATAAAACATTTGACGAGTTAGGGCAGGATAGCTTGCCTGGCACTATGGCGACGATATCCAGCGAAAAATTTTCAAGCCAATACCCTTCCGGCAAATATCCGAATTTCACCGGTATCAGGGAGCATTATGTGCCTGCCATAGCAGCAGCGCTTAGAAAGTCTGCAGGATCCGGGGATGTACATGAATTTGAGGATGTACACGAAGACGACTGGTTCCGTAAGGATGTGGCTTATGTAAGTGAAAAAGGCATCATGACCGGTTTAAAGGAAACTGTTTTTGGACCGGAAGCAGAGCTTTCCCGTGCAGAGTTTGCCACCATTCTTTACCGGCTGGCAGGAAGTCCGGAAGTAGCTTATGAGAACAAGTTCTCAGATGTAAAAGAAGGTGAATTCTATACCAGTGCAGTAATGTGGGCAAGCGAGCATAAGATTGTTAACGGATATGGGAATACAGGGCTGTATGAGCCGGGCAGAAGCATAAGCCGTGAGGAGCTTTCTGTGATGCTGCGCCGTTACGCTGCATACAGCGGTCAGGATGTTACCGCCGCTGTTGATCTTTCCTCCTATCCGGACGGTGATTCGGTCAGTGAATTTGCAAAAGAGGGAATGTCCTGGGCAGTTGCGAATCGAATTATCCTGGGAGCAGAGGGACAGCTTTTGAAACCGCAGGATAGAGCAAACCGTGCAGAATGTGCGGCAATCATTCACAGATATCTGGAAAAATAGAGAATTCTAACAAAAGTGCCCTGGAGATACAAATCTCAGGGCATTTTTGAAATAAATAAGCTCAGGCAGACCCGTTTCATAACGTGTTGTGCCTGTGCGAAACGAAAGGAAACGATATAAAATGGAAATGACATTCAGATGGTATGGAGCAAAATTTGATACGGTAACCTTAAAGCAGATCCGGCAGATCCCAGGGGTCACAGGTGTGATAACAACCCTGTATGATACCCAGCCGGGAGAGGTATGGAGCAGAGAAAGGATTCGTGCAATGATTGATGAGGTAGAAGCGGAAGGGCTTCACATTGCAGGAATTGAGAGTGTAAATGTTCATGATGCAATTAAAACGGGTGCACCGGAACGTGACAAATATATCGATCATTATATTACAACGCTGGAGAACCTGGGAAGAGAGGGGATCCATCTTGTGTGTTACAACTTTATGCCGGTGTTTGACTGGACGAGGACAGAGCTTGCAAGAAAGCGTCCGGATGGCTCTACCGTACTTGCTTATACCCAGGAGGCCATTGATGCATTGAATCCGGAAGAAATGTTCGGATCCATTTCTGCGGACTCAAATGGCAGTCTTCTCCCGGGATGGGAGCCGGAACGTATGGCGCATATTAAAGAATTATTTGAGATGTATAAAGATATTGATGATGAAAAATTATTTGAAAATCTGAAATATTTTCTTGAGAGGATTATGCCTGTCTGCAATCAATATGATATTAAGATGGCAATCCACCCGGATGATCCGGCATGGAGTGTATTCGGACTTCCGCGTATTATTATCAATAAAGAAAATATTCATCGTATGATGAAGATGGTAGATGATCCGCATAATGGTGTAACGTTCTGTTCGGGTTCCTATGGGACAAATCTGGAAAATGATCTCCCGGATATGATTCGTTCTTTGAAAGGAAGAATTCATTTTGCACATGTCCGCAACTTGAAATTTAATTCTCCCACAGATTTTGAAGAATCGGCACATCTTTCTTCAGACGGGACATTCGATATGTATGAGATTATGAAGGCATTATATGATATTGGATTTGAGGGTCCTATCCGTCCGGATCATGGACGCATGATCTGGGATGAAGTGGCAATGCCGGGTTACGGACTTTACGATCGTGCATTAGGGGCAGCATATCTGAATGGTCTGTGGGAGGCGATTGAAAAATCATCTTAAGGAAATTGTTAGAAAGGTTTTCGTTCAGACCGTTACATTGACGCTTACAAAAAAAGAATATAGCATTACAGATGGAAAGGAAAAGATATGTGTTTCGTTGAGAAAATTCAAAGTATGGGTGTTGTACCTGTTGTCGTATTGGCGGATGCAAAGGATGCCGCTCCTTTGGCAAAGGCACTGTGTGAAGGGGGACTTCCCTGTGCGGAGGTGACATTTCGTACAGAGGCTGCAGAAGAGTCTATTCGGATTATGACTGCGCAGTATCCAAAGATGCTGGTAGGTGCAGGGACAGTGGTGAGTACAGAGCAGGTTGAACGTGCAGTAAAAGCGGGTGCAAAATTTATTGTAAGTCCGGGGTTTGATGGAGAAGTTGTAGATTATTGCATAGAAAAGAATATTCCGGTATTTCCGGGATGTGTTACACCGTCAGAGATTATGCAGGCGGTAAAGAGGAATCTTAAAATCGTAAAATTCTTTCCGGCAGAACAATATGGGGGAGTTGACGCGATAAAAGCTCTTGCAGCGCCTTATGCAGGTATAAAGTTTATGCCCACAGGAGGTATCAACATCAAGAATCTGGAAAATTATCTTTCATGTGATAAGATCGTAGCCTGCGGCGGAAGCTGGATGGTAAAAGGTGAGCTGATCAAAGCAGGTGAATTTGAAAAGATCAAGAGTCTGGTAAAAGAAGCAGTCAGGCTTGTAGAGGATATACGAAACAAATAAAACAGGATAGAAATCGGAGGCTGTAATTATGGGTAAAAAAGTGGTGACCTTTGGAGAACTTATGCTGAGACTGGCACCGGAGGGCTACTCCCGCTTTGTTCAGGCGGATACGTTTGGTGCAACTTATGGAGGCGGAGAAGCAAATGTCGCAGTATCTCTCGCTAATTATGGGTTTGATGCGGCATTTGTGACGAAACTCCCGGAGCATGAGATTGGACAGGCAGCAGTGAACGCATTGAGAAAATATGGTGTAAATACAGAATATATTGTTCGCGGCGGTGACAGGGTGGGTATTTATTTCCTTGAAAAAGGCGCTTCCCAGAGACCTTCAAAGGTTATTTATGATCGTGCAGGTTCATCGATCTATACTGCGGATAAAGGGGATTTTAACTGGGAAAAGATATTTAGCGGCGCAGAGTGGTTTCATTTCACAGGTATTACTCCTGCGCTCAATGAGAATGTCGCCGGAATCTGTCTGGATGCCTGCAAGGCAGCGAAAGCTTTTGGGGTTAAGATTTCGTGTGATTTAAATTATCGTAATAAATTATGGAGTAAAGAAAAAGCGGGCAAGGTGATGGGCGAGCTCTGTAAATATGTGGACCTGTGTATTGCAAATGAAGAGGATGCATCGGATGTATTTGGAATCAAGGCGGACGATACAGATGTCTATGCAGGAGAAGTAAACCATGAGGGATATAGAGAAGTAGCCAGAAAGCTGACAGATCGTTTTGGGTTTGAGAAGGTAGCGATAACGTTGCGGGAGTCTCTGTCTGCAAATGATAATAACTGGTCGGCGATGCTTTTTGATGGAAAAGAGTACTATTTCAGTAAAAAGTATAAAATGCATATTGTCGATCGCGTGGGAGGAGGAGACAGCTTTGGAGGAGGCTTGATTGCGGCTATTCTGAATGGTTATGATCCTCAGATGTCCATTGAATTTGCAGTGGCAGCGTCTTGTCTGAAGCATTCGGTTGAAGGTGACTTTAATCTGGTATCAGCAGATGAGGTGCTGAAACTTGCCGGTGGAGACGGGTCAGGACGTGTGCAGAGATAAGAGGGGGCAGGATATGAAAAAGTTTATGGATAAGGATTTTCTGCTGTCGACCGAGACTGCCCGAAAATTATATCATAAATATGCAGCGAACATGCCGATTCTGGACTATCATTGTCATATTGATCCACAGGAAATAGCAGAGGATAAGAAATTTGACAATATTACGCAGATATGGCTTGGAGGTGACCATTATAAATGGCGTCAGATGCGTTCTAATGGTATAGAGGAAAAGTATATTACCGGTGAAGCACCTGACAGAGAAAAGTTCCAGAAATGGGCAGAAACATTAGAAAAGGCCATTGGAAATCCGCTGTATCATTGGAGTCATCTTGAACTGCAAAGATATTTTGGATATGATGGCATCTTAAACGGAGAAACAGCAGAAGAGGTATGGGAGATCTGCAACAAAAAGCTTCAGGAGAAGGCATTTAGTGCCAGGGGGTTGATTCAGGCATCCAATGTTACCTTGCTTTGCACGACGGATGACCCGGCAGACAGTTTAAAATGGCATAAGATTATTTGGGAGGATTCGGAGTTTACAACTCAGGTTCTTCCTGCATGGAGACCGGAAAAGGCAATGAATATTGCAGCGCCGGGATTCAAAACATATATGAAAAAATTAGGGCAGGCTGCTGGAATAGAAATACTTGATTTTTCAGGATTAAAGCGCGCATTGATTAAAAGGATGGACTTCTTTCAGCAAATGGGATGCCGGGAATCAGATCACAGTCTGGATTATGCGATGTATATACCGGCTTCTGAGAAAGAAGTTGAAAGTATTTTTGCCAAAGCAATGGCGGATACACCGATTTCCTATGAAGAGGAATTGAAATATAAGACTGCATTTCTTATATTTGCAGGAAAGGAATACAAACGACGCAATTGGGTGATGCAGCTTCATTATGGTGTGAAGCGGGATAATAATCGTAAGATTTACCGTATGGCCGGTGCGGATGCAGGGATTGATTGTATTAACAATTATACGCCGTCAGCGCAGCTTGCGGATTTGCTTAATGCGATGAATGAACAGGAATCATTGCCAAAAACAATTCTGTACAGTCTGAATCCTTCTGACAACGCAGCGATAGGTACCGTGATCGGATGTTTTCAGGATGATGAATGCGCCGGCAAGATTCAGCAGGGCAGTGCGTGGTGGTTTAATGATCATAAGCAGGGAATGACAGATCAATTGATTTCGTTGGCGAATCTTGGACTACTGGGGAATTTTATTGGAATGCTTACAGATTCCAGAAGTTTTTTGTCATACACGAGGCATGAATATTTCAGAAGGATTCTCTGTAATCTTATCGGGGACTGGGTAGAGAACGGTGAGTATCCGGACGATGAAAGGGTTCTTTCAACACTTGTGGAGAATATCTCTTATTGGAATGCAGTCAGGTATTTTGAGTTTAATCTGAAGAGTTAAAAAGTTAAAGTGATGCGATTCCTCCAAGGCAAACAGATGAAAAAAGCTGTCTGCCCTGGAGGACTTTTTGTTTTGGGGTGACAAGAGAAGTTTAAGTGGAGACAGGCTTGAAGGAAGGAGAAAAGAATAGTAAAATTATACAGATAACAAATGTGCAGATCAAAGTGGGTTGAAAAGGATGTGTGAAAATGAAAAAGAGTGCATGCGGGATAAAAGCAGTGATATTCGATATGGATGGCCTGATGTTTGATACGGAACGCATAGCGGCCGTGGGATGGAGGTATGCAGGTGAGAAATTGGGATTTGAGATTACGGAACAGGAGTTGTGTCAGCTGAGGGGACTCAATGTCATTGCGGGGCGGAAACTTTTTCATACGTGGTACGGTGACCGGGTGACGTATGACGAAGGAAGGAGTCTGAGGGCTGCATATGTAAAGCAATACATAGAAAAACATGGAACACCGGTAAAAGATGGTTTGGAAGACCTGTTCGCATACTTAACGAGTCACGGTTATCAAAAGGCAATTGCGACTTCATCATCCCGGGAGACAGCAGAGCGATATTTTCAGTCTGCGGGGCTTGCGTTTGATTTTGAGCAGTCTGTTTGCGGCACAGAAGTTGCTGTCAGTAAACCGGCGCCGGACATCTTCCGGAAAGCGGCGGAGAAATTGAACCTGAAACCGGAACAATGCCTGGTTCTGGAAGACAGTTATAATGGTGTGCGTGCCGGAGCAGCCGCAGGATGTCAGGTGGTGATGATACCGGACATACAGGAACCGGACGAGGAAATTCGAAAATTATGCAGAAAGGTCTGCAGGAATCTTAGAGAGGTCATTCCGGTTTTGGAGAATCGTTCTAAAAACGATCAAAATGATGTGCTGGAAGGTTCGGAGGGCAATATAAATTTCAGAGAGAAACGTGATTGAACTATTGCGCACAAGTTTTATACATAGTTCAGGAAAAACACACATAGAAGGGGCGGAACTATTAGTGCAAAAGAGAGAAGAATATTTAAGTATAACAGAGATGGCAAAATTGCGTAATGTGACAACAGAAACGTTGAGGCACTATGATAGAATCGGTCTATTGCCGCCGGACTATATAAATGAGCACAATGTTCGCTTTTATTCTGTTTTAAAATATGAGAAGCTTGGAACCATAAAAGAATTAAAACAATTAGGTATGAGTCTTAGTGAAATTAAAGCATATTTTGAAAATAGAAATTATCAAAGTTCAAGGGAATTATTACAAAGACAGAATGGTTTAGTTCGAAATAAAATGAAAAGTCTGATATACCTTCAGCAGAAAATAGAGAGTAAAATCTGTTTTATGGACTCCCTTGAGGATTGTATCAAAATAGGAAAACCTTACATAAAGATTTTACCCAAAAGATATTATATCTCATCAGAAAGCAAGGTAGGAAATGAAATTGAACTTGCATATGAAGCAATGCAGCTTGAGCGAAAAGTTTATGAGAATGAAAGATGCCTGCCAATTTACGCTACGGCGCGCTATGGCGGTATTTTTTCTCTGGAAGAACGAAATGATAAGTCTGTTCAGATCATTATGTTTTTGGAAAGTTTTTCAGAGATGTTGGATGCGTCTTCAATGCCGGAAGGTAAATATCTGTGTATTCAAAAACAGGGTTCCTTCTGGGAGTGGAAGGAAACGATACAGCAACTAAAGAAAATTATACAAGATGAAAACTACAAGGTTGAGAAGCCAATTATAATTGAAAATGTGTTGGTGGATTATACGATTACGGATATAGAAGAAGAAAGAATTTTTGAATTTCAGGTTCCGATTTGTTAAAGGGACTATTTAGGAATATATTATAAAAAGGATAAAAATTTTTAAAAAAAATGTGAATTATTAACACTTGACCTTGGTGTAACACAAAGCTCTATACTTTGTTTAGGTTGATCAATCCGATTCTAATATGAGAGAAGGAGTTACACTATGGCTGAAATCAAAAAAAATAATAATTCTGCAAAACATTCATTGGATTCGGAGATTGTTCCGTTGCCGTTCGGTGGCATTGCCACATTTGGCAAGTATCCAAATACAAGGGAGCTTGATAATGTGGACATTGCAATCATGGGTGTTCCATATGATGCCGGAGTTACTTATAGATCTGGTGCAAAAATGGGACCGCGTGGTATGCGGGACGTATCATATTCCGTAATGAACTTTAATCATAGTTGGGATACGGCAGATTTTACGCTTGATAAGGCATGTCCTAATATTATTGATTATGGTGATGTTGGATATTCCTATGGCTCAAATGCTACGGAAGTAATGTTTAAAGAGTCATATGAGCATGCAAAGAAAATTTTAGAATCAGGTGCAAATTTAATGACGTTAGGTGGAGATCATACAATTCCATATGGTATGGTGCGGGCGGCATATGAGGTTTATGGTAAATTAGCACTTGTACATTTTGATTCGCATCAGGATTGCTGGCCAAGTTATGGAAATTATAGTCATGCCAATTTTTCATATGACTTATGGAAAGAAGGCTGTATTGATGATAAGCACTCCGTTCAAGCTTATATTCGTACTGATTTTCCTATGGATCCTAATATTCCGCAACCAGAGTATAAGATTATTTTTGCACCGGAAGCATTAAAGATGGGACCGAAAGAATTGGCTAAAAAGATAAAAGAAATTGTTGGAGATATGCCTGTCTATTTAACATTTGATATAGACAGTATTGATCCGGCATTTGCACCGGCAACTGGTACACCTGTAATTGGAGGTCCGAGTTCAGGTGAAGCTTGTGAGGTACTTCGCAATTTGGAAGGAATTCGTGTTGTAGCGGCGGATATTGTTTGTGTTGCACCCACATTAGATCCGCCGGCACAAACTACATGTTTTGTTGCAGATACTGTAGTACAGAATTTATTATGTCTGCTTGCTAAAGCACGACTTGCAAGAAATAAATAACAATAAACAGGTTTCAGTCAATGGCGGCTATACAAAGAGGTATTGCCGTCTTTTGTGACTGGAATTTTTTAATTAGCAATAGGAGGCAGTTTGAATGGAATTTTCCAGAGTAGAGATTGTAATCGGAATGAGTAAATTACCGGCGTTAAAGAAGTCTTTGAGTAAGCTAGGCGTTAGTGGTATGTCAGTCATACAGGTAATCGGATGTGGCGTTGAAAAGGGTACTTATGAATACGAAGGCGAATTGAATGATGAGATGGAATTACTTCCAAAACAATTAATTATGGTTGTGATAGAAAACAACAAGATTGATAAATTGGTAGAAATTGTCAAAAAGGAATTGTATACAGGACATATAGGAGACGGAAAAATCTTTATATCTCCGATTACCAATATCATTCGGGTGAGAACTGGAGAAGAAGGTGAAGAGGCATTAAAGTAAAATGGGAGGAATAGGTTTATGGGTGAAAATAAGTTAGGTTTTCCCAGTGTATTGGCAGCAGGCGTAGGTCTTATTGTGGCAACAAGCAGTTTGATGTCATTGGGACAAGGCACGGGTATGGTTGGAATGTCTTTTGCGATTGCAATGGTGATTGCGTGTGCAATTAATATATGCAGTGCAATGTCTATTGCTGAGTTGAATTCGATCATGCCAAACCTTACAGGAGGTTTGGCGCAATACACTTTAGTTAGTATGGGACCATTTATGGCAATTGTTTCAATGGTTGGTGGATATTTATTCTGCAATGTTATTTCAGCCAGCGTAGAGTGTGCTATGTTTGGAAATTCAATAAATAGTGTAATCCATACAGGAATACCGTCCAACGTCTTATGTATCATAATGTTGATTGTTATGACTGCTGCAAATTTAAGAGGTATTGATATCTTTGCAAAAGTTCAGAATCTGGTGGCGTACAGCCTAATTGGTTCGTTGGTTATAATGGGGGTCATTGGGTGCTTCAAGATAGGAGCAGAGCCAGCGATAGATCAAGCATGGTCAATGAGCCAGGAACCATCTGAGATCATGTCTATGATCGGGTTGGCATTCTTCCTTTTTATAGGATCAGAGTACGTCATTCCGATTGCAAAGAATGTTAAAAATGCAAAAAGAAATCTTCCGTGGGGAATGATAGCCAGTTTATTGGTGGTATGCTTTATGCAATTTATAATTATGCTAGGTATGCACAATTATACACCGTGGAATGAACTGGCAGAAAATAGTACACCACATATCTTCTATGGGACTTCTGTTTTGGGAAGATTTGGAACAATATGGATGATTTTAGTTTCAATTTTGGCTGTTGTCAGTACTACAAATTCTGTCATTAGTTCCTTGTCGTATCTTTGTGCTGGAATGGCTAAAATTGGGTTGCTGCCGCTTATATTTCTGAAAAAAAACAAACACGGAGCACCATATGTAGGTATTCTTGGAATCAGTGGGATAATGATGGTAATCAATATTCTTGGTTTATCCACTACAAAACAGATATCTTTCGTGATTCTGGTAGGATGTGTGTATTATATGTTCTCTTATATTATCTCAAATGTGAATGTACTTATTTTCAGAAAGAGATTTGCAAAGGTTCCCAGAAATTTTAAAACCCCATGCGGAATTTTAGTACCAGTGCTTGGTATTTTAGGTAATGTTTTTATGATCATAAACGTTGATGGCGATCCGGTAATAAAGTTGAAAATTTATTTGGTTTGTGGAGGAGTGTTTGTTGTTTTGAGTATATACGCATTTTTTTGGATTTGGAAGGTTATGAGAAAAAAGCTGTTTCAGCCCATTGACATCAAAGAAGTTATGGCCATGGAGAATGATTTGTATTTAATCGCACATAGGCGGGATGGGGAAAATAAAGTTTGTTGTAGTACTGATAGGAATATGCGGAGGAGGTAATGGATAATTATCTTTCAAAACTGTTTCTTTTTTTTAAAAGCATTGACAGAAGAAAGATAATGTGTTAAACTTTCTGACAAGCAAGCAGATAAAAGGGAGTAGCCGAACGCCGAAAGGTGGGTTTGAAACCGTCATCCGATGCCGAGAGGTATCCGTATCAAATGAGATGTGCAAGACTTTTATTGTGGCAGACGTGTCATGATGAGAGTCTTTTTCTTTTACCTGAAAAGGTAATCTCTGACGGGAAAGGAGTGACAGAGTTGTTCTTTCCATACATAAAATGTAGGAGGAACAGAAAAAAGCAGACAGAAAGGAGTGGTTCGATGGGTTGTCTTGGTAATTTATTGTGGTTTCTTTTTGGCGGTTGTATCAGTGGGCTTGGATGGCTGCTTGCAGGATGCCTGTGGTGTATCACCATCGTGGGAATCCCAATTGGAGTTCAGTGTTTCAAATTTGCTTCCTTAAGTTTTTTTCCATTTGGAAAGGAAGTCATTTACGGAGGCGGAGCAGGTTCTCTCTTGCTGAATATCATCTGGTTGCTGGTGACGGGGCTTCCGATGGCAGGTGTACACGCAGTAAACGGTTTGCTGCTTTGTATCACGATTATCGGAATTCCGTTTGGATTACAACAGTTTAAACTTGCCAAACTGGCACTTTTGCCATTTGGCGCTGAAATTAGATAAGGAGTATTTAAAATATGAAGTCAGGAAAAACAGGATCAGGAAAACGGGGATTTGGAAGAGTATTGCTGATACTTTTGGTACTGGTACTTGCAGGTGCTTATTATTATGTGACGTTACCGGCAATCAATATTCACAGTCAGGGATTCTGGGGATTTATTATCCTTTTTTTGGTATTGCTTTTCGTGTTCTATGGATTGAGAAAGCGGATGCGAACCGTCTATGAGATCAAAGAGAGCAAGGTATTAAAGGGCGGTGGATTATTGATTGGAGCACTGCTTTTGATTCTTCTGATCGGAACAATTTTATCATCACCGATTGTCAATGCAAAAAAATACCGGGATCTGATGGTGCCGACAGAACGGGAGTTTACCGAAGATCTCCCCCAGATCAGTTTTGATCAGATTCCCCTTTTGGACCGGGACAGCGCTATTCTACTTGGAAACCGGAAGATGGGCAGCATGGTGGACATGGTATCCCAGTTTGAGGTCAGCGATCTGTATTCTCAGATTAATTATCAGGGGATTCCGGTCCGGGTATCTCCCCTTGTATATGCAAGTCCTGTTAAGTGGTTTACGAACCAGTCGGAAGGAATTCCGGCGTATATGATGATTGATATGGCAAACCAGGATACCACACTGGTAAAACTGGATAAACCAATCAAATATTCCAAGTCAGAATATCTGAACCGGAATATTTACCGTCATCTGCGCTTCCGTTACCCGACTTATATGTTTGATCAGATCAGTTTTGAGATCAATGATGAAGGTGTTCCCTACTGGGTATGCCCGGTGAAAGAATATACCATCGGTCTGTTCGGCGGTCAGACCATCGGGCGTGTGGTTTTATGTAATGCGCAGACCGGAGAAACAGAAGATTATCCGATTGAGGATTGTCCCCAGTGGGTAGACCGGGCGTATCCGGCAGATTTGCTGCTTGAGCTGTATAATTATCATGGATCACTGAATAATGGTTTTCTTAACAGTATTCTGGGGCAGAAGGGTTGTCTGACATCAACGGAAGGCTATAACTATATCGCTATGGATGATGATGTATGGGTGTATACCGGAATTACTTCTGTTAATGCGGATCAGTCTAATGTGGGATTTCTGTTGATTAATCAGAGAACCATGGAGACCAGATATTATGCAATCTCCGGTGCAGAAGAGTTTTCAGCGATGGATTCCGCAGAAGGTCAGGTACAGAATCTGGGGTATCAGGCCGCATTTCCGTTGTTGATGAATATTGCGAATGAGCCAACCTACGTAATGGCGCTGAAAGACGAGGCAGGGCTTGTGAAAAAATATGCGATGGTGAATGTGCAGAAATATCAGAATGTGGCGATTGGTGATAATATATCAGAGTGTCAGAGTGCTTATGTAAAAATGCTGAAAAACAGCGGTATTACATCGTCGGAGGGTGGTGAGGCAGGCATACAGAAAGTGACGGGTAAAATTTCCAGAATTGCACAAAGTGTTATTGAGGGGAATTCGCATTTCTATCTTGTGTTGGAAGGAGAAGAGAGAATCTTTGATATTTCGATTACGGATTTTGTAGAAATTGTCCGATATGATGTCGGAGATTCCATTACACTGGAGTACATGGAAGGCGATCCTCTATGTGTCGTGACGGCATTGCCTGAGAGGTAAAAATGCAGCAAAACCATAATTTTTTACGGAGTTTTTGTTAAATGCAAAGAAAAACGTTTCAATTGCCGAATTTAAGAAGACTTTTGTGCATATTATACAAGAATCCCTATGGGGAGTTGTTGAAAAATTGGAAATATGTTATGATGATAGCAAATTAAAAAGATAAAATATGCAAAATATACTAAAACGTTCTACCAGTATAAAACCACATTTGAGATGCAACAATAGAAAATTGGGAAGGAGGGATAGGCGTTTAAATCGAGCGGGCAGAACGAGTGTGGAAATTATATGATAAAGAAAGGAAAGTATGTGTATTGCTTTTAGATACATGATACGGGGGAACATTATGCAAAAACAGAAACGAATGATTTCTATACTTCTATCTTTTTTAGTATTGCTGTCATGTGTATTTGGCAACGCAGCGGTGATTCCGCTGTATGCTCAGGAAATGGGAACTTTGGAACAAAATTCCGTCACATATGTACAGATTACGGATTTAAGTACCATTTCTGCCGATGAGCAATACGTGTTGGTAGGGTGGCGGTATTTTGGCGGTACAGATCCGGATGCAACGAAAGGCTATGTCTTGCATAGCGATAATAATGGAAATTTGCGTGCAGTGACATCCGACAGCTACGCCAGCATTACGTATGCGGAGAATGGAGGCGTGCTGCCGGATTTGGCACTCTGGAATCTGACCGGAAGCGGAGAAACTTTTACAATACGGAATGTTTCCACCAAGAAGTATCTTGGTAATGACCTTTCTTTCGCCAGTGAGGAAGGTGCGGAGTTTACATTTACTGGCGGAAGTGTCAATGGATGTGCCAATTACGCAATCGGTGTCAATGGAAAATCAATCCGCTATTCCGGGACTTCCGGGAAATTCGGACTGAGCGGAGGTGCGCCGGCGACCGAAGTTACCAGAACAAATGCATGTAATTTTACAATTTATAAAGTTCAGACGGTACAGAATCAAGACCAGAGTCACAGTATCTTTTTTGCCTCGGATTATCAGGGGAGTCCTGCCGAGGCTAATCTTACAGCGATTAGTAAAACGATTAAGGAGTCCGGTGTAACGCCCGAGGTGGCTGTATGGTGCGGGGATTATGTAGATGGCAGTGTTTATGAGGATGGAGCTGATATCAGTCCGAGCGAGATGATGTGCCAGTGATGTATACCATTACAAAGGGCACGCTGAACGGTTGTGAAAATTTTGCATTATCATATGGAGGTAAGAGTCTCCGTTATTCCGGGACCAGCGGAACGTTCTCAAACAGCGGTTCCGATGGAGCAGCAGAGACAGCGCGGGGAAATGCCTGCAACTTTACAATTTATAAATATGAATGTAAAACACATCAGTTCGGAGAATGGGAAATTGTCAAAGAGCCTGGATGGGAGCAGGAAGGTGAGAAGTGCAGAATCTGTGAAATTTGTCATGCGGTCGAGACAGAGATGATTCCAAAGCTTGAAAAACTCCCATTTGTGGATATCGCAGAGAATGCGTGGTATGTGGATGCAGTCAGATATGTTTATCAGCATCAGATTATGAGCGGAATGGATGAGACACACTTTGCTCCGGAGGCAGATTTGAGCCGTGGGCAGTTTGCAGTGGTTCTTTATCAGATGGCCGGAAAACCAGAGGTAGATGATAAGCCAGTATTTGAGGATGTAAAAGATGGTGAGTATTATACGAATGCTGTTATGTGGGCAAATGCTAATGGAATTGTAACCGGATATGGAGACAGCGGATTGTTTGGACCAAATGACAGGATCAATCGTGAACAGATGGTGACCATGCTGTTCCGTTATGCAAAATATCTGGAGGCAGATGATCTGGAAGTCCGGGAGAGTTATGATAAATTCCCGGATGGCGAAAGGGTAAGTGCATTTGCATCAGAGGTGATGGAATGGGCCGTCGGAACGGGTATAATTTCCGGATATGAAGATGGGAGACTGGCACCGCAGGATTATACCAACCGTGCAGTTTGTGCGGCAATGGTTCAGAGATTTCTGAATAAATAATGGATGAAAAGAAAGCGCTGCGAGAGATTTGCAGTGCTTTTTTAGTACCGGCTTATCTGTCCGTTTTTCATGCTCCTGTGTGTAAAAAG
>ENA-OZJV01000043-OZJV01000043.1-human-gut-metagenome-genome-assembly--contig:-NODE-43-length-71084-cov-12.344986_pt1 | contig 71084 bp, 70 predicted proteins | sample MGYA00244179_ERZ653756 | MGnify/ENA primary metagenome ERZ653756 (study PRJEB26926, sample SAMN06165332) | human gut metagenome | biome: ENVO:00009003; feature: ENVO:2100002; material: ENVO:00002003...
GAGCAGAGGACTGAAAATCCTCGTGTCTCTGGTTCGATTCCGGAACCAGGCATTTTTGGAGCATTAGCTCAGTCGGTAGAGCACTTGACTTTTAATCAAGTTGTCCGGGGTTCGAATCCCCGATGCTTCATAAAAAGCAAGTCTTTTTTAGACTTGCTTTCTTTATACAGGCGGTTATGGCGGAATTGGCAGACGCGATAGATTTAGGTTCTATTGTCAACAGACGTGCAGGTTCAAGTCCTGTTAACCGCAGTCAGGGGCAGTGGTATAAGAACAATACCGCTGTTTTTCTTAGTGGCGTGTTTGTATAGTGAAGAAGGCAATTTTCAAACATACTCCAGATTTGGAAGAGTCTGAAAAAACTATTGTGGATACATGGTTTTTTTGATATACTATACCGTGTAAAGAAAGTTTCTTCTGGCCGTGAGGGCCAGTCTGTGAAGATTTTCCCCGAAAGAATAGAAGAATTTAATCTTTGAAGCAGGACTCTTGTGCTTTTTTGCACGGAGAAATGTGCGTGATAAGAAGGAGTTAGTTATGACAAGAGCGCAGTATGAATCATTACCTCTCGGCGAGCTGAAGCAGATTGCCAAGACGAGGGGGATGCGAAGAATCTCAACATTAAGAAAAGAAGAACTGATTCAGCGGATGTTGGAAGAAGATGAGAAGCAGCAAAAGTCCAGAGTGCAGGGGGCAAAACCGCAGATAAGCAGACCACAGGAAGTTAAGGAACAGGACTTGCGTTCTCAGGAAGCAAAAGTGCAGGAGCCAAGAATTCAGGAGACAGCAAACGCAGGGCAGACGATACAGACAAGCCGCAGTGAGAATGGAACAGCTTCCCAGACCTATACCAGACCGGTAAACGATGGAGACGAGCATTCTAAAAAAGATTTTGAACGGTTGGACAGCGGGGAGGAAGTGGAAGGAATTCTGGAGGTTATGGCAGATGGCTATGGGTTCATACGTTCGGACAATTTTCTGCCAGGGGATAATGATGTCTATGTAGCGCCGTCACAGATTCGCCGTTTTCGTCTGAAAACCGGAGATATTCTGAAGGGAAATACAAGAATTAAGTCTCCCACAGAAAAATTTTCGGCTCTTTTGTATGTGAAAAGCATCAATCAGATGCCGCCGGCGGTGAGCATGAGGCGTATGAATTTTGAAGATATGACTCCGATTTTTCCAAATCAGAGAGTTTATCTGGAACGTCCCGGCGGAAGTATGGCAATGAGGATTGTGGATCTGGTAAGTCCGATTGGAAAAGGGCAGAGAGGAATGATTGTGTCCCCGCCGAAAGCCGGAAAGACAACTATGCTGAAAGATGCGGCGAAGTCGATATTGCGTAACAATCCGGAGATGCATTTGATGATTCTGCTGATTGATGAGCGTCCGGAAGAAGTAACCGATATCAAAGAAGCGATTGCCGGACCGAATGTAGAAGTGATCTATTCTACATTTGATGAACTTCCAGAACATCATAAACGTGTGTCGGAGATGGTGATTGAACGTGCCAAGCGGCTGGTGGAAAATAAGCGGGATGTCGTGATCTTTATTGATAGTATTACAAGACTGGCCCGGGCTTATAACCAGACGGTTCCGCCCAGCGGAAGAACACTCTCAGGCGGTCTGGATCCGGCAGCGCTTCACATGCCGAAGCGTTTCTTCGGTGCGGCCCGGAATATGCGTGAGGGAGGAAGCCTGACGATTTTGGCTACAGCGCTTGTAGATACAGGAAGCAAGATGGACGATGTGGTTTATGAAGAGTTTAAGGGGACCGGTAATATGGAATTGATTCTGGACCGTAAGCTGCAGGAGAAGCGTGTATTTCCGGCAATTGATATTGCAAGGTCAGGAACCAGAAGAGAAGATCTGCTGCTTTCCAGTGAAGAACTGGAAGCAGTGAGTATTATGCGGAAGGCGTTGAATAGCATGAAGGCGGAGGAAGCTACGGAAAACCTGCTGAATATGTTTGCTCATACCAAGAGTAATCAGGAAGTGGTTTCTCTGATCCGCAGGCAAAAGTACATTTAGAAATTTAAAATAAAATTTTGAGGAAGCGCTTGCATTTATGGGAAACCTATGCTATAATTTGAAAGCTGTTTAAAATTGCAAGAAGTCCTGTAGCAATATGCTGCAAATAGATACTATAATGTAGAAGAGGTGAAAAAGATGAAAGACGGAATCCATCCAGTATACCATGAGGCAACTGTTACATGCAACTGTGGCAATACATTTACAACAGGATCTACAAAAGAAGACATTCACGTAGAAATCTGTTCTAAATGCCATCCGTTCTATACCGGACAGCAGAAGGCTGCTGCAGCACGTGGACGTATTGAGAAATTCAATAAGAAATACGGCATGAAATAAATAGTTGAAGAAGAGAATTGGGTTGAGGTTGGAAAATCTCAACCCATTTTACTATGAAAGTTCCGGACAGCGGCCATGAGGAGCGCATGCTTGCATGCAGCGAGTCATGGACATTGGACGGGCAAGCCGGTATGAGTAAGGAGGGCGAGAGCCCGGATTACGAATACCGGCGGCGATTGTGGGAGCACAAAGTGCGGAGCAATCGACTTTCATGAATGGTGACGTCTGCGCCAGCAGACATGTCCGTTTACTATAAAAGTCCCGTACAGCAGCCATGAGCCGGAGTGTGCTTGCACACGCAGGGTCATGGATACATGTCAGTTTACGATAACGAGGTAGTTGAATGAAATCATCCAATATCGGCGGACAGGCAGTCATGGAGGGCATTATGATGCGCCATGGCGATGAATATTCGATAGCAGTCCGTAAACCTAATAAGGAAATTGAAGTAAAGGTTGAACCTTATAAAAGCTTTATCAAGAATAAAAAGTTATTCAATCTTCCGATTATCCGTGGTGTTTTTAACTTTGTGGATTCTCTGGTGATCGGAACAAAGTGTCTGATGTACTCTGCCACATTCTTTGAGGATGAGGAAGAAGAAACGGTGAAAAAGAGTATGACAGAGGAAGAATTAAAGAAGCAGGAGGAGAAAGAAGAAAAGCAGGAAAAGTGGATCATGTACGGCACGGTTGCATTTTCCGTGGTGCTGTCTGTGGCTGTTTTTATGTTGCTTCCGTATTACCTCACAAATCTGCTGCGGCATGTCACAGATTCTCAGGGGATCATTGCATTTGCGGAGTCCGTGGTTCGTGTATTGATTTTTCTCTTATATCTGGGTCTGATTTCCCGTATGAAAGATATCCAGAGAATCTTCGAGTATCATGGTGCGGAACATAAATGTATTAATTGTATTGAACATGGAATGGAACTGAATGTGGAAAATGTTATGAAAAGTTCCAGAGAACATAAGCGCTGCGGCACCAGCTTTCTGTTTTTTGTCATGATTGTAAGTGCAGTATTTCTGATGTTTATACATGTCGAGTCCCATCTGTGGCGGGTGATTGTCAGAATTCTGCTGATGCCGGTGATCGCAGGAGTGTCATATGAAATCATCCGGCTGGCAGGACGAAGTGAGAATAAGTTTGTAAATCTGCTGAGCAAACCGGGAATGATGATTCAGCATATGACGACCCGTGAGCCGGATGAAGAAGAGGCGGAAGTGGCAATTGCGGCTGTGGAGGCTGTCTTTGACTGGCGCGCTTATCTGGCAGAAAATTTCGACTATCAATATGAGGCGGAGGAAGGAACAGAATCCGAAAAGCATTATGAATAAAAATAGCGAGATTTTATGTTCCATAAAAGCCTGGCTGACCTATGCCAGAGAATATCTGGAAGGCCGGGGAATTGAGGACGCACGTCAGGATGCATGGCTTTTGATGGAGTATGTATGTAATATCAATAAGAGTTTTTACTATCTTCACATGAATGATCCCATGGATGAGGAGGATGCTGCGCAGTATCAGGAACTGCTGCGGAGGCGGGGATCCCATATTCCAGTTCAATATCTGATTGGAGAAGCATGGTTTTACGGACAACCGTATCAGGTCAATGAAAACGTCCTTATCCCCCGTCAGGATACGGAAGTATTGATTGAAGAAGCATTGCAGCATCTGGAGCCGGGGATGCGTATTCTGGATCTTTGCACGGGGAGCGGCTGCATTCTTCTGACACTGGTACGCCATGCTTCTGTTACCGGTGCAGGAAGCGATATCTCACCCAAAGCACTCGAGGTAGCCCGAAAAAATGAAAAAGCACAGCATTTGAAAGGCTGTACCTGGATTGAAAGCGATCTGTTTGAAAACATCGGCGGAGCTTTCGACATGATTGTATCAAATCCGCCCTATATCGCAACCAAGGTAATCCCAACCCTGATGGAAGAAGTGCGAAACCATGAGCCAATCCTGGCTCTTGACGGCCACGAAGACGGACTCTATTTCTATCGAAAAATTGTAGAACAAGCTCCTGAGTATTTGAAGCCGGGCGGCTGGCTCTGCATGGAAATTGGATACGACCAGAGAGAAGCCCTGTATACCCTGTTAAATGATACAGGATATATAAATGTAGAAATCAAAAAAGATCTGGCAGACCTGCCCCGTGTAGCAATCGCACAGTGGAGGGAAGCGGAGCATTAGAGCGTGTTTGAAAATTCATTCCCGCAATCTGCACGCCCCACTTCGCGTGGAATTTGCCCCAAATTCAGTCAACGTAGCCCGCTACGACTCCTGAATTTGGAACAAATTCTCCGCAAACTGGAACGCCCACCTTGCGGAAAGCAATTTTCAAACACGCTCTATGAGTATTAAAAGCAACGTCTGCCAATACACAGAAAATCTTCCGCCCGCTACGGCCTTTCGTCTTCCCGTTTCTGAGACATGTGGGAACGCGCCCGAAGACTACAGGCTGAGGGGAAGTGAGCACGTCGAAGAAACGGGAAGACGAAAGGCCGTAGCGGGCGGCAGATTTTCGTACCATAGCCAAAGGAGAAAATAGAATGTTTGATAAATTAGATGACATCCTGATTCGTCTGGAAGAGATTTTAAGACAGTTGGCAGAGCCGGATGTAGCCAATGATTCGGCGAAATTCCAGCGACTGATGAAAGAACAGGCAGAATTGCAGCCAATTGCAGACACTTATCGAAAATATAAGGACAGCAAGCAGACAATAGAGGACAGCCTCTCCTTGCTGGAGGAAGAGAATGATGAAGAAATGCGTGAGATGCTGAAAGAAGAGCTGTCAGATGCCAGAAAACAGGTGGAGGAACTGGAGCGGGAAATCAAGATTCTCCTGCTTCCGAAAGACCCCAATGACAGTAAAAATGTTATTGTGGAAATACGTGCCGGAGCCGGCGGAGATGAGGCGGCGCTGTTTGCGGCAGAGGTTTACCGGATGTATGTGAAGTATGCAGAGAGCCGGCGTTGGAAGACTGAGATGATCAGCGTGAATGAGAATGGAATTGGCGGTTTCAAAGAAGTTACATTTATGATCAACGGAAGCGGTGCGTATTCCAGAATGAAGTATGAAAGCGGTGTACATCGTGTGCAGCGTGTTCCGGAGACAGAGAGCGGCGGAAGAATCCATACCTCTACGATTACAGTAGCGATCATGCCGGAAGCAGAGGAAATTGACTTTCAGCTTGATTTGAATGATTGTAAGTTTGATGTATTTCGTGCTTCCGGAAATGGAGGACAGTGTGTCAATACCACAGACTCTGCAGTTCGTCTGACTCATATTCCCACGGGAATTGTGATTTCCTGCCAGGATGAAAAGTCACAGCTTAAGAACAAAGAGAAAGCATTGAAAGTTCTGCGTTCCCGTCTGTATGAGATGGAATTGGAGAAACAGCATGATGCGGAGGCGGAAGCCAGAAGAAGTCAGGTCGGTACGGGTGATCGGTCTGAAAAGATCAGAACTTATAATTTCCCGCAGGGAAGGGTGACAGATCATCGTATCAAACTGACCCTGCATCGTCTGGATGGAATCCTGAACGGAGATTTGGATGAGGTGATTGACAGTCTGATTGCTGCCGATCAGGCAGCAAAGCTGAGCAATCTTCAGGAAACAGCGTAAGCTGCCGGATGCTACAAGACAGCCGGACGCAGTAAGAAGAATGGGTGCCCAGGTACAGAATAGTTCAAAGAATGGAGAAAAACATGAAAAAAACAACATTGGTAATTATGGCAGCAGGAATCGGAAGTCGTTTTGGAAAAGGAATTAAGCAGTTGGAACCGGTAGGAAAGAATGGTGAGATCATTATGGATTATTCCATTCACGATGCTCTGGAAGCTGGATTCAATAAGATTGTTTTTGTAATCAGAAGGGATTTGGAAGAAGACTTTAAGAGAGTGATTGGTTCCAGAATTGAGAAAATTGCGGAAGTGGCTTACGCTTATCAGGAACTGGACGATTTGCCGGCAGGTTTTGTAAAGCCGGAAGGAAGGACGAAACCATGGGGGACAGGTCAGGCTGTACTTTGCGCAAAAGAATTGATTCAGGAGCCCTTTGCTGTGATTAACGCAGATGATTATTACGGAAAAGAGCCGTTTGTAAAGCTGCATGATTATCTGATTCAGGAGCATACCCTGGAAGAAGGAGCTTCTCCGATTTGTATGGCCGGCTTTGTACTTGGCAATACCTTGAGTGATAACGGAGGGGTTACCCGCGGAGTCTGCGAAACAGATGCAGAAGGGAATCTGATTGGAATTCATGAGACCTCAAATATTGTAAAGACTCCGGAAGGAGCAGCAGTGAAAAAGGATGAGACATTGGTTCCTGTTGATGTGAATTCCCTTGTTTCCATGAATATGTGGGGATTGCAGCCAGAGTTCCTGGATTCCCTTGAGCGGGGATTTACAGAGTTTTTATCGAAACAGCAGCCGGGAGAACTGAAGGGAGAATACCTGCTCCCAATCTATATTGATGAGCTTTTGAAGCGGGGAGAGGTACAGGTGAAGGTTTTAAAGACCGATGCAACGTGGTTCGGAGTTACTTATCAGGAAGATAAGGAAGCGGTAATGGAAGCATTTAAGCGGTTGATTGCGGAAGGGGTTTACAGCGAGAAGCTGTATAATTAATGTAGGGTTATCAGTGTAATTTTGAAAGAGAGTATAAGGAGAGCAAAAAGATGGGAAAATATTTTGGTACGGATGGTTTCCGCGGGGAGGCAAATATTGATCTGACGGTGGAGCATGCTTACAAAGTGGGACGTTTTTTGGGATGGTATTTTGGAAAGGATCACAAAGCATCCATCGTGATCGGTAAGGATACCCGCCGTTCCAGTTATATGTTTGAGTATGCGTTGGTTTCCGGACTTACGGCATCCGGTGCAGATGCCTATCTGCTGCATGTTACGACCACGCCAAGTGTTTCTTACGTTGTACGGACTGAGAATTTTGACTGCGGTATTATGATTTCTGCCAGCCATAACCCATTTTATGATAATGGAATTAAAATTATCAATGGTCAGGGGCAGAAGCTGGAAGCATCTCTGGAGGAGCAGATTGAATCTTATATTGATGATGAACAGCCAAAGATTCCATTTGCCACAGGGGAAAATATCGGAAGAACTGTAGATTTTACAGCGGGACGTAATCGCTATATCGGTCATTTGATTTCTATTCCCACGCGTTCTTTTAAGAATGTACGTGTTGGCCTGGATTGCTCCAACGGAAGTTCTTCTTCTATTGCCAAAAGTGTCTTTGATGCGGTTGGGGCGAAAACTTATGTCATTAACAATGAGCCGGATGGCACGAATATTAACAAAGACTGCGGCTCTACCCATATCGAGATCCTTCAGCAGTTTGTCCGCGAAAAGCATTTGGATGTAGGATTTGCATACGATGGTGATGCAGACCGATGTATCGCTGTGGACGATCAGGGAGAAATTGTGGATGGAGATATGATTATGTTCATCTGCGGAAAATACCTGAAGGAACAGGGACGTCTGAACAATGACACCATTGTGACCACTATTATGTCAAATCTGGGTCTTTATAAAGCCTGTGACCGCAATGGCATCCGTTATGAGAAGACCGCGGTAGGTGATAAATATGTATGTGAGAATATGATGGCAAACGGTCATTCGCTGGGCGGAGAACAGTCTGGACATATCATTTTCAGCAAACATGCAACAACCGGTGATGGTATTCTGACCTCTTTGATGGTTATGGAAGTGATGCTGGAGAAGAAGGTTCCCCTTCATGTTCTGGCAGATGAGATTACAATTTATCCGCAGCTTTTGAAGAATGTAAGAGTTGCCAACAAGGCAGAGGCGAGGGAAAATAAAGCAGTTCAGAAAGCGGTTTCAGACGTGGCGGAAGCCCTTGGCGATAACGGAAGAATCCTGGTAAGGGAGAGCGGTACAGAGCCGTTGATTCGTGTGATGGTGGAAGCTTCGGATGATGCAATTTGTGAGAAATATGTGAATCAGGTGATTTCTGTCATGGAGGCGGAAAACCTGGTAATTCAATAAGAACCGGAGTGGTGGCAGTGAAAAAAGCGATAACGATAATTGGTTTATGCTGTATGATGAGTATGGCTGGTGCCTGCGGGGACAAGGTGGATTCCGGGGCATACGATGCAGGTCTGAAAGCGTTGGAGCAGAAGAATTATGTGGAAGCTCTTGCACAGTTCCAGGTTGCGGCGAAGGAAGACGGACGTGAGGTGGAGGCTTATCGCTGTGAGGGCATCACATATCTGGAGATGGAGGATTATGAGCATGCGGTAATACTGCTTGATAAATCTCTGGAAGAACTGGATTATAAGGATGAAGCATTTGAGAAAGATGTAAATTATTATCTTGCGGCCGCCTATCAGGGAGGGGGGCAGACAGATAAGGCAGTGGAGATTTATGGCAGGCTGATTGAACAGTATGAGGATGCTGAGGCATACTTTCTGAGAGGAAAATTGTATCTGGAGCAGCAAGAAGAGCAGAAGGCAGCTTCTGATTTTCAAAAATCTCTGGAGAAGGACTCCGGGTATGAGAATTATCTGAATGTCTATCTGGTATATGCAGGAAAGAATCGTGGTGCGGATGGGGCAGCTTATCTGGAACAGGCGGTCGAGAAAACTCCTGAAAATGTAACAGAGCAATACCAGCAGGGTCGTATTTTTTATTATCTGGAAGAGTATGACCGGGCAAAAGAAGTGTTGAATAAAGCGGTCAATGAAGGGCATCAGGATGCGGTGCTTCTGCTTGGCAAGATTTATCTGGAAACCAATGATGCGGCCAATGCAAGGGCGTTGTATCAGAATTATCTTCAGAAGAATAAAAATTCTGCAAAAGCCTATAATGGATTGGTATTGTGTGATATTGCAGAAGAGAATTATCAAAGTGCGCTCCTGAATATCCAGAGTGGTCTGGAATGTAACGATGAGGAAGAGCAGGAGAATCTGTTGTTCAATGAGATTGTGGTGTATGAGAAGCAGTTGGATTTTAATACGGCAAAACAAAAGATGTCTGAGTTCCTGAGTAAGTATCCGGATCATGAGGATGCCATACGGGAAAACAATTTTTTACAGAGCCGATAGTGGGGGAATGAATGGAAGCGTTTTATAAATCCGAACAGATGAAAGAGCGGGTGATTCTGGTTGGAGTCCAGACCTCGGGACAGGACGAGACGTTCTGGTCTCTTCTGGAACTGGAAGAATTGGCGCAGACAGCCGGAGCGGAAGTTGTGAATCGTCTGGTGCAGAACCGGGAAGGAATTCATCCGGCTACTTATGTGGGAAAAGGGAAAATAGAGGAAATAAAACAGATGTTGTATCTGATGGATGCAACGGGAATTATCTGCGATGATGAATTATCACCGGCCCAGCTGAATAATCTGGAGCGGGAATTGGAATGTAAGGTGATGGATCGTACCTTATTGATTCTGGACATCTTTGCGGGAAGAGCCAACACCAGCGAGGGTAAGATCCAGGTAGAGCTTGCCCAGTTGAAATATCGTCAGGCCAGACTGGTAGGATTACGTTCTTCACTGTCCCGTCTGGGCGGCGGAATCGGTACGAGAGGACCGGGAGAGAAGAAACTGGAGATGGATCGACGTTTGATTACAGACCGAATCGCAGCCTTGCGAAGAGAACTTGAGGAGGTGCAGCGTCATCGGGATCTGATTCGTCAGAAGCGGAAGAAGGGACAACTGAAAGTCTGTGCGATTGTCGGGTATACCAATGCCGGAAAGTCTACGCTGCTTAATGTGACGACGGGAGCAGGCGTTTTGGAGGAAGATCAGTTGTTTGCAACACTTGATCCAACGACACGAATTTTAAATCTTCCGGGAGGGCAGCAGATTTTGTTGACGGACACCGTTGGATTTATCCGTAAACTGCCTCATCATTTGATTGAAGCCTTTAAAAGTACACTGGAAGAGGCACGATATGCGGATATTATTATCCATGTTGTAGATTCCTCCAGCCCGCAGATGGAGCGGCAGATGCAGGTGGTCTATGAGACTTTGAAGCAGTTGGGAGTCGAGGAGAAGACGGTTATTACATTGTTTAACAAGCAGGATATGGTGAGTGAGGAGAAAATCTTCCGGGACAGCAGAGCTGATTATGTACTGAAGATATCAGCAAAGTATCACGAGGGGCTTGAATCCCTGAGGGCGCTGTTGGAGGAGATTTTAAGAAAGCAGCAGATATTTATCGACCGGATTTACGGATACCAGGAAGCTTCCAAGATTGCGCTGATTCGGCAACATGGACAACTGATGCTGGAAGAATATCTTCCGGAGGGAATTAAAGTACAGGCTTACGTACCAAAAGAAATTTACGGAAGTATTTAGGAACTGTAGGAAAATAACTCATGCATCTTGACTTGCTCCCGGACGGCGGAGCAAGTCAAGATGCATGGTGAGGTCTGTTTAGAAAACAAAACTATATATTGTATATACCAATAGAGAAACACAAGATATTGTGTTTCTCTATTGACGTTTCCGGCCTTCTCTGCTATGATAAGTAGTACTGGTACTGCAGTGTGAGAACTGCGGTTTGTTAACCTTAATAGCAGTCAGGAGGCATATACAGAATGTTTCAGGTAGAAAAGAGAGACGGAGCAATTGTAAATTTTGAGCTTGATAAAATCACAGATGCTATCGGAAAGGCATTTGAAGCTACCGATAAGCAATATAGTGAAGATATGCTGCAGATGCTGGGACTTCGGGTGACGGCCGACTTTCAGAAAAAAATCACAGAGAGCAGAATCTTTGTGGAAGATATTCAGGATTCCGTAGAGAATGTGTTGATTCAGTGCGGATATTCGGACGTTGCCAAAGCGTACATCTTGTATCGGAAGCAGCGGGAAAAGATGCGGAATATGAAGTCTACGATTCTGGACTATAAAGAGATAGTGAACAGTTATGTGAAAGTGGAGGACTGGCGGGTAAAAGAGAATTCTACCGTTACGTATTCGGTAGGAGGACTGATCTTAAGTAACTCTGGTGCGGTGACTGCGAATTACTGGCTTTCCGAGATTTATGACGAGGAGATCGCCAATGCCCATAGAAATGCTGATATCCATATTCATGACCTGTCGATGCTGACTGGATACTGTGCGGGGTGGTCGTTAAAGCAATTAATAACAGAAGGGCTGGGCGGAATTGAGGGTAAGATTACTTCTGCACCGGCAAAGCATTTAAGTGTACTGTGCAACCAGATGGTAAACTTCCTTGGAATCATGCAGAATGAATGGGCGGGTGCGCAGGCCTTCTCATCTTTTGATACGTATCTGGCCCCATTTGTCAAGGCAGACAATCTGACTTATCCGGAAGTGAAGAAGTGTATTGAATCCTTTATCTATGGTGTAAATACGCCCAGCAGATGGGGAACCCAGGCGCCATTTTCCAATATTACCCTTGACTGGACCGTACCCCAGGATCTGGCAGAATTACCCGCGATCGTGGGCGGAAAGTCTCAGGAATTTAAGTACAAAGACTGCAAACCGGAGATGGATATGATCAACAAGGCATTCATTGAGACCATGATTGAGGGCGATGCCAATGGACGCGGATTTCAGTATCCGATTCCGACTTATTCCATCACTTCTGATTTTGACTGGTCGGATACGGAAAATAACCGCCTCCTGTTCGAGATGACCAGCAAGTATGGAACGCCATATTTCTCCAACTATATCAACAGTGATATGGAGCCGAGCGATGTGCGGAGCATGTGCTGCCGTCTGAGACTTGACTTAAGAGAACTGCGGAAGAAAACCGGCGGTTACTTTGGTTCCGGAGAAAGTACAGGATCCGTGGGGGTTGTGACAATCAACATGCCTCGTATTGCTTATCAATCAAAAGATGAGAAGGAATTCTATAAACGTCTGGACAGACTGATGGATCTCTCAGCCCGTTCTTTAAAAATCAAAAGGGATGTGATTACCAAACTGCTGAACGAGGGACTGTACCCATACACCAGAAGATATCTGGGCAGCTTTGACAGCCATTTCTCAACCATAGGGCTGATCGGAATGAATGAGGTTGGGCTGAATGCAAAATGGCTGGGCAAAGATATGACAGATCCGAAAACGCAGCAGTTTACAAAAGAAGTTTTGGAATATATGAGGGAACGTCTGGTGGGTTATCAGGAGGAATACGGAGATTTGTATAATCTGGAAGCTACGCCTGCGGAATCCACCACTTACCGTCTGGCAAAACACGACAGGGAACAGTGGCCGGATATCAGGACAGCCGGAAGTAAGGGTGATACCCCCTACTACACCAACAGTTCCCATCTGCCGGTAGAGTATACGGAGGACATCTTTGATGCACTGGATATTCAGGACGAACTACAGACCTTGTATACTTCAGGTACCGTATTTCATGCGTTTTTAGGCGAGAAACTTCCGGATTGGCGTTCGGCGGCTTCTCTTGTACGGAAAATAGCGGAAAATTACAAACTTCCATATTATACATTGTCGCCTACGTATTCCGTCTGTAAAGATCACGGCTATATCACCGGAGAACACTTTACCTGTCCAACCTGCGGAAAATCTGCAGAAGTATACAGTCGTATCACTGGTTATTACCGGCCGGTCCAAAACTGGAATGACGGGAAATCTCAGGAGTACAAAAACCGTACGGTATATGATATTACCCATTCTCATTTAAAGAAAAAAGCAGCCCGGTCTGCAGGGAAAGTTTCGACGGTACTTCCGGAAGTACAGGAAGAAGACGGAATCCTGTTGTTTACCACCAATACTTGTCCAAACTGCAAGATAGCAAAACAGATGCTGGAAGGAATGGACTATCAGATCGTAGATGCCGAACAACATCCGGATCTTGTTTCCAAGTACGGCATCATGCAGGCACCAACCCTGGTGGTCCGAAGTGATGGCGTAATGAGAAAATATGTCAACGCTTCCAATATTCAGAGATTTGTCGATGAACAATAGAAGGGGTAAGGTCTATGAAATGCCCATATTGTGATAATGAAATGGAAAAAGGATATATCACAAGTGATGCACGCTGCATCGCTTGGAGAAAAGAACGATATGAATCTGCATGGGTATCCAAAAAGAGTGATGGAATTCAATTATCACGAACATTTGCAAGTGCTGTAGCCTTGGATCATGCCTATTGCTGTAAGAAGTGTAAAAAATAATTATAGACTATTTAGAAGAAAAGTAGAATATATAAGAATTCTAAAAGAAGAAGGAGAATAGGTGAAAATTAGCTTATACTCCTTCTTCTTTTAGGGTAATTAGGAATATGATCACAGCAGAAGTCAGGAAAAGGGAGGAGCCCAGACGATACTGCCCGGAGATTTGCGATGACTTCGGAGTGCGCCCGAAGATCCACTTGCTGTGAACACTTAGTGAAGAGCCCATTGGCGATGAACTTAGTGTGAACGCAAGTTAGCTGAGGGGAAACGCAGAAGCAAGCAAATCTCCGGGCAGTATCGTCTGGGCTCCTCCCTTTTCCGTTCGTCCTACTTTAAGCGAAGCGTCTTCCCAAGAGCCCCCAGATATGTTATCCCCATAATTGCAATGACCAGAAGCAGTCTTAAAACCTCACCTTTCATATGAATCCCATTCAGAACCCCCGTAACTGAAAAGCTAACCCCCAGTGAAATCAGCAGCCAGATCACAGGCTTTAAAATACATTCCGCTGCATCAAATGAAAAAGAAGCAGCCTGCTTAAGAAAAAGAATGTTCAGGATGGCAGAGATCAATTCGCTTGCCAGAATACCCCATAAATATCCTTGGATTCCGAATACCGGAATTGCAAAGAGGACAAAGAGAATCCGCGTTGTAAGTCCGGCAAGGTTTTGATAAAAGCATAGCCGTGTTTTGCCAAGTCCATTCAGAATACTGGAAAGTGTGGAATTCAGATAGAGGAACGGACTGATAAAAGCAAGAATCTGTAAAAATGTCCCGGCATCTTCATTGTCAAACAGGAGGGTTCCGATTGTATGTCCATAGACACAGAAAACACCGGATGCAAAAATACCGAGAATCAGGCAGTATTTTATGGTTGCTTCTATCGTGCGCCTTACATTCGCCAGATTGCCGGAAGCCTGATCCTCCGCGACACTTGGAAGGAGCATAACAGCCACGGAGTTTGTGATAGCGCTTGGGAAAAGAATCATAGGAAGAGCCATGCCGGTCATGACCCCGTAGATGGAGAGCGCCGCATCGTTGGTAAGGCCGCACATCTGCAGGCGGCTGGGAATCAGAACTGCTTCCACACTGTGCAGCAGAGTAATACAAATCCGATTGGCAGTCAGAGGTAATGACAGCCGGTACAATTCCGAAGCTGAGGAAAAAGGGATAGCGTGGATCTTAAAGTGGTAATTGTGTTTAGAGCTTTCCCAGGCAACTGCAATTAAGGTAAACAGACAGGCGGCAGCTTCTCCTGCAAGCAGACCGATGACGGCTACCTGTGCGTCTGGCTGTATCCCCTGATTACGCATCAGCTGATATACCAGATAAGAGGAAAGAACTCTGACAAGCTGCTCCAGAAGCTGCCCGATTGAGGGAATTCCTGTCTTTTTTTGTGCAAAATAATAGGACATTGCACAGGTATGTATCGTGGAGAGTGGAATACTGTAGGCGAGAATATCCACCATAGGGCTTAAATCTTTTTCACCAAGAATGCGTATTGCCAGAAAATCGGAAAAATGATGGAGTCCCAGTGCAGCACAGATGGAGAGAATCAGACAAAATCCGGTTCCAAGATATAGAATATCAAATCCATCTTTTTTGGATTTGGTGGCGGTTTTGGCTGCAATCGTGCGGGACATCATGGTGGAAACACCGCCGATACAAAGAGCGGCACAGAGTGCATTTACTGGTGACAGGAGTTGAAAGAGTCCGATTTCCTTTGCACCAATGGTACGTGAGAGGAATATTCTATAGAAGAAGCCAATAATCCGGGTTAGAAAGCCCGTGGCGGTCAGTATCACTGTTCCGAGAAGCAGTGCTTTTTTACGTGACATAATCGTGCTCCAGCTTTTTTGTTTTCTTAAAACTAAATATATGTAAAAAACTACCTTGACAGAACCAGGTTCCGGTGCTATTCTTTAAATGGAATTAATTCCGAGTAAAATACTCGGATTTAACAATAGAAAAGGAAGGGGCGGCACTGACGCCAAAGTGACAAGATATGAAGCTATCTACAAAAGGAAGATATGGGTTACGGGCATTGATTGATCTGGCTGCATTTTCCAGTGAGGAGGAAGCTGTTTCGATTCAAAGTATTTCCGAACGTCAGAACATATCCGAGAGTTATCTGGAACAACTGGTCCGTCTGTTAAAAAAAGCAGGTCTGGTGAAAAGTGTGCGGGGCGCCGGCGGAGGCTATATGCTGGCAAAGCCCATCAGTCAGATTTCAGTAGGGGAAGTATTGCGGGCGCTGGAAGGAAATCTGGATGCAGTGACCTGCCCTGCAAATGAAGGTGAGGGAGGCTGCGAAGAGGCAGATTTCTGTGTGACCAGATTTGTCTGGCAGAAAATCAATGACAGCATCACATCGACGGTAGACGCTATTATGCTGGACCAGTTAGTGGAAGAAGGCCGAAAGATACAAAAACAGGGCAAACGAGCCTGTGAAGGATCAAGAGATTGAAAAGGAGATGGACGACATGATTTATTTAGATAATGCAGCAACTACAAAGACAGCGCCGGAAGTAGTGGAAGCGATGCTCCCCTATTTTAGCGAACTGTACGGAAACCCATCCAGCATTTATGAAATTGCTGGAAAAAGCAAGGAGGCGGTCACAGCCGCAAGAGAACAGATTGCAGAAGTGATTGGAGCAAAAACAGAGGAAATCTACTTTACGGCAGGTGGAAGCGAGGCAGACAACTGGGCGCTGAAAGCAGCATTTGAGGCATGCAAGAATAAAGGAAATCATATCATAACCACGAAGATTGAGCATCATGCGATTCTGCATACCTGCGATTATCTTGAAAAAGAGCGGGGAGCAAAGATTACTTATCTTGATGTAGACGAAAATGGTGTTGTAAAGCTGGAGGACCTGGAGCAGGCAATCACACCCGAGACAATCTTGATTTCTGTGATGTTTGCCAATAATGAGATTGGTACCATCCAGCCGATCAAAGAGATTGGAATGATTGCAAAGGAGCATAATATCCTGTTTCACACGGATGCGGTGCAGGCATTTGGTCAGATTCCGATCCATGTGGATGATTACCATATCGATATGCTCAGTTCCAGCGGACATAAGATTAACGGACCAAAGGGAATTGGATTTTTGTATATCCGTAAAGGTGTGAAGATTCGTTCCTTCGTACACGGCGGCGCACAGGAGCGGAAACGCCGGGCAGGCACAGAGAATGTGCCGGGAATCGTAGGATACGGAGCCGCTGCAAAACGCGCAGCTGATACGATGGAAGCAAGGACCCGCAAAGAAACGGAACTCAGGGATTACATGATTGGACGGATTTTAAAGGAAGTTCCTTATTGTCGTCTGAATGGTGATCCGGTAAAACGTCTTCCGAATAATGTAAATATCAGTTTTCAGTTTATTGAAGGAGAGTCTTTGTTGATTATGTTAGATATGGAAGGAATTGCAGCTTCCAGCGGATCTGCATGTACATCCGGAAGTCTGGATCCCTCACATGTACTGCTGGCGATCGGGCTGCCTCATGAGATTGCCCATGGCTCCCTTCGCATGACTTTGAGTGATGAGACAACAAAGGAAGATCTTGATTTTACCGTTGAAAAAATAAAAGCAATTGTGGAACGACTTAGAAACATGTCTCCGTTGTATGAAGATTTTATGAAAAAACAGGGAAAATAAGAAAGACAAGAAAGTACCAGAAAAAATTTGGAGGAAATAGAATTATGTACAGTGAAAAAGTAATGGATCATTTTCAGAATCCCAGAAATGTTGGTGAGATTGAGAATCCCAGCGGTGTAGGAACGGTTGGCAATGCAAAATGCGGAGACATCATGAGAATGTATCTGGATATTGATGAAAATGGAATTATCCAGGATTGTAAATTTAAGACGTTCGGCTGTGGTGCTGCTGTAGCAACCAGCAGCATGGCAACCGAGCTTGTCAAAGGAAAAACCATCCAACAGGCGTTAGAAGTTACAAATAAGGCAGTTATGGACGCATTGGACGGACTGCCGCCGGTCAAGGTACACTGTTCTCTGCTTGCAGAAGAGGCGATCCATGCGGCACTTTGGGATTACGCAGAGAAAAATCATATTAAGATTGAAGGATTGGATAAGCCCAAATCAGATATCAGTGAAGAGGAAGACGAGGAAGAGTACTAAGATGGCAAAGGAACGAGTGGTAGTTGGCATGTCAGGAGGTGTGGATTCTTCGGTTGCCGCTTATCTTCTGAAAGAGGCCGGTTATGATGTAATCGGTGTCACAATGCAGATCTGGCAGGAGGAAGAGGAAGCAGTGCAGCAGGAGAACGGCGGATGCTGCGGTCTTTCCGCTGTGGAGGATGCCCGCCGGGTAGCGCAGATGTTGGGGATTCCGTATTATGTCATGAACTTCAGAAAGGAATTTAAGCGGGAAGTCATGGATTATTTTACCTCAGAATATTTATGCGGGAGAACTCCGAATCCCTGTATCGCCTGTAACCGGTATGTCAAATGGGAGGCGCTTTTAAAGCGCAGTCTGGATATCGGTGCGGATTATATTGCCACCGGACATTATGCCAGAATTACCCGTCTGCCAAACGGCAGATCTGCAATCTGCAATTCTGTTACGGCAGCAAAGGATCAGACGTATGCACTTTATAATCTGACCCAGGAGCAGTTGGCGCATACGTTGATGCCGGTGGGAGCTTATACGAAGGAAGAGATACGTTCGATGGCTGCAGATATCGGACTTCCGGTTGCGGCGAAGAAGGACAGTCAGGAAATCTGTTTTGTGCCGGACAAGGATTATGCTTCCTTTATTGAGCGGGAAACCGGGAAAACGGTTCCGGAGGGAAATTTTGTCAATACAAAAGGTGAGATTATCGGACGGCATCGGGGAATCACCCATTATACCGTAGGACAGAGGCGGGGGCTTCAGATTGCTGCCGGACGGAGAATCTTTGTTCTGGAGATCAGGCCTGAGACCAATGAGGTGGTGATCGGTGAAGGGGACGAGGTTTTTTCTCATACGGTGAAAGCAAATCGCCTGAATTTTATGGGGCTTGAGGAGTTCCCTATTGGTACGTCTGTGGAATTGACAGGGAAAATCCGCTATGGACATAAAGGAGCCGCCTGCACCGTCACAAGAACCGGGGAAGACGAGCTGGTCTGTCAGTTCCCGGAGGCAGTCCGGGCAGTGACACCGGGACAAGCTTTAGTCCTTTATAAAGACGGATACGTGGCGGCGGGAGGTACGATTATACGATGATTGCAGATTCTCATATGCATACGAGTTTTTCCAGTGACAGTGATACTCCCATGGAAAAGATGGTAGAACAGGCCATTGCTCTTGGGATGGAGAGTATCTGTATCACAGATCACTATGATAAGGACTATTTTAATGGGGAATTTCAACTGGATACCGATGCTTATCAGAGAAAGGTTTGTGAGCTTCAAAGCAGATACGGTGACAGGATCGAGATTCGTTTCGGGGTAGAATTAGGGCTTCAGAGTCATCTGAAGGACTGGATGGAGACGTATGTAAACCAGTATCCTTTTGATTTTGTGATTGGTTCCATGCATCTTCTGGAGGGGAAAGATCCCTATTACAAAGAAGCGTTTGCAGATCGGGACGAAAAAGTCCTTCTGAGAGAGTACTTTCAGGTGACAGCAGAGAATCTGGATTCTTTTCAGGGCTTCCAGAGTCTTGGGCATCTGGATTATCTGGTACGCTATCTGGGTCCGGATGCGGAAGCTTATACGTATCAGGAATATGCGGACGAGATTGATGGGATACTGAAGCGCCTGATCCGATTCGGCATCGCATTGGAGGTCAATACGGCAGGATATCGTTATGGGCGTGCCTGTCCGAATCCGGGAGCCGATGTAGTGAACCGGTATCGTGAATTGGGCGGGGAAATGATCACCATCGGCGCCGACGGACACTTTCCCCGGTATGTGGGATATGGATTTGACCGGGCGGAGGCTCTGCTCACCGCATGTGGATTCCGCTATTATACGCTTTTCCGGCAGAAAAAGCCGCATTTTATAAAAATATAATTGTTCTTTTTACCTTTTTTCCAAAATAGGGATTGAATTTTTGGTTAGAATTGGGTAAAATAAGCTATAGGTTGATGTTTCTTTAACAAAGTAAGAAGCACAATGAATCTAAACACTTTTAGGAGGAATTAAAATCATGGCAGTAAAAGTAGCAATCAATGGTTTTGGACGTATCGGACGTCTTGCATTCAGACAGATGTTTGGAGCAGAGGGATATGAAGTAGTAGCAATCAACGATCTGACATCTCCGAAGATGTTGGCTCATCTGTTAAAATATGATTCTTCACAGGGAAAATACGCTTTGGCTGATACAGTAGAAGCTGGTGAAGATTCCATCACTGTTGACGGAAAAGAGATTAAAATCTACGCATTCCCGGATGCAAACAACTGCCCATGGGGAGAGCTTGGTGTAGACGTAGTTCTGGAGTGCTCCGGATTCTACACATCCAAAGAAAAAGCTCAGGCTCATATCAATGCAGGTGCTCGTAAAGTTGTTATCTCTGCTCCGGCAGGCAACGACCTTCCGACCGTTGTTTACAATGTAAACCATGAGACACTGAAAGCTGAAGATACTATTATTTCTGCAGCTTCCTGTACAACAAACTGCTTAGCTCCTATGGCAAAAGCTCTGAACGAGTTAGCACCGATCAAAACTGGTATCATGTGTACCATCCATGCTTATACAGGCGATCAGATGACTCTGGACGGACCGCAAAGAAAAGGCGATCTGAGAAGATCCCGTGCAGCTGCAGTGAATATTGTTCCGAACAGCACAGGTGCTGCAAAAGCAATCGGTCTGGTTATTCCGGAACTGAACGGAAAATTAATCGGAGCTGCTCAGCGTGTTCCTACCCCAACAGGTTCTACTACAATTCTGACAGCAGTTGTAGAAGGAACTGTTACTGTTGATGAAATCAACGCTAAGATGAAAGCTTCTGCTACAGAATCTTTCGGATACAACACAGATGAAATCGTATCCAGCGATATCGTTGGTATGAGATTTGGTTCTCTGTTCGATGCAACTCAGACTATGGTACTGCCATTGGACAACGGAACAACTCAGGTACAGGTTGTATCCTGGTATGACAATGAGAACTCTTATACAAGCCAGATGGTTCGTACAATCAAATACTTCTCAGAGTTAGCATAATTGTAATTCTTTCGTTTACAATTCAGATCCAGAAGGGTCCGGTTCTTTTGGGACCGGACCTTTTTGAAATTAGGAGGGAAAACCCATGTTAAATAAAAAAAGTGTAGATGATATTAATGTAAAAGGACAGAAAGTTCTGGTTCGTTGTGACTTTAACGTTCCGCTTCAGGAAGGCAAAATCACAGACGAGAATCGTCTGGTAGCAGCCCTGCCGACGATCAAAAAGCTGATCGCAGACGGCGGAAGAGTCATTCTTTGCTCTCATCTTGGAAAACCGAAGGGACAGCCTCTTCCGGAGATGTCTCTGGCACCGGTAGCAGTTCGTCTGTCTGAGTTACTGGGACAGGAAGTAAAGTTTGCTGCTGATCCTGAGGTTGTGGGAGAGAACGCAAAGGCTGCAGTTGCAGCTATGAATGACGGTGATGTTGTACTGTTAGAGAATACTCGTTACAGAGCGGAAGAGACAAAGAATGAAGATGCATTCAGCAAAGATCTGGCTTCTCTGGCAGAGATTTTTGTCAATGATGCATTTGGTACGGCACACAGAGCACACTGCTCTAATGTAGGCGTTACGAAATATATGAAAGAAAATGCAGTGGGATATCTGATGCAGAAAGAAATTGATTTCCTCGGAAATGCAGTAGAGAATCCGGAAAGACCATTTGTTGCAATTCTGGGAGGAGCAAAGGTTTCCAGCAAGATTTCTGTTATCAACCGTCTGCTTGACAAAGTAGATACGCTGATCATCGGCGGCGGAATGGCTTATACATTCTCCAAAGCTCAGGGAGGTAAAATCGGTACTTCTCTGTGTGAAGATGACTATCTGCAGTATGCGCTTGATATGGTGAAGAAGGCGGAAGAAAAAGGTGTGAAACTGCTTCTTCCGGTTGACCACAGAATCGGGGATGACTTCTCCAACGACTGCAATATGCAGATTGTAGGCGCAGGAGATATTCCGGACGGTTGGGAAGGTATGGATATCGGACCTGAGACAGAGAAAATTTTCAGCGATGCTGTAAAAGATGCAAAGACTGTTGTATGGAACGGACCGATGGGATGCTTCGAGATGCCAAAATTTGCCGAGGGAACAAAATCAGTTGCAGCAGCACTTGCCCAGACCGATGCAGTTACGATCATTGGCGGCGGTGATTCTGCGGCAGCCGTAAACCAGTTGGGATATGGCGATAAGATGACTCACATCTCCACAGGCGGCGGCGCTTCTCTGGAATTTCTGGAGGGCAAGGAACTGCCAGGCGTTGTAGCAGCAGACGATAAATAAGAGTAAGGATTGAGACATGGGACAATCACCTGCCGGTAAAGCGGCGGTGGTTGTCTTAAGTGTAAAGAAATATAAAAGATAAAAGAGGGAATATAAGATGGCAAGAAAGAAAATTATCGCTGGAAACTGGAAGATGAACATGACACCAAGCCAGGCAGTAGAATTGGTAAATACATTAAAACCATTGGTAGCAAATGAAGAAGTAGACGTAGTATTCTGTGTACCGGCAATTGATATCATTCCGGTTGTTGAGGCTTGTAAAGGAACCAACATCCAGGTTGGCGCTGAGAATATGTATTTTGAGGAGAAAGGTGCTTACACAGGTGAGATTTCTCCGGAAATGCTGACTGATGCAGGTGTAAAATACGTTGTTCTCGGACATTCTGAGAGAAGAGATTATTTTGGTGAGACAAATGCAGATGTGAATAAGAAAGTGCTGAAAGCGTTCGAGCATGGTATCACACCGATTATGTGCTGCGGTGAAACTCTGGAGCAGAGAGAGCAGGGCGTAACGATGGACTTTATCCGCCAGCAGGTGAAGGTTGGATTCCAGAATGTAACAGCAGATCAGGCGAAAGCGGCCGTAATCGCTTACGAGCCGATCTGGGCAATCGGAACCGGAAAAACAGCTACCACGGAGCAGGCAGAAGAGGTATGCAAAGGTATCCGTGAATGCATCGCTGAGATTTATGATGATGCAACTGCAGCAGAAATTCGTATCCAGTATGGCGGATCTGTAAATGCGGGCAATGCAGCAGAACTGTTTGCACAGGCTGACATTGACGGCGGTCTGGTAGGCGGCGCTTCCCTGAAAGCTGATTTCGGCAAAATTGTTTGCTATAAATAAAAAGCATAAATAAGAAGATTATAAATTATCTTGACAATTTGAGACAAATTCTGTATGATATATCAATAAGACAAAGGTGTTTTGCTGCAGGCAAGGCACCTTTTTTGTATTTGCTGTAAGCGCTACCTCCTGCAGACAGAACCGCTGTCAAAGAACTAAAAAGGAGGAGACTTGTATGATGAGAGAGAATCTGGATTTGTATGATCACGCAGACAGTGTGAATGAGCTGTTGGCACGTTACGGTGTGAAATTCGGTATTTATAAGAACCAGACATTCCGGGAGCAATTGTTTCCGTTTGACTCGATTCCGAGGACGATCGGTGCAGAAGAGTTTACAGAGCTGGAAAAAGGACTGAAACAGCGTGTACGGGCATTGAATCTGTTTATCCGTGATATCTACGGGGAGAAGAAGATTATCAGAGACGGTATTGTACCAGAGGCATTTGTTTATGCAGGAAGCGGATATCTGGCGGCGTGTGAAGGCGTGATGCCGGCCAAAGGTATTTACTCTCATATTTCCGGTATTGATCTGGTACAGGCAAAAGATGGACAGTGGTATGTATTGGAGGATAATCTGCGGGTCCCGTCAGGTGCTTCCTACCCAATGATTGTGAGAGAGTTATGCCGGAGGTGTTCTCCCAGAACATTTCAGCAGACACGTATTGATGATAACCGTAATTATGCCCAGTTGCTGCGTAAGACGCTGGACCATGTGAATGTGGGCGGGCATTGTGTGATCCTGACTCCAGGCAGATATAATGCCGCATACTTTGAGCATTCCTATCTGGCAGAAAAGACAGGGGCACATCTGGTAAATGGAAATGAATTGATGGTGGAAAATGATCATCTGTATTTTATCGATTACAGAGGAAAAAAAGAGCAGGTAGGTGCTGTCTATCGGAGAATTTCAGATGAGTATCTGGATCCTATGACATTTAACCGGGAATCTGTAATTGGGATTCCTCATATCTATGATATTTACCGCAAGGGAAATGTTGCACTTTTGAATGCCCCAGGTAACGGCGTTGCAGATGATAAGGGAATTTACTATTTTGTTCCCAAGATGGTGAAGTATTATCTGGGAGAAGAGCCGATTTTGAAGAATGCGCCGACGTATCTGCCATATTATGAGGAAGATATGAAGTATGTGCTGGAACATTTTGACAATCTGGTACTGAAGGATGTGGCAGAAGCCGGAGGTTACGGCGTCGTTTTTGGAAGCAAGATGACGAAACAGGAGAAGGCAGATTTTCTGGAACTTCTGAAAAAAGAGCCGCGCCGATTTATTGCACAGGAAGTTATTGATTTCCGTGATATCGATATTATGGAAAAGGGAGAACGGGTTCCGAGAAAGGCAGATCTTCGGGCATTTGTGCTGATGGCGGATGAGCCGCTGGTATGGCACAGCGGTCTTACCAGATTTTCGAGAAATCCGGATTCGTTTATTGTCAATTCATCACAGGGAGGAGGTTTTAAAGACACATGGGTATTATCTCATTAGAACAGACAGACCGGCTGTACTGGCTGGGGCGTTACAGTGAAAGAGTTTATACAACGATTCGGCTGTTTTCGCAGCGTTATGATATTATGATTGATGAAATTGAGGAAAGCTATGGGGAATTTTGCAGAAGTCTTGAGATTCCCAATATTTATACTTCAAGCAGGGATTTTTGCAGACGTTATTGTTTTGATGAAACAGATCCAAACTCAATCTACAGCAATCTGATAAGGGCTTATGATAATGCAGTTGTGCTGCGGGAAGAGCTTGGAAGCGAAACGTTATCTTACATACAGCTTGCAATTTATGATATGAATAAGGCCAAAACATCAGAGGCGCCGATTCTTCAATTTCAAAAAATCAGTGATAACATTCTGGCATTCTGGGGGATGGTGGATGACAGTATTGCCAGTGAAAAAGTGAGAAATATCATTAAATCCGGAAAGCGGATTGAACGTATTGATCTTTATGCAAGGCTGAAACTGCCGCGGAATAAGATGGAAAGAGAAGTCATGAGACTTGCAGACCGGATTCCGAAATCCGGGATGAATTACGAACAGGAGCGGGTGGCAGAGCTGCTTGGACTTGTCAGGATGCCGGAACTGGATTATTATCAGATTGTACAGAATGTAGAATCTATTATTCGGTAAGGGAGGCATGCTGCGGACGGCGCAGATTGAGAGAGATGAAGAAACTACGATTTTCCTATGAGATGAAACTGAAATTTGATACACCAGTGCAGAAACACCGGTTTACCATTCGATGTGTACCACAGTCTAATGACAGGCAGGAAATCAGGGATCTTCAGGTTGCGGTTTATCCCCGGGAATTTTTAAGCGAGGATCAGGATTCTTTCGGTAATTTATGTATCTATGGGTATTCTGAACATGCCCATGATCACTTTTCGATTGCGGTCAGCGGAACGGCAAAGACCGGTCTGGCTGACCGGGAAAGTGAAGAACAGGAGTATCGTGCGGGCGCGTACAAGTATCCTACCCGTTACACAAAACCGGGAGATGAGTTGACTGCCTATTATAAAAAATTATCGCTGAAACGGTCGGGAGATTCTTTTCAGGATGCATTGGAAATTATGGAACGGCTTTATCAGGATTTTCGTTATATGCCGGGAGTCACGAAGATACAGACGACTGCGGAGGATGCAATCAGGCTTGGATGCGGCGTCTGTCAGGATTATTCACATATTATGATCGCACTTTGTCAGATGAGCGGGATCCCTGCCAGGTATGTGGTGGGAATGCTGATGGGAGAAGGGTTGTCCCATGCATGGGTGGAGATCTATGACGGTGGAGCGTGGAGAGGGATTGACCCTACCAATCATACGATTGTAGGCGACCAGCACATTAAGATTTCCAGCGGCCGTGATTACGATGATTGTACGATTAATGAAGGCATATTTGTAGGAAATGCCCGCCAGAGCCAGGAGGCTTCGGTGATTGTTGAGGAGATAGAAGATGATTGAGACAGTGACATCTGTAATGTTACCGGTAAATGAAACATTGCGGATAAAAAAGAAAAGATTTTGCCCTGAGGGGGAGTCTGCCGGAAGAATCAGCATCGTTACAGGGATTCACGGCGATGAGCTGGAAGGGCAGTTTGTATGCTATGAGTTGAGCCGCATCCTTCAGGAGAATCCCCGGAATCTGAAGGGAACGGTGGATCTTTATCCGGCGCTGAATCCCTTTGGAATTGATTCGGTGACACGGGGAATTCCAGGATTTGATCTGGATATGAACCGGATTTTTCCCGGAAGCAGGGACGGGGATATGATCGAATATGTGGCGTCTGAAATTGTTTCAGATCTGAAGGGCAGTGACATTTGCATTGATATCCATGCCAGTAACATGTATCTGACAGAGATGCCGCAGATTCGAATTAATGAGCTGCACAGGGAAAAACTGGTGCCCCTTGCCGAGAAGCTGAATGTGGATTTTATCTGGGTTCACGGCGCAAGTACCGTATTGGAGTCCACATTGGCGTACAGCATGAACAGCAGAGGAGTTCCTACGTTGGTTGTGGAGATGGGCGTCGGTATGAGAATTACAAGAGATTACGGGGAACAATTGGTTGACGGAATTCTGAACCTGATGTGCGAGATGGGATTGTGGAGCGGCAAACGGCCGGAAGTGAGAACACCTTTGTTATCAGACGGACCGGACGATGTGGAATTTTTAAATGCCAGGAGAGGCGGAATTTTTATCAAGGAAATGAATCATGGTACGAGGGTACGAAGAGGGGATCGGCTTGGACAGGTGGTAGATCCCTTGCAGGGGAAAGTTCTGTTTCCGGTACTGGCGCCTGTGGATGGGTTGATATTTACCATCCGGGAATACCCATTGGTGCAGGAAGGAACGCTGATTGCACGTATTTTGAAAGATGCCTGAGGAGAAAACAGATGGAAAAAGTTACATTATATGAAATAAAAGCATTGTACCGTGATAATTTCCGGGTTACGGGCTATCGGTTCGGGTCCGGAGAAAAAGCGGTCTGTATTCTGGGAAGCACCAGAGGAAATGAAAACCAACAGGTGTATTGCTGCTCCCAGTTGGTGAAGCGGCTGAAGGCATTGGAAGAGAAGGGAAGAATCGCAGAAGGGAAAGAAATCCTGGTCATTCCCTGTGCAAATCCACATTCCATGAATATAAAAAAGCGGTTTTGGGACATCGATAATACGGATATTAACCGGATGTTTCCCGGATACGATGCCGGGGAGACAACACAGCGAATTGCAGCAGGTATCTTTGAGGCAGTGAAGGATTATTCTTTTGGAATCCAGTTCACTTCTTTTTATATGAAAGGAACATTCATGCCCCATGTGAGAATGATGCAGACCGGATATGAAAATATTGATCTGGCACGGCAATTCGGGCTGCCGTATGTAGTGGTACGGAAACCGAGACCGTTTGACACTGCTACTTTGAATTATAACTGGCAGATCTGGGAAACGGATGCGTTTTCTGTTTATACTACAAATACAGAACGCATTGATAAGGTTTCTGCAAGACAGGCGGTAGAAGCGATTCTGAACTTTATGTCCAGACAGGGTGTGATTCGCTATCCCGGATATGAAGGATATTTATCACGGGTTGTGGATGACAGTCAGCTTGCTACTGTGCGGGCGCAGGCGGCGGGGTTCTTTGAATGTAAGGTATCGGTAGGTGATCAGGTTGAAAAAGGAGAATTGCTGGCACAGATTCTGGACCCTTTTGACGGAAGTCTGCGCAGTAATATCCTTTCTCCTGTGGATGGGACCATCCTGTTTGCACAGGATGAGGCGATGACTTATGACAGTACGGCGCTTTTTAAGATCGTGCTTCAGGAAGAATTATAGGTTTTCCTTCTTGTATTACGGTTTGATTCCGTATATACTATGTATCATGGAAAGAAATAGATCAGACAACTGCGGATTCTCCGGGGGTCAGTTTGGAATTTGTTTTCCTTTCGGCACCCGGAGAGTTTTCCATTATGGACGAGTGTACATGTCAGTGTACGAGGGATATGAGGAGGAAGTTTATGGAAGTTGAAGTATTTCAGAAAAAACTGGCTGAGATTGTTACATGTGCAAGATATAATAACCGGAAACTGGATGGGGAATTCGTTGAAAAATTTTTTGCGGAAGAAGGAATGGAAGCTGCACAGATGGAGAAGATTTATGAGTATCTGAGAGCGCAGGGAATTCATATCCTGCACAACGGTGAGGAAGACAGGGAAGATGAGAGGATGGAACTGTCTTTTCAGGAACAGACGGGATCAGAACCTTTGTCAGAAGAGGAAGAAGCTTATCTGAGGGCGTATATGAGTACGGCGGATTCATCCGAAGAAATTACAGAGGAAGAGAGGGTCTTTCTGTTTCGCAGGGCAAAAGCAGAAGATTCGGAAGCAAAGCAGAGGTTATTGGAAGCGTATCGCCCTGAGGTGGAAAAGATTGTAAGGCAGATGCACCGGAAGGCATTGTTTGTGGGAGATATGATTCAGGAGGGAAATATTGGAATTCTTGCAGCAATTGCACAGTTGGAAGACGGGGATGACATTCATGAGGGGATATTGGATGGCATACGGACAGCGGTTCATTCTATGGTGCGTGAACAGGAAGAACAGAAGTGGAGAGATGACTGTCTTGTAAATCGGGTGGAGAAACTGGAAGCAGCGGTTCGGAATCTGACAGAAGAAGCCGGTGATAAGTTCAGTGTGGAGGAACTCTCGGCTTTTCTGGATATGAGTGTGGAAGAGATTCAGGATATTTTGAAGCTTACCGGAGAAGATAAGTAAGCTCGGAAGTTTATATCAGACGGCAGGTAAGAAAGTTACCTGCCCCCTGCTTCGCTCTGGAATTATTCATCGTAAATGCTGACGATTTCTCCGTCCAGAATACGGTTCATATTCTTCACAGCACAAAAGTTACCGCACATGCTGCAGGTATCCTCTTTCTCCGGTTTTGCCTGTTCACGGTATCTTCGGGCCTTTTCCGGGTCGATGCACAGATCAAACATTCCCTCCCAATCCAGTTTTTTGCGGGCGGTGCTCATCTGGTAATCCCAATCCGCAGCACCTTTGATTCCCTTTGCAATGTCAGCTGCATGGGCAGCAATCTTGGAAGCGATGATTCCTTCTTTTACATCATCTACATCCGGCAGCCGCAGATGTTCGGCAGGAGTTACATAACACAGGAAAGAAGCACCGTAAGTGGCAGCGATTGCGCCTCCGATTGCTGCAGTGATGTGGTCATAACCAGGTGCAACGTCCGTAACCAGAGGTCCAAGTACATAGAACGGCGCACCCTGACAGATGGTCTGTTGAATCTTCATGTTGGCTTCAATTTGATTCAGCGGCATATGCCCGGGTCCTTCGATGATTACCTGAACGTCTTTTTCCCAGGCACGTCTGGTCAGTTCCCCCAGCGTTACCAGTTCTTCAATCTGGGAGATATCTCCCGCGTCAGCGATACAGCCTGGACGGCAGGCATCCCCGAGACTCATGGTCACATCGTATTCCCGGCAGATATCCAGAATACGGTCGTAGTGCTCATAGAAGGGATTTTCCTGACCGGTCATCTCCATCCAGGCGAAGATGATGGAGCCGCCTCTGGAAACGATGTTGGTGAGGCGCTTATTTTCCTTAAAGCGTTTTGCAGTGCTTTTATTGATGCCGACATGGATGGTCATAAAGTCCACGCCGTCTTTTGCGTGCATTTCCACAATCTGAATCCATTCCTCAGAAGTGATTTCCTTCAAGGGTTTATGGTAATAAACAACGGCATCGTAAATCGGAACAGTACCGATGATAGCGGGGCATTCACTGGTCAGTTTCCGGCGGAATTTCTGAGTGTCTCCGTAAGAACTTAAATCCATGATGGATTCTGCGCCCATCTTAACTGCGTCATTGACTTTTTCCAGTTCCATATCCAGGTCTTTCCAGTCTCGTGAAGTTCCCAGATTGACATTGATTTTCGTCTTCAGCATAGAACCGATACCGTTTGGTTCCAGACAAGTATGTAATTTGTTAGCCGGAATGGCTATTTTTCCCTGAGCTACCAGTTTGCACAGTTCCTGCACATCCATCTGCTCTTTTGCTGCGACACGTTCCATTTCCTTCGTTATGATGCCTTTTCTTGCGGCATCCATCTGTGTTGTGTACATAACCTCTTTTTCCTTTCGTTTAAAACGGACATGTCTGCTGACGCAGACATCATCGTATATAAAAACTGACAAAACAGAATCCGCAGTAACCGGGCTTCTAAACCCTTCAGGGGTATTGTACCTCCCCGCAGGAGATGTCCGGTATGGTTACTGGAATTGTCTGCTTTGCCAGCTTTGTATGCAAAACGTGTCAATTATCATCCCTACGTTGGCATTACCCAAATCAGGTTCTGAAGGTCGAAGCTCAATTACTTCCTCTCAGCCCGAATACGAGCTCCCTGTTATGTATCAAGTTTAGCATGTGAGGATAGGAAAGTCAACGACTTTCATGAATGGTGCTGTCTGCGTCAGCAGACATGTACGTTTGGAGACAAAAATAGAGTGGTCAAATCTGAAAAATGTTAAAAAACAAGAAATTATGAGATTTCCGTGTTTGTTTTTTTGCGGCATTGTGGTAAGATATTTTTGTATATAGTAACGGTGACAACAAGGAGAAAATGCATGATTGCTTTAATTGATTACGATGCAGGAAATATCAAAAGTGTGGAGAAGGCACTTCAGTTATTGGGAGAAGAGGTGATTCTGACCAGAGACCGGGATCAGCTTCTGTCGGCGGATAAGGTAATTCTTCCAGGAGTCGGAAGTTTTGGAGATGCAATGGGGAATCTGCACACATATGGGTTAGTAGATGTGATTCATGAAATTGTGGAGCAGGGAACGCCATTTCTGGGAATTTGCCTTGGTCTGCAATTGATGTTTGAGCGGAGTGAGGAAAGTCCGGGGGTAGAAGGACTGGGATTGTTCAAGGGAGAGATCTTGAGGATACCGGATCAGGAAGGATTAAAAATTCCTCATATGGGTTGGAATTCCATTCATCTGCAGAATCATGGCCGCTTGTTCAGAGGGATTCCGGAACAGTCTTACGTGTACTTTGTGCACTCTTATTATCTGAAGGCAGCAGATGAAGCAATCGTGAAAGCGACAACAGAATATAGTACCCATATCCATGCGTCTGTGGAAGAGGGGAATGTGTTTGCCTGCCAGTTCCATCCGGAAAAGAGTTCAGATGTGGGACTTGCAATTCTGAAGAATTTTGCCTCTCTGGGAAAGGAGGATGCATGAGATGTTTACAAAGAGAATTATTCCTTGTCTGGATGTTAATAATGGAAGAGTTGTGAAGGGAGTCAATTTTGTCAATCTTCAGGATGCCGGAGACCCGGTGGAGATTGCGAAGGCTTATGATAAGGCGGGAGCCGATGAAGTTGTATTTCTGGATATCACTGCATCTTCGGATAACCGGGGGACGGTTGTGGATATGGTACGGAAGGTAGCTGCGAATGTGTTTATTCCATTTACAGTGGGCGGCGGAATCCGTACGGTGGATGACTTTAAGATGCTTCTGCGGGAAGGGGCTGATAAGATATCCATCAATTCGTCAGCGATTAATAATCCTCAATTGATCAGTGACGCGGCATATAAGTTCGGAAGTCAATGCGTTGTGGTTGCCATTGACGCTAAGCGTCGGGAAGACGGCTCGGGATGGAATATCTATAAGAACGGCGGCCGGATCGATGTGGGAATCGATGCTGTGGAATGGGCGTCACGTGTGGAGAAACTGGGAGCAGGTGAGATTTTGTTGACCAGTATGGATTGTGACGGCACGAAGGCAGGGTATGATCTCGAACTGACCAGAGCAATTGCTGAAACGGTCCATATCCCCGTAATCGCATCAGGAGGAGCCGGGACACTGGAGCATTTTTACGATGCATTGACGGAAGGAAAGGCAGATGCAGCGTTGGCAGCATCGCTGTTTCATTATAAAGAATTGGAAATCAGAGAAGTAAAGAAATATCTGGCAGACAAACGTGTTTCTGTCCGACTGTAGGAGGTTGTGGATATGCCGCCATTGAGTGGAAGCTGGGCACAGGCCCTGAAAGGAGAATTTCATAAAGAGTATTACAGACAATTGTTTGAGACCGTGGGAAAGGAATATCAGACACGAAAGGTCTTTCCGCCGGCAGATGACATTTTCAATGCTTTTCATCTGACCCCTCTGGATCAGGTCAAGGTTGTGATTTTGGGGCAGGATCCTTATCACGGGGACGGACAGGCTCATGGACTTTGTTTTTCTGTAAAGCCGGAGGTGGAGATACCTCCTTCTCTTGTAAATATCTATAAAGAGCTGGAGGATGATCTTGGATGTTATGTACCGAATAATGGGTATCTGGAAAAGTGGGCAAAGCAAGGGGTTCTGATGCTGAATACGGTATTGACTGTGCGTGCGCACCAGGCGAATTCCCACCGGGGAATCGGATGGGAGCAGTTCACAGACGCTGCGATTCAGGTTTTGGCCGGACAAGATCGGCCGATGGCTTTCATTCTGTGGGGGAAACCTGCGCAGATGAAGAAAGCCATGCTTCACAATCCGAAACATCTGATTCTGGAAGCACCGCATCCCAGTCCGCTCTCGGCATACCGCGGCTTTTTCGGAAGCCGTCCATTTTCAAAGGTGAATCAGTATCTGGAGCAGAACGGTCTGGAACCGATTGACTGGCAGATTGAGAATATATAGAAATACAGAGGATGAATCATGAGTAAGAAAAATTCGTTGATGAAAAATGCATCGGTGCTTATGGTAGCAACGATGATCTCCAGAGTCATAGGTCTGTTGTACCGCCGGCCGTTGGGACAGGTTTTAGGCAGGGAAGGACTTGGTTACTATGGTTATGCCAGCAATCTGTATGTGATTCTTTTGTTAGTCTCATCCTATAGTATTCCGATGGCGGTCTCAAAAGTGGTTTCCGAGCGTCTTGCGTTAAAGCAATACCGAAATGCCCATAAGGTGTTTCAGGGCGCTTTGCTGTATGCGTCTATTGTGGGAGGAATTGCGGCGTTTGTGGCCTTCTTCGGAGGGAGCCTGTTACTTCCCAGGAACCAGCAAAATGCAGTGCTTGCTTTGCGGGTATTGGCGCCCACCATTTTTTTGTCAGCAATTCTCGGGGTGTTCAGAGGATATTTTCAGGCGCATAATACAATGATGCCTACCTCTATTTCACAGATTGCAGAACAGATCATGAATGCGGTGGTCAGTGTTCTGGCAGGTTTTTTGTTGATTCAGGCTTTTGCTACAGATGAGACAACCCATGCAATCTATGGCGCTGCAGGCGGTACGATGGGTACCGGGGTAGGAGTAGCGGCAGGATTAATTTTTATGCTGTTTGTATACGGACTGAATCAGAAGACCATAAAAAGACAGGTGGCCAGAGATATTTACCATGAGGAGGAAAGCCTTAGTGATGTGTTACGGATCATCTTCCTTCTGGTGACCCCCGTTATCTTTACCACATTTATTTACAATGCAAGTGCATATCTGGACAGCTATATTTTTTCCAGTATTCAGGGATGGCATGGGATTGCAGGTAAAACAATCACCGAGCAGTATGGGGAATTCAGCAATTATTATGTGACGCTGATCAATGTACCTCTGGCACTTGCTTCTGCCAGTGCTTCTGCCATGATGCCGATTGTATCCGGAAGCTATGCAACCGGTGAGATGGATGTGGCGAATGATAAGATCAATGAAACGATCAGACTGACCATGTTTATCTGTGTTCCGGCAGCAGTGGGACTGGCTGTTCTGGCACACCCGATTATGGGTGTTCTGTTTCCGGAATCCACAAAGCTGGGTGAGAACTTGCTGATGTTTGGTGCGGTATCTGTAATTTTCTCAGCATTATCCACGATTACAAACAGTGTTCTTCAGTCGATTGGACAACAGAAAGTTGCACTTCGGAATGCAGCGTTATCACTGGCCTTAAATCTGGCTTCTCTGGCAGTGATGCTTCTGATCGCTCCGGTATTGGGAATTTATGCGATGCTGGCAGCCAATATTCTTTTCTCTGTGTGCATGTGCGTGCTGAATGGATTGGCGCTGAGTGAATATCTGGGATATCGTAATGAATTTAAGGACTCTTATGGTAAACCATTACTTGCAGCAGCGGGTATGGGTGTTGTGGCGTGGCTGAGCTATTATAGTCTGTTTGCTTTGACAAAGCGGCCATTTATCTGTCTTGTGATTGCAATTCTGGCTGCAGTTGTGGTTTACATGATTCTTTTTGTTGTGGTGACGAAGACCACAGAAGAGGAAATGAAGAAGTTTCCTATGGGAACAAAGATGATTCGTTTTCTGCGGCTGATCCGGGTGTATCACTGATAAAAAATCATAAGGAATTGTTCAGAAATAACTTTTAAATCGTGCGTAGAATTTTTCTTCGAGAGTGCTGCTCGAAAATCAGGCGCATAGTGGGCTATGCAACTGATTTTTGAGTGGTGCTATCGGAGAAAAAGGCAAGCAATATTAAAAGTTATTTCTGAACAATTCCTAACGTACAGCAGAGTTAAAAAGTTTAAGGAGCAAAGTTTTATGAATCCAATAACAGAAAAGCAATATTATCAGGAGACAGATAAAGAAAAAAGAAAAAAGATCTTAGAAGCAGCGATCGAAGCAGAAGGAATGAATCCGGAAGACGAGCTGCGGCTGGAACTCTGGGAGAGAAGATATGGACGGAGAGAGAAGGAACCTGAGGGGATTGACCGTTACATCCGGGGATGGATGGGAATGGTTTATCTGAATCAGTCTTCTATGACTTTTTTGGGGAAGCGAAGAGCTGTCAGAGAAATCCGTAAGGTGAAAGAAGACTGGGATGTGGAATTGCTGAAAGGCAGGGGGGAACTTGGCGAGAAACTGATGTATCAGGAACTGTATAATCTAATTCGGTTTTATATGGAACTTTGTGCGACTGACAGGAACTATACTACCACCTTGTTTGGAATGATGCGTATGGATGAAGAAAAGGTAGTGCAGAAAATCGCAAAAGAAATTTATACAGTGGCTTATGAAATTCCCAAGTCTCTGGATATGGAAGAAGAATTTCAGATACTCAGAAGAGCAGCCAGAGATGCTTTTGCCGATCAGTATCCAAGACAGGAAAGATTGCTGGGAGATATGTAAGAATAGGAAAAGGAGATATCTATGGAAAAAATAGCAAGTTTTACGATTGATCACAATAAATTACAGCCTGGAATTTATGTATCAAGAAAAGACCATATTGGTGCGGAGACGATTACAACGTTTGATCTGCGTATGACTTCCCCCAATGAAGAACCGGTTATGAATACGGCAGAATTGCATACAATTGAACATTTGGCCGCTACCTTCCTGAGAAATGATGAGGAGTGGCAGGATAAGGTGATTTATTTTGGACCGATGGGCTGCCGTACCGGATGCTATCTGCTGCTGGCAGGTGATTATGATTCTAAGGATATTGTTACACTCATTGTAAAAACCTTCGAGTTTATCCGGGATTTTGAGGGAGAGATTCCGGGAGCAAAGGCAAAGGACTGCGGAAATTATCTGGATCAGAATCTGGGTATGGCAAAATATCTGGCAAAGCGGTATCTGAACGAGGTTCTCTATGAGATAAAGCCCGAGCGTTTGGTGTATCCGGAATAGTTTTGAGGTTAACAAGGAAGGCTTGCATCCATACGGTGTGGATAATTTTCAGAAAAAAGGAAGAGAAGACCTGTTTTTGTAGATGAAATAATTTTTCAGAAAATCCCATAACTAAACTATATGATAGTTAGATGCGCCTTTCGGTGCTGTGATCAGGGGAATTGGAATTGACTTCTTTGATGAGAAAGATTATACTTAGTAGTATACTATTAATAGACAGACAATATGAAACTGGAAAGGGTGATTGTATGACAATTGAAGAGCTGTTAAAGGTATTGGAGATGCAGGAGGAAATTCTGCAGTTTTCTCATTTTACGAATAGTGACGCCTGGGAGTTGGGTAATCTTATTGTGATGGAGGCGAACCGGAGAAATCAGCCGATTGCGGTCAGTATCCGGTTGAATAATGGATTTACGGTGTTCCAGTATGGTTTTGACGGCATCAATCTTTATCATGAGGAAATGCTGCGCAGAAAGTATAATACGGTTAAATTTACGGAGCAGAGCAGTATGCATTTATATATGCAGCTGCGTCTGGGAGAGGCAACGCAGGATGAATTATTGGTACCTGAGGCAGATTATGCGGCTTTGGGCGGCGGATTTCCGATTCGGATTGAGGAAGTGGGGGTAATTGGAGCAATTACGGTTTCGGGAAGAGATCATGTGATGGATCATGACTTGATTGTAAAATGTGTGAGTAAATATCTTCATGTAGATGAGGTGCCGAGGATTCGGGCAATTTAGTGTTTATGGTAATCGGAGGCCAGGTTATCGTGTATTAAGAAGAAAAGAACGTGGAAGAACTGTTTGATTAAGGTCTTCCACGTTCTTTTCTATCATGATACCGGGGCGGACATCTATACGCAGACTTGATGTTGTGATAGATTTACCAGGGCTCCTGTTTTGAAAAATAAAGTTTTTTTCCGGTGACAGGATGCAGGAATTCCAGAGAGTAGGAGTGAAGTGCCTGATGTTCCAGCCCGAAGGGATTTTCCGGGCGGTATAGTGTGTCGCCCAGAAGCGGATGTCCGATACTGTGCATATGGACCCGGATCTGATGGGTTCGGCCTGTCTCCAGATGAAGTTCCACGCGGGAATACAAAAGCCCGTTTTTTGAACTTTCGTGGGATAATGTGTGGTAATGGGTGATTGCGGTCTCTCCATGTGTGAAATCCACACAGCGTTCAATGGTAGAACCTTCCTTTCGGGCAATGGGTGCGTCGATCGTTCCTTCCGATGGGGTATGCCCCTCTGCCAGTGCATGATAGGTCCGGTGAATTCTGCGTTCCATCATTTGAGCGGAGAGTGCGGCACCGCTGATTCCATGCTTTGCAAGAATCAAAAGACCTGTGGTATCCCGGTCCAACCGATTGATGCAGCGGTAAACATATGGAATATTCTGCTGTGCAAAATAATAAGCAACACCGTTTGCCAACGTATTGTCATAATTTCCCTGAGAGGGATGAATCGGGGTATCTGCCGGTTTATCAATGACCATTAAATCTTCATCCTCATAAACAATTTCGAATGCCACCGGAGCCGGAATGATTCCAGGAGACGATTCTGATTCTTCCAGATGCACGGATAAAATGTCATGCTCTTTCATACGCTGATTCGTATAAGCCCAGAGCCCATTTAGGCAGATGCCATTCTCTGTGCGCTTCAAGCCAACAATCACATGATGGGAATACCCAAGTCTGCGCAAAAATTCTTCAATTGTCTTTCCGGCAGATTCTGTTCCTATGTTATAATTAAATTCTCTGATCATAATAAAATATTATACAGAGAAACAAGCGTCATGTCAAAACCCATCAATGATGTTTTTGAAAAAATTCTCCCGCGGAATTGTAGAATAAATCAAAGTGTGGTAGAATGAATACAAACAAACGTTGCAGAAAGGATGGACCTGATATGGCGGAAAAGTATGTTGCATATGTGGGAACGTATACCCACGGCAGTAGTATAGGAATTCATTTGTATGACGTGGATGTGGAAGAAGGAACCCTGACGGAACGAAAAGTAGTTCCTGTGAATAATTCTTCTTATATCTGTCGTTCTCTGAACGGAAAATATCTGTATTCAATCGCAGATGAGGGAGTTGCAGTATTTGCAATTGACGAAGAGAGCGGAGATTTGAAGCCGATTAATAAAGTAGACATTGACGGTATGAGAGGCTGTCATCTTTCAGTAGATCAGACAGGACGCTATCTTTTTGTGGCAGGTTATCATGATGGTAAGGTAACGGTAGTTCATACGCACAAAGACGGTCGTCTCGGCAGTATTATGGATGGTATTTTCCACAAGGGTCTCGGCAGTGTTGCGGAGCGTAATTTCCGCCCGCATGTAAACTGTGTTGTTCCAACTCCTGATAATAAATATCTTTGTGCCGTTGATAATGGAATCGACCAGGTAAAAATCTATAAAGTAAACAGTCAGAGGAATAAGCTGCAGCTTGTGGACATTCTGAGATGTGAGCGTGAATCCGGTCCAAGAACTTTGCGGTTTTCCAGGAATGGAAAATATGCGTATCTGCTGTTTGAACTGACAAATGAAGTGGAAGTATATACCTATAAAGATGGTAAGAATTCTCCGGAGTTTGAAAAGATTCAGAGTTTGAGTACGACTTCGGATAACGTTGACCGTGCGCATGATGCGGCTTCCGGTATGTGTTTCTCGAATGACGGAAAACATCTGTTTACTTCCACCGCCGGAGATAATACAGTAGCTATGTTTTCCATTGATGAGGAGACCGGTCTTCTGACAAAAGAATTTGCACTGCCCATAAGCGGAGACTATCCGAAGGATATCGCCATGTTCCCGGATAATAAGCATATTGCGGTAGTAAATCATGAGTCTAACAGTATTACCACATTTACGGTTGATTATGAGAAAAAAGTTCTGGTTCAGAAAGGAAAACCGATGAAGGTGGAAACTCCGAACTGTATATTGATTACCCCGATGGGAGTATAAACTTCTCTGGAAGCCTGTACACTCCAAGCTTTGATACATGGAAAGACTTGTTATAGTCAAAGATGTAGAAGAGTAGGGAGGTACGGGCTTTTTTGATATGCTAATCACACGGTTTCTGATCCCAGATCAGTTTCAGGTTTGAGAGACGGGAACTCATGCCTACCATAAGTGCGTCGATAATCGTGAGTGCAGCCATAGATTCCACAACGACCACAGCTCTGGGAACAATAATAGGATCATGGCGGCCCTTGATATTGATCTGAATTTCTTCATGATTTCGGTTTACTGTCTGCTGTGCAGACCAGATAGAAGGGGTAGGCTTAAAGGAAGCGCGCAGAACGAGATCACTGCCATCGCTGATTCCGCCGAGGACTCCTCCGGCATGGTTGGTCTTCTTCGTGATGGATCCATTTTCATCAATAGAGAAGGCATCATTATTTGTAAGACCGGTAGCTGTCGCCACAGAGATTCCGTCACCCACTTCCACACCTTTCACGGCCCCGATGGACATCAGCGCTTTCGCAAGATTGGCATCCAGTTTCTCAAAGACCGGGTCGCCTACGCCTGCCGGTATCCCATGGACCACGCACTCTACACATCCGCCGGAAGAATTGTGTTGGCTTAAACATTCTTCAAGGTAAGCCTCAGCTTTGGAAGCAGCATCAGCATCCGGCATATAGAGAGCGTTTTGGAAAATCTCTTCTTCATCGAAAGATTCGATGGTAACCGGTCCGATGGAGCGTGTATAGGTGGTAAATGTAATGCCAAGTTCTGCGAGCAATTTGGAAGCAATTGCTCCTGCAGCAACACGGCCGATTGTCTCGCGTCCGGAGGAACGGCCGCCTCCGCGGTAATCACGGAAGCCATACTTTTCGTCAAATGTATAATCTGCATGTCCCGGACGATAGTAGCTTGCAATTTCACTGTAATCTCCGGAACGCTGGTTTGTATTTCTTACAATCATGGATATCGGAGTTCCTGTAGTTTTTCCTTCGAAGACCCCGGACATAATTTCTACGGTATCAGATTCCTTTCGCGGTGTGGAATAGCGGCTTTGCCCTGGTTTTCTACGATTCAGAAACTTCTGGATGTCGGATCTTTCCAGTGGAAGACCGGCCGGGCACCCGTCAACAACAACACCGATTCCATCGCCATGAGATTCCCCCCAGGTGGAAATCCGAAAGATTGTACCATATATTGATCCTGCCATAATAAACCTCCAATTTATAAATTCGCATACTCACAGTATACAGGCTTGCTCTCCGTCAGGCAAGAAAAGAATTTATTTTGTTTGTAAAAAGCAGGTTAAAGCGTTTGACAAACATATGTCCAACGCTTATAATTACAACAGAATATTATGATACCAGCGTTTCATGCCTGCATGAAAAAGCAGGACTTTTGGACCCGTAAAACATGAGAAAGTAGCCCGAATAGGGCGGATTTTGAATGTTTTTAGGATTGCAGGAGCATGAAATGCGGGGTAATCTGTGTATCATATTATGGAAAGGATGTGTTGTTATGGAAAGCGGGCCTAGTCCGGAATCGCGAAGTTTGAACCAGGCAGAATATGGAGTATAAGGCGAAGGGACATGAAGGCGTGCACTTTTTTCTTGTCCTTTTGCGGACAATGAAAGGAGACATACGACATGATCAGAATTTTTAAAACAATGGAGCACGGCATTACGCAACTGGATATGCCGGAAGAAGGATGCTGGATTGCATTGACGGATCCTACAGCTACCGAACTTTTTGAGGTGGCACAGCGTTACGAAATAGAAGTAGATGATTTAAGAGCGCCTCTGGATGAGGAGGAACGTTCCCGTATTCAGATTGAAGATGATTATACATTGATTTTGGTGGATATTCCCGTAATTGAGGAACGAAATGATAAAGACTGGTATGGAACGATTCCTATGGGTATCGTAGTCGGAAAGAAAGTTATTATAACGGTCTGCCTGGAGGATACACCGATTTTAAATACTTTTATGGATGGACGTGTACGGAATTTCTACACTTATATGAAGACAAGGTTTATTCTGCAGATTCTGTACAAAAATGCCAGTATGTATCTGCATTATCTTCGTATCATAGATAAAAAGAGTGAGCAGGTGGAGACTCGTCTGCATAAGTCTCAGAGAAATCAGGAACTCATTGAATTGCTGGAGTTGGAAAAGTCATTGGTGTATTTTACCACCTCTCTTCGTTCCAACGAGGTGGTTCTGGAAAAACTGATGAAAGTGGAGAATATTAAACATTATCCGGAAGATGAAGATCTTTTGGAAGATGTTATTATTGAGAATAAGCAGGCAATCGAGATGGCTAATATATACAGCGGAATTTTAAGCGGAACAATGGATGCCTTCGCATCGGTTATCTCTAACAATTTGAACATTGTAATGAAGGTACTTGCAATTGTCACAATTGTGATGTCAATTCCAACGATTATTTATTCTGCGTATGGCATGAATGTGAACTCTGCGGGAATGCCTTTCGCCAATAGTCCTTATGGATTTGTAATTGTGATTGTATTTTCGGCAATCGTCAGTTTGATTGTCGCATGGATTTTCTCAAAAAAGAATATGTTTAAGTAATGACTTAGACAGGGTGGTATACTGGTACCGCGTTCGGAAAGACTGAAAGGTGTTGCCAAATGGTGTATCGGTTTGTGGTTAAATAAATTGAGGATGGATTATAATATGAAGTTTCTTAACAAAATGGAACGAAAGCTTGGAAGATATGCAATTCCGAATTTGACCAAATATATTATTATCACATATATCATAGGGTATGCGTTGAATTTGATGCAGCGTGTATTTTCTTTTCCGATTCTGTATTTTCTGGAACTGGATCCTGCACTGATTCTGCATGGACAGATCTGGAGGCTGGTGAGCTGGGTTTTGATTCCACCGGGACAATTGAATATCTTCACTTTGATTATGCTGTTATGCTACTATCAACTGGGTACAGCACTTGAGCGTACCTGGGGTGCATTTCGCTACAATGTCTATATCTTTTTCGGACTGTTTATGACGATTGTCGGATCCTTTATTCTTTATGCAGTGATGGGAAACGTATACTCCTTGCGGGGATATGGAGCCGCATTCAGCAGTTACTATGTAAGTTTGTCTATTTTTCTTGGATTTGCATTAACCTATCCGGATATGCAGATGATGTTGTATTTTCTGATACCGATTAAGATAAAATATCTGGCGGTTCTGGATGCCGTGTATCTGGCGGCTGACATGTATCGGGGCGATTGGGCAACCAGAGTGGTAATCTTAAGTTCCCTTGCCAATGTGATTGTATTCTTCCTGATGACCAGGAATTATCAGCGTGTTAATCCTCAGGAGATTCATCGTAAACGCGAATTTCAAAAGGCTATGTCCAGGGGACAGGCTTCCAACATCAGCACCCATAAGTGTGCAATCTGCGGAAGAACGGAAAAAGATGATCCAACGCTGGAATTTCGTTTCTGTTCGAGATGTAATGGAAACTATGAGTATTGTCAGGAGCATCTGTTTACCCATGAACATGTCCGATAATTGAGAGGCGTACAGGGGTTAGAACTGTCAGTTTAATAAGAAAGTGAGGCACATATATGAAAAGAACAAAGATTGTCTGTACCATGGGGCCCAATGTGGATGACCGCCAGGTCCTGCGGAAGTTAATTGAGACAGGGATGGATGTTGCCCGATTTAACTTCTCCCATGGGGACTATGCGGAGCACAAGGCCCGGATGGATATGCTGAAAGAACTGCGTAAGGAACTGAAAGTTCCGGTGGCCATTTTGCTGGATACCAAAGGTCCGGAGATTCGTACCGGTATTTTGGAAAATGGAGAGAAAGTAGAACTGAAAGAGGGACAAAAGTTTGTTCTTACGACCGAAGAGATTGTGGGAAATGCAGAGAAAGTATCCATTACCTATCCGGAACTGCCTCATGATGTAAAAGTAGGGGACAAGATTCTGATCGATGACGGTCTGATTGAACTTCATATCGAGGATCTGAATGAAACAGAAATTATCTGTACCGTGGTAAACGGCGGAGAACTGGGACAGCGTAAAGGGGTCAATGTTCCCAATGTTTCAGTGAATTTGCCTGCCATTACGGATAAAGACAAGCAGGACATCTTATTTGGAATTGAACAGGATGTGGATTTTATTGCAGCGTCTTTTGTGCGGAAAGCAGAAGACGTGGTGGAAATTAAAGAGTTCCTGAACGCTCACGGAGGCGCTCATATTGATGTGATTGCAAAGATTGAGAATGCGGAAGGCGTACAGAATATCGACCGTATTATTGACGTAACGGATGGAGTTATGGTGGCCCGCGGAGATCTGGGGGTAGAGATTCCTCCTTATGAGGTTCCTCATATCCAGAAAATAATTATTGAAAAATGCAATCACCGCTATCTGCCGGTTATCACTGCGACACAGATGTTGGATTCCATGATAAGAAATCCGAGGCCGACCCGGGCAGAGGTAACAGATGTTGCAAATGCAATTTATGACGGAACGGATGCGATCATGCTTTCCGGGGAAACTGCCATGGGCAAACATCCGGTGGAAGCCGTTGAAATGATGGTTCAGATTGCACGTGAGACAGAGCAGTACCTGAAATTCCAGTCCTATCGGGATGTGGAGGGAGCAAAAGGAAATGCAAGTGTATCCAGTGCAGTAGGTTTTGCTGCTGTAGATATGGTGGAACATATCGGAGCTTCCTGTATTGTGACTCCGACGATGTCGGGACAGACTGCCCGTATGATTTCCAATCTGCGTCCGAGTGTTCCGATTTATGCGGTCACGCCTCATGAGTGGGCCAGAAGAAGGATGCAGTTATACTGGGGAGTCAAACCGGTGGTGGGATATGAAGAAGATTCGACGGAGAATATTATTTCTCATGCCATGTATATGGTGCTGAGAGAAGGCTTTGTAAAGAAAGGCGAGATGGTAATCTTTACTGCCGGAGATCCTGCAACCAACGAAGTGCGCGGAGAAGGCAATATGACCAATATGCTTCATATTATACAGGCAAAATGATGAAATACCAGAGGAGAGAAGACGATGAAAAAACCATTTGTGACAAAAGAAAAGTTAGAGGAGATTACAGCTTCTGTACCAACACCCTTCCATCTTTACGATGAAAAGGGAATCCGTGAGAATGCAAAGGCTGTGAAGGAGGCATTTGCCTGGAATCCGGGATTCCGGGAATATTTTGCCGTGAAGGCAACCCCCAATCCTACTTTGATTAAGATACTCGGTGAGTATGGCTGCGGCTGCGACTGCTCTTCCATGACAGAGCTGATGCTGTCAGAAGCTATGGGATTTACCGGAGATAAGATTATGTTTTCTTCCAATGTAACTCCGGCACAGGAATATGCCTATGCAGAGAAAATCGGCGGAATTATCAATCTGGATGATTTTACCCACATTGATTTTCTGGAAGAAACACTGGGTTATATCCCAAAGACCATAAGCTGCCGTTACAATCCGGGCGGACTGTTTAAGATCAGCAACGATATCATGGACAATCCCGGGGATTCCAAGTATGGTATGACTACGGAACAGTTGTTTGAGTCATTTAAGATTCTGAAGTCTAAGGGTGCGGAAGAGTTTGGTATCCATGCATTCCTTGCATCGAACACGGTGACCAATGAATATTATCCGATGCTGGCAAAAGTGCTGTTCGAACTGGCAGTAAAATTACAGAAAGAAACCGGATGCCATATTAAGTTTATTAATCTTTCCGGCGGTGTGGGAATTCCGTATACACCGGATGCAGAGCCAAACGATATCCGTGTGATCGGAGAAGGCGTTCATAAAGTGTATGATGAAGTCCTTGTTCCGGCAGGCATGGGTGACGTGGCGATTTACACAGAGATGGGACGTTTTATGATGGGGCCGTATGGCTGTCTGGTAACGAAAGCAATCCATCAGAAACATATCTATAAGGAGTATGTCGGCTGTGATGCCTGTGCAGTCAACCTGATGCGTCCGGCAATGTACGGGGCATACCACCATATCACTGTTATGGGAAAAGAAGATGCACCGTGTGACCATATGTATGATGTAACAGGGTCTCTGTGCGAGAACAATGATAAATTCGCAATTGACCGCATGCTTCCAAAGATTGATATGGGAGACTTGCTGGTCATTCATGATACAGGCGCTCATGGTTTCTCTATGGGATATAATTACAACGGAAAACTGAAATCTGCGGAAGTGCTTTTAAAAGAAGACGGTAGTTTTGAAGTGATCCGCCGGGCGGAGACACCAAAGGACTATTTTGCAACTTTGGACGGAACACCGGAATTTCAGAAGATGTTTCCGAACGAAAAGTAATTTGGAATGATTGCAGAGATTGGGCGGAGCATCTCATTGAAAAGTATGAGACCCTGCCCAAAACTCAGCAAAAAAAATTCATAAAATATCAAAAAGTACTTGATTAAAATCAAAAGATATGGTAATATAAATATCGGCTTGTTAAGGAAATAAGTTAGAAACGCCGGCGTGTCGGAATGGCAGACGAGGCAGACTCAAAATCTGTTGTGGGCAACCACGTATGGGTTCAAGTCCCATCGCCGGCAGTATGAAAGACCTGTAGAGTATAGATTCTGCAGGTTTTTTTGTTGTACATTAGAAAATCAAGGGTAATGGTGTGGAAAGCCAGAAATGCGATTGTGGGATCATAACCTTATCAGGGGCTGTCAGAAAAGTAAAAGTTGGTAGAGAGGTCAGAACCGTATGATAAATTTGGATGGAGGGGTGTGAATTTATGAATATAGCAGATAAGAATATAGACGGAGGAAAAGCATTCGATTGGGGAAAAACTTCAGAAGACTATGCAAAGTTCCGTGATATTTATCCGCAGGAATTTTATGATAAAATTGTAAATCGTCAACTATGTATAAATGGTCAAAACGTTCTTGACGTAGGAACGGGAACTGGAGTGCTGCCGAGAAATATGTATCGTTATGGTGCCAGGTGGACAGGTACAGATATTTCGGTGAATCAGATTGAGCAGGCAAAAATTCTTTCAAGAGGTATGGATATTGAGTATTCTCCATTAGCTACGGAAAATATAGATTTTCCGGATAATTCTTTCGATGTTATCACTGCATGTCAGTGCTTTTGGTATTTTGATCATCAACAGATTCGTGATAAGTTTTTCCGCATGTTGAAACCAGGTGGACGTATTCTTGTATTATATATGGCCTGGCTGCCTTTTGAGGATGAAATTGCAGGGGAAAGCGAGAGACTTGTTCTGAAATACAGCCCTAAGTGGAGTGGTGCAGGAGAAACGATTCATCCAATAGATATCCCTGATTGCTACAAAGAAAAATTTGAACTCGTTTATCATGAGGAATATCCATTGGAGGTGCATTTTACTCGTGAGAGTTGGAATGGCAGAATGAAAGCCTGCCGGGGCATTGGTGCTTCTCTTACGAAGCGGGAGATCGCTGCATGGGAACGGGAGCATAAAAAATTACTTGCCGAAATTGCTCCTGCTGAGTTTCACATTTTACATTATGGTGCAGTTGCCGAATTAAAAGTGATAAAGTAATAATTTTCAGGCTGACGATATGAAATTTGAGCGTTTCCCTTTGTTTATAGTTCCTAAGTTGTCGAAGTGGAGGATAAAATTGAGTACATATGTGATATCTGATATACATGGTAACTATGATGCTTATATGGAAATACTTAAGAAGATACATTTTTCCGATGAGGATATGTTGTATGTGTTGGGAGATATTCTTGACAGAGGTCCAAATCCGATCAAAGTTATCCTTGATTTAATGAAAAGGCATAATGTGGTTTGTCTGGCTGGAAATCATGAATACATGGCACTGGAGTGTTTACAGTTCCTTCTGAAAGAGATTACGGATAAGAACCTGGAAGAATTGGATTCCCATATCGTTGGGAAGCTTCTGAACTGGCAGCAGAATGGAGCCGCTGCGACTAATGTTATAAGTAGTCCGTAAGTCACCTCTCATTTCGTTGTAAAAAATGTGTTGAAACCTCTATTTAACGTTGCATATTTTGGAATTATGTGCCATACTATATTTGTACTACAGAGTGGAGGTGTGCCCATGTATCGAGTTGCAATAGAAAAGCTTTATAAATGGAAAGAGAGCAAACGCCGCAAACCGTTGATTATCGAGGGTGCAAGACAGGTGGGAAAGACCTGGCTGATGAAAGAATTCGGCAGTAAGGCGTATAAAGACACCGTATATATTAATTTTGATTCCAATTCCAGAATGGCAGAGTTGTTCGCTTCCGATCTGAATATCGACCGCCTGATTATGGGAATTGAGCTGTATCACGGCAGAAAAATCGATCCGGACAACACGCTGTTGATTTTCGATGAAGTGCAGGAGGTACCGAGAGCATTGTCATCCCTTAAGTATTTCTATGAAAATGCGCCTCAGTATCATATTGTCTGCGCAGGGTCATTACTTGGTATTGCTTTGCACGGGGGTACATCGTTCCCCGTGGGCAAGGTGGATTTTCTGAGTCTTTATCCGCTGTCCTTCAAGGAGTTTTTAACGGCGACTGCCGGCGAGCGTTTTGCCGGACTTCTTGATAAACAGGATTACCAAATGATTACTTCTTTTAAGCAGACTTATGTCGATGCGCTCAAGCAGTATTATTTTGTGGGCGGTATGCCGGAAGCGGTGCAGAGCTTTGCTGAAGAAAAAGATTTTAACGAGGTTCGGGAAATCCAAAAACGCATATTGGCGGCTTATGAACAGGATTTTTCCAAGCATGCTCCTATTGAAATTGTGCCGAAAATCCGTATGATATGGAACAGTATTCCCTCTCAGCTTGCTAAAGAGAACAAAAAATTTATCTACGGTCTTGTACGCGAGGGCGCACGGGCAAAAGAATATGAAGCAGCGATTATGTGGCTTTGCGACTGTGGGCTTGTCCACAAGGTCAGCCGTGTGAATGCCGCTGGAATGCCGCTGAAAGCTTATGAGGATTTGAAGGCCTTTAAGTTATTTATCGTTGATGTAGGACTTCTCGGCTGTATGACTGGCTTGCGCCAGCGTATATTGCTTGACGGCAACGATTTATTTACCGAATTTAAGGGCGCACTAACCGGGCAGTATGTATGCCAACAGCTTAAAACCATTGACGATCTGGGCGTTTACTACTATACAAACGACCGTGGATCCTGCGAGGTGGATTTTATTATTGATACCGGTGAGCAGATCGTGCCTGTGGAGGTCAAGGCGGAGGTCAATTTGAAAGCAAAGAGCCTGAAAACCTACCGTGAGAAATTCAATCCCGAAATTTCTGTCCGCACCTCGATGGCGGAGTATAAAAAAGAAGATTTGCTTGTCAATCTTCCGCTGTATGCAGTGGAAGAGATTTGCAGATGCACTTCGGAAGCAATCGAAGTGAGCAGATGAAAATTTTGCTTGAACATTCCGGTCTCTGCGCTGTTTCAGGAATTTTCTATGTCTTTGCGATTCCAGATACTGAAAGATATTTCGTATGCCACTTCTGAAGGGTATAAGTGCTTGTGTGGGAAAGACATACATCAGTAATAGCTATGGAGAAAAATCCCCGAGCGAGATATCTTTATAAGAATCATATATAGGTAAATGACATACTTAAGAGAGAACATCTGTCCGTGATGGCAGGTGTTTTTTTGACTTAAATACAGCAAGTCTGTTTTAGCATTCTAATTAATGATCCATTTCTATAGCTGTTGTCAGCCACGGATTGTCAGATTTTCCTAATACCCCAAATAGAGCAGGAAAATAGCGTATATTGTTATTTGAATCCAACAATATACGCTATAATAAAAACAGAAAAGTACAACCAAACCGTTGATTAGTTTCGTAGAACTAATTATTTTGCGAAAGGGTGATGAGGTTTTTGTGTACAGTATTACCATGTAATTATATCTCAAATTGTGTAACGAGTCAATAAATTTGATCGAGAAACGGAGAATATTCCATCACTTTGTCGTTTTTTGGAATAGCTCTCCATCTATGCGTATCATAAGAATTGAATTATGAAAGTTACTATGCAGTCATTTATGGTCAAATTTATCGTCAGAGCAAAAGCGAAAGGAGCAAGAGGGCAATGGCAAGGAGAGGGGAAAATATTTTCAAAAGAAAAGATGGCCGTTGGGAAGCCAGGTATGTAAGCGGTAAAAATGAATTTGGAAAAACAAGGTATGCTTCCGTCTATGGAAAAAGTTATCGGGAGGTAAAGGAAAAACGAGAAAAAGCAAGCAGCAGGCAAAAACAGTCGGAGACGCTTAAATCTTCAAAGTATACATTTGGAGAAATACTGGATTTATGGCTTTCCTGGAAGCGGGTGAAGTTGAAGGAACAAACATATAGGAAATATCTGTACTGCATAGAAAAACATATCATACCGGAACTCGGCAAGATAGAGATTTTTGATTTTGATGCAAATATGGTAAATAATTTCCTTCTGAAAAAACTTTCCTGCGGTCGTCTTGATGGGGAAGGCGGTCTCTCTAAGAATTATGTTCGTACAATGTCAATTATCATTCACTCAGCGGTGAAGTATGGTGTCAGTGAGGAATTGTGTCCGCCGATGAAAGGACAGATTTATAAACCAAAAAGCGAAAAAAGGGACATTATTGTTTTGAGAAAGGAAGAACAGGAACTGTTGGAAAGACAGATCACAGGAAATCTTACCGGAGAGAATCTCGCTGTGTATCTCAGTCTGCATACCGGTCTTCGGATTGGAGAAGTTTGCGCTCTGCAGTGGAAAAATATTGATTTTAAGGGAAATGTCATGCATGTCAGTGAATCAATCGTTCGGATCAACAAAGACAGCACCATGTCCCTTCGCGTTGGTTCCACAAAAAGTGAAACTTCCAATCGTTTGATTCCGATTACGGATTCCGTTGCTGCAGCTTTAAAAGAAGAAAAACAAAGATCATCCTCTCCATTTATTGTTTCAATGAATGGAAGCACTACGTTTATGAATCCACGGACACTCGAGAATCGATATAAGGCGTTGCTGAAAAGGAGCGGCCTGGCACTCATTCCTTACCATTCTTTGCGACATACATTTGCCACAAGATGTATGGAATGCGGTGTGGATGTTAAGTCCCTGAGTGAAATCCTCGGCCATGCAGGAGTAAATATTACACTGGATATTTACGTGCATCCATCTATGGAGTTGAAACGCAGTTGTATGGAAAAACTGGAAGCTATTTCTGGTCACTAATTTGGTCAAAAATTGTGAAATGCATGGTATTACACAGCATTTTGCCGGCGCTTTCGCAAAATAATTAGTTCTACGAAAGTTGCCGCAGAAGGAAAGAATTTTAAGAAAAGTAAATTCTTCATGCAGCTTTTGAAACATATAACGCTGCTTTCAAAGTAGGATAGAAGGATGATGAGTATCATAGATAATTTATGTAAAGTTATAAATTTTATGTATCATAAGTTGGGGATTTGTAAATATGACCGGAAACAATTGATAAAGCATAAGAGGGTTAGCAGTTATTGTACAACTGCCTGATGGAGGAACTGTATGAAACGAAAACTGGCAATTTTGGAAAATGATATAAAATATCTGAGCAAACTGGTAGAAGAGTTTCATGAAAAATACCCGGATCAGTTTGAAGTCTACGCATTTACAGATCACGAAATTGCATTTACTGCATTGAAGCGTGTCAAAATTGATATTTTCATAGCGGATGAAGCTTTTTATGTGAACGAAGAAAAAATACCGGAACATTGCAGCTTCGCATATTTTGTCGGGATGCCTGATAAGAAGAGCTTCCGGGGAAGGAAAGCGATTTATAAGTTCCAGAGTATTGATTTCATTTACATACAGATTCTAAAAACATATTTTGAACATCTTGTCAATGTTCCGGATGCGAAATCAGAGAATAAAAGATGCAAAGTGATAAGCTTTACATCAATCAGCGGCGGAACGGGGAGTTCAACGGTGGCCGCGGCATGTGCACGGAATTACGCAGGTAAAGGAAGAAAAGTGTTGTATCTGAACCTGGAATCTTTTGGATCGGCCGATGTGTTCTTTGATGCGGATGGAAAAGCCGATATGAGCGATGTTGTGCATGCCTTGTGATATGAGAAGGATCATTTCTTTGAAAGGAGTGGAAAGTGATGGCGATATTTGGTAAAGGAAATGAAAAGAAAGAGGCTTTGATTGATCGAATCAAATATGATGGATCACAGAATGGTTCACCATGGTTAGTTTATAAATATCCAAGCGAAAAATTTGTACTTGGTTCACAGTTAATTGTTAATCAAGGACAAGAAGCATTATTTTTTAAAGGAGGTGAGGCACTAGATTTATTTGGAGCAGGAACACACACTCTGCATACAGGAAATTTACCGTTATTAAATAAATTGGTTAATTTTCCATTTGGAGGAGATACCCCTTTTACAGCTGAAGTTTATTACATTAACAAAACCTCTAAATTAAATATGAATTGGGGTACTCCGAATGCATTTCCTGTGGAGGATCCTAAATATGGTATTATTTTATCTATTAGATCCCATGGTACATATGGTGTACGAATTAATGATACAAGAATGTTCATTACTGAACTAGTTGGTGCAGTACCTAATGGTTCTACTGTTACATATGAATTTGCGGCAAGTTATTTTAGTGGGCTCCTTGTTTCCAAAATAAAAAATGTTATTTCCGCATATATGATACGCCAAAAGATTTCTTTCTTGGAAGTTACTGGATATCTTGAGGAAATTTCTAAGGATTGCGAGGAAGCAGTTAAAGATGAATTCGACAGATTTGGTGCAGAAGTAGTCAATTTTTATGTGGAAACCATTACTCCTTCAAAGGATGAATATGAAAAACTCAGAACTTATAAAGAAGAATTGTCTCTTGGCGGAGATTTTTATACAAAGAGACGTTCTCTTGATATTATGGAGAATCTTGCAGAAAACAATGGTGTTGGCGGATTAGCAACGGCAGGTGCCAGTCTTGGAATTGGCCTTGGATTTGCTCATCAGGCAGGGGGGATGTTTCAGAATGTTGGTGGGGCAATGAACATTACTCCAAATGGAACTGGTATAAATGCACAACCCAATAGTAATAGCGGAAATAAGTGCCCACATTGTGGAGCATCAAATCTGGTAGGACAAAAATTCTGTGGTACATGTGGAAAGATGATGGTTGTAGGAATACGGTGCTCTTCTTGTGGAAAAGTTAATCCTGTTGGACAGACATTTTGTGGCGATTGTGGAACAAAACTTGTTAAAAAGTGTTCATCATGTGGAAAAGAAAACGATCCATCACAGAAATTTTGTGGTGACTGTGGAACACAGTTGTAAGATTAGGAGGACATATGGCAGAATTCTTTGTAATAGTATTTGGCGGGGAGCAATATAATCAATATAAAATGCGCGATATTTTAGCCAATTCATTTAATGGGATTGTCAATGAAGAATATGCTTTTCAAGGTGTGAGATATTATTTTCCTATTGTTGCTGAAGGCAATCAATTTTGTATTGATGGCAGAAACGGTGTTTGGAAAATTACCATAAACGGAGGATCGTTAGAGAGAAAAAAAATTCTTAGAAGTGGTGATTACATAAGAGTAACAAGTAAAGATGTATCTTTATCAATGCTTGTGCTTGAATATGATAAATGTTCATTGAATTCAAAAGTTTATGAATTAAAAAATAATTCAACCTATTTTATAGGCAGAAGTGCTGAAATGAATATCATAATAAATACCTCGGCAAGTGTCTCACGTAAGCACGCTTCAATGAGAATAGATAGCACTGGAAATGCATTTGTTGATGATATCTCTGGAAAAGCTGGCGTTTACATAAATGGAAAGAGGGAAACAAATTATCAATTAACAAATGGGGATCATATTTTTATTATGGGTACGAGCTTGGTTTATTATACTTCAATGCTGCTCATTCCTTCTAATATTACTGTGAATGGTATTGGATTAAAAGAACATATTGCTACAGTTATTCCTAATAAAGAAAAAATTGATTCTTTGTATGTAAGAACACCAAGAATTCAAAAAACCCTGGATAGAGATTCTGTAGAAATTGATCTCCCAACTCCTGTTCAAAAACAAAAGGAGATGCCATTTATTTTGACGGCTGGTCCATCAATAACAATGACGTTTGCTATGTTAGCGAGCTTTGGGGTTACAATATCAAGAGTACTTAGCTCTGAGAGTAAAGATTATGCATCAATAATTCCAAGTGCAATAATGGCGGTAAGCATGTTGATGGGAGCATTGTTGTGGCCGAAATTGCAAAGAAATTATACTAAAAGATTAGCGGAAGCTAATGAACTGTATAGGCAAAAGAAGTACAGAGAATATTTGAATGAAAAAGAGAGTGAAATAGTTCATTCTTATGAAAGAAATACACGTATTTGGAATGAAGTATTATATCCTAATTGTGCTGATTTGATCAAAAATATAACAAGTCAAAACAGACATTTATGGGAAAGGTCAAATAAAGATGATGATTTTCTTAACGTTCGATTAGGCACAGGGACGAGACCTTTTGGAGTAGAGGTTGCAATAAAGAAAAAAGGATTTGAACTTGAAGATGATTTCTTAAAAAATGAGGCATATGAGTTAGCGGATAAATATCGAGAAATAAAGAAAGTTCCAATTACACTTTCTTTGATGTTGCATAAAGTCGTTGGTGTCGTTGGAAATTATGAATTAATTGCAAAAAATATAATCACTAATTTAGTGTCGTTATACTCTCCAGATGAAGTAAAAATTGTGTTGGTTTATAATTGTTACCAGGAGAAGGCGTTAAGTATATTTAATGATTTGCCTCACATGTGGGCATCAGATAAGACAAGCCGATATGTGGCAACTTCAGAGGCAGAAGCATACACATTATTTAGTGTGCTTGATGAGAAACTTCAGACAAGAGAAGAAACATTAGATAAAGATGATATAAGAACACCTCATTATGTTGTTTTGTCATTTGATCATTCAATTATAGATAGCATTCCGTTTAAGAAAGTATTGGTAAACGGTGAAAATATACTTGGAGTGTCAGCTGTTTTCTTCGGAGAGCGTTTCAATCAAATTCCTAAAGAATGTGAAGCAATTATTCAAAGAAATGATGAAACATGTGGTGTATATGTAAAGAACGAAAATGATAACAAATTTATTCTATTTACACCTGATACATTGACAGATAAAGATGTTGACAACTTAGTAAGAGGATTGTCTCGTGTTCAAATAAAGAAAGAGAAGGCTGCATCTAATGTTCCGGAGAGAATATCTTTTTTAGATGTATATCAAGTTGGAAACGTTGAAGCATTAAATATAGAAAGCCATTGGAATGCAAATAGTTCCAACAAATCTTTGGCAGTGCCAATTGGCGTGATGGCTGGAGGTGATGTGTTTTGTCTTGATATTCACGAAAAATATCATGGATGTCACGGTTTGGTTGCAGGTACAACTGGTTCTGGAAAAAGTGAATTTTTACAAACATATATTTTATCAATGATGATAAATTATAGCCCTAATGAAGTGGCCTTTGTTTTGGTAGATTTTAAAGGTGGAGATATGGCTAGACCATTTTTAAATAGTCCACACCTTGCGGCTACAATCTCTAATTTGTCGGGAAATACATTATATCGAGCGCTTGTGTCTCTTGAGGCGGAAGTGAAGAATAGACAAAGAATTTTTAATGAGTCAGCTTCTTTTCTCGGAATTGATAAGATTGACATTAATTCATATCATAGGTACTACAAAGAACACAGATTAACAGAAGCATTGCCACATTTGGTAATAGTAATCGATGAGTTTGCCCAATTAAAAGCGCAGCATCCTGAATTTATGGCTAAGTTGATTGATGTTGCACAAGTAGGACGAAGTCTCGGAATTCACTTGATTCTTGCAACACAAAAACCTAGCGGAGTTGTAGATCCTCAGATTTGGAGTAACTCAAGATTTAAGGTATGTCTGAAAGTAATGGATAAACAAGATAGTTCAGACATGATTAATAAACCGATTGCAGCAATGATAAAAACACCAGGTAGAGCCTATGTTCAGGTTGGTTATAATGAAATATTTGAACTTATTCAATCTGGATATAGTGGAGCTGAATATGTCCCTCAAGATTCTTTTGTTGATGAGGAGAGTATTACCGTTAGTATGGTTAACTGGCCAGGTGAACAACTCAGAGCAGCTAAAGATATATCAAGAGGAGAGAAAACAGATCTTACGCAACTTGAAGCCGTAATGAAGGTTATGTCAAATCTGGGAGAAGAACTGAAAATTAAGGCAAAGAAGTTATGGCTAGATCCATTGCCTGAACAGTTACGATTTGAAACACTTCCTAATGAAGATAATGATTCGTTTGGAGTTGTTACTTGTGGACGTTTAGATTTACCACATATTCAAAAGCAAGTTAACTTTACAATTGATTTTGTTAAAAAGGGACATTTGGCGATATATGGTTCTACTGGAACAGGTAAAAGCACATTAATTCAGACAATCTTTTATGCAATGGCATTAAAGAATAGTCCATCAAGTTTCAATTCTTTTATAATAGATTTTAACGGTGGCAGTTTAATGGGGTTATCTAAAATGCCTCACTGTGCAAATTATGTGACGGATGAGAGTGAAGCCAAGGTAAATCAAGTCTTAAACACAATTGGACAAATAATTGTGGATAGACGAGCTAAATTTGTTGAAGCTAGTTGCGCAAACTACGAGTCTTACCTTGAAGCTGGTGGTCAGGATATGCCAATAATCCTTGCAGTTATTGACAATTATGCATTATTTAGAGAGAAGATGTATAAATGTGAAGATGTATTAGTTCAGCATATCGCTGCATCAAGAGCATGTGGTATTTACTTTATTATTACAGGAAGTAGTAAAGGGGCAATTTATTATAAGGTAATGGATCATATCAGTAGCAAAGTAATGTTCAATATGAATGATACAGGAAGTTATAGAGATATTCTTAATGTGCATATTCCTGTATTCCCAGAAAACATAAAAGGTAGAACGCTTGTTGTTAATGGAAAGACGGTTGCAGAAATGCAAGTAGCAGTTCCGTTTGATGCAGAATCGGAAGCAAATAGGAGACAGCAGATAAATGCATATTATGCATCTTTGAAAAATCAATATGGAGAACTTGAACCATACCTTATTTCTGAACAGAACGAGATGGACTTTTATGAGAAAGAGGAATATGAACCAGTTTATCAGAAAAAAGAAATGAAGAAGTATCATGGCTCGAACGATTCGGATACGATTGTTTTGGGAAGGGAAATAAAATCTGGCGAACTAATTGATTTTTCACTAACTCGGCAAAAACGTGCATTTATTGCTAATAAAAATGATGATTGTAAGGTTGTTTTGGATATTTGTAATCAAATTATAAAAAGAAATAGAAAGCTGAGAGTATATTCAAAGAGATTTGAACAGTTTGAAGTCTCTGAGAAGCTAAAGATAGCAAATATTGATGAATATATAGAGTTGTATGCGTCTTCTAACGATGTTTTGGTGATTGACGGATTTGCGGATTTGTTTGATGAGATATCAGATGATGCATTGGGGCAGTTAGAAATGATATTAAGAAATGATTCTGAGAAAGTTATCATTACGGTAGATAACATGAACAGAATTTCTGACTATAGTTCAACAGAATTATATTTAAGGCTGGTAAAATGTGAGTTTGGAGTTGTTGTCGGTGGAGGAGCTGATAATAACTTAGCATATTTGCTGAATGATGGATTGTACACTATTCAAGAAGAATATAGGAGTATTGAGTTGGAAGAGAACCAAGCAATTGTATTCTACAAGGATGCAGCATCATTTGTGCAGTTAGGAGGAGCTTATGAGTGATAAAATGTCAATAAATGTAGAAGTACTAGGCATTAATACAACACATAATTTCATAGTACCCAATGATATGAATATTTCAAAAATGACTGGCTTGATCATAAAAACGTTGGAGAATGAGTATCCTGGGGCTGAATGTAGCAAGATGGTCAATTATATGCTGATTCAAGAGAGTACGGGAAAAGCACTTGCGCAGAGTTGTGGATTAAGTCAGTTAGGTATAATTAATGGCGAAAAGCTGATATTGGTATAAGGAGGTGATATCTTGGCAGGCTTTCGAATTAATTGCGGACAAGTAGTTGGACAAGCAAATACAATTGACAATTTGTCAAGTGATTTAGATAGAGAAATTCAGAAGTTAGATAATATTTTGAATTCCGTTAGGTCAAATTGGAAAGGGCCTGCATCAACAGCTTATCAAAATCATCTGACTTTATTGATTGCGGATATGCGGAAAACAAAATATTCAATGTCAAGCGTTTCTTCAACGATAAAGAATGTTGCGAATAGAATCCAACAGGAAGATGAGCATCAAGCAGAATTGGCAAGACAATTAGCAGCAAAAAGAAGAAAATAATTTATATTTGAGAGGAGATTAACCATGGGAAGTGAATGGACAGTAACAACAGAAAGATTAGATTCTTCAGCAACAGTAATTGAGGAGAAAACAGCAAAGTATAACACAGAGTGGGCAAAACTTTATACAGAGCTTCAGAACTTAAGATCTGCTCAGTGGCAAGGTATTGCAAGTGAAACATTTAATACAAAGCTTGAAGGTTACAGAAATGATTTTCAGGAGATGTCACAGGTGCTTCTTAGTTATGCAGAGTTTTTGAAATCAGCTGCAACAAACTATAAGAATACAGAAGAATCATTAAAAGATGCCGCAGGCAACTTATATGCAGGAAACTAGGAGGTAAATTAGAATGGCTACAATTAAAATAAATTCAACTGTAATGAGAGATAAAGCTAATGGATTCAAGACAGTTTCAAGTTCAATTAAAACATTTACAAGCGAGATGACAAATGAAATTGAAAGCTTGAAGTCAACATGGGAAGGTGAATCAGCAGAGACATTGGTAAACAAATTTAAAGGTTTATCAGATGATTTTGAAGAGATTTGCAATACGATTAATCAATATGCAGATTTCTTAAATCAGGCAGCGGATCGTTATGACAAGGTAGAATCTTCGGTTACTCAGGCTGCTGAAGGACAGAAGAGCTAATATCACTAACCTGGAGGGAGGTGATATTCGTTGCCGACAATAAAAGTAAATACATACCGATTAACAAATTACGAATCAGATATGCAAGGGATTCTAAGTAGAGTCAATTCTATTATGAATCAATTTAATTCGGTTTCTAGAAATCTTGATTGGGAGATTAAAGCAGAGTCAAATATCAATTTCAGATTATCGGGAATCAGTAGAGAACTATCTGCAGAATCTCGTGGAATAAGTGGGATGAAGAATTATCTTGAAACTGCTAGAACAAGGTATGTTGCTGTTGAGAGTAAGAATTCCGGAAAGAAACTGAAAAATGAGGTTTCAGGAAGTAATTCAGGAGCCAAAGTTAATAGGTCAAATAGCAAAATAAGAAATATATATAGTATTAATGTAGGGCGTAGAAGTACTGCTACATGGGTAATCGGCAAAGATGATAAAATTACAAAAAAGACGAGATATGCTAATTATAAAGGTGTCAATGTAGGTGCGGCTATTTTGGTCGGAAACAGCAAAACGAACAATATTGGTAATACTACGACAAAGTCAGGATATAAACCTGATTGGGCAAAAGGAATCTTTAAGGTTGTTGGTAAGATTGGTAATGTTGGTTCGATTGCAGGTTCTGTTTATACACTTGGAAAAGCAATTTCGAGTGGAGATAGTGTAAAAGTTGAGAAAGGTATTATAAATGTATCTAAGGATTGCATTTCTAGATTTGGCACATTAGCCCAAAATGCATATTCTGGAATAAGTGTAAAGGAGACGCTTTTTGGGAATTGGACAAAAGGCAGCGCAGTTACTTCATTATTTGAGATAGCGGAGGAAGCTACAAGGGCAACAAAAGGAACCGTATTTAAGGCAGCATTGGCAAAAGAATTCAAAGGATATAGTTTCAAGAATGCTACTAATGTAGGAAGTAAGATTAAAGTTGCTACAAAATGGGCAGGAACGGGTTTGTCAGCGGTTACTAACTTTATTAGTAACAAAGAAGAGCAGAAAAAGAATCCTGGAATGTCAAATGCTAGAGTTGTATCAGAAACGGTTGTTGAAACGGCTATTGATGTAGGAGTAGGAGCACTTGCAACTGCAGGAGCTACAGCTTTACTGGGTGCTGCAGCACCGGCTGTTGCCGTTGGAGCAGTTGCTGTTGGAGCAGTATGGGCAGTTAATACAGCAACAGAAGTAATAACTGCTCATTTCTGGGGAGAAGATAACAAGAAAAACCTTACAGAGTTTGCATCAGATGCGATTATTGACGGTGTGACTGCCATTGGAAAAGGTGTGGGTAAGGCAGTGAAGAATGGATTTAACGCAGTTACCAAGTGGGGAAAATCCCTTTTTGGAGGATAGAATATGATAATGATATACACGCTATCTACAATAGCATTCGATAGCTTGATCCTTTTATTTTGTGTTTTATTTAATGGTATTCCAGGAAAATGGTATAGATGGCATACAGTACAGCTTCAGTTATTGTTATCAGTCATTTCTTTACTATTTGGAACGAATGGATTGATTTTATCAAAAAGTAATGAAAAGCTATTGATTGATAGGAATTCATTATTTGCAACTTCTCTTCAAAGTGTTTTGACAATATTATATTTAATAGTATTTATTGCCTCAGTATATCGCTATATCGAATTCAGAAAGACGAAAGCGGAGTTACCAAATAAATATTTTATGTTTTGTCAAGGCGATTATAAAATTGTGAATGAATTAAATTACACATTAGGCAATCTAATATTTATACCAAATATTAAAGCATATGCGGTCTATGGAACGACAACCATAATTTTTTCGGGGAGACACCCTAGTGAAGAAATTGACGCAGGATTTATTTGTAAAAAAATAGGCGATAATGTATATGAGTGTTTGTCATATATAGATTTAGAAAAACAAACATTTGTAAAGAGAGTCATACAAAGAATTTTAAATGTATTGATGATTGTCACATTTTTATGTGCCCCAATATTGGTAGCTTATACTGATTATGTTTTTATGCTTGAAAAGAATGTAGATAATTTATATAGCTTGTATGAATTTGTTGTTCTGTTTTTGCTTGGTTCCTTAGGTTGCAATTTGTTCGGAAAGACAAAAGGATTTGGAAAAGCATTATATTGTTTGTTTATTATCATGATAATGATTTCAATGTATTATTTATTAATTTTTTTTAGATAGGAGATGTAGAAAATGCAGATAAAAGATTTATTACCAATTGGCAGTGTCATTTGGTTAAAGGATGCAGAAAGACCATTAATGATATTTGGAGTAAAGCAGGAAAATTCTGATACTCATGAGGAATATGATTACATTGGTGTTATTTACCCCGAAGGAAATATGGGACCAGATTCACAGTTCCTTTTTATGCACGATGATATAGAGAAAGTAGTATTCAGAGGATATGAAGATACTAGTAGAGAAGAATTTATTAAAAGATTAGATGCTTTTTATAAGGAACAGAATTAGGAGGCTAATATATGTGTCTAGTATATAGCTTTTCACATATAGGTAACTCTCGAGAAAATTATGAAGATAATTATTTGCTTGGGGAGCAATATATGCTTCCTGAGCAAGTAAAATCTATGTCATATCAGAGAAAATTGGCAATGAAATCGTTAGAGATGTCCGACTCCTATTGTGTGGCGGTTTCTGATGGAATGGGAGGATATGAATGTGGAGAGGTAGCAAGTTTATTAACAGTTCAATACTTATCGTCCCATTATAAAAACCTTATAAAAAAAGTAAATGATGTAAAAAGTGGTATTGCCAATTGCGTTTTACAATTAAATAGCTTCGTATGTTGTGAAGCAAAAAAGAAAGTAGAAACACAAAACATGGGAGCCACACTGTGTGGAATTGTTTCAGTAGATGATTATACATATTGCTTTAATGTAGGCGATAGTAGAATGTACCAGTATACCGATGGAATACTGAGACAGATAACAATTGATAATACCGAAGGACAGAGACTTTTGGGATTAGGATTATTATCAGAAGAGGAAGTAAAAACTTTTCCTAAAAGAAAGGCGATTTATAAATACATTGGTAAAGATGTAGATCTTGTTCCGGATATTTATGAAATAGAAAACATAAGAAAAGGAACTTTATTATTGCTATGTTCTGATGGATTATCAGATGTATTAGAGTTGGAAGAAATTCAAGATATGTTATCTAAGCAGTTTATCAAAACTGAGGATAAAGGTAAATTTTTAGTTGGGATGGCTGTTGAGAGAAGGCAGGATACAGGCGATAACATTACCCTGATTATTATAGAATATTAAGGAGCCACTACTATGATAGGAGAAAAAATTTTAGGATACACAGTAGATGAAAAAATTGGCTCTGGTGGGTTCGGAACTGTTTACAAGGTTTCAAAGACAAATGCTTCAGGAACATATGTTAGAGCCTTGAAATACATTACATTGCCTAACCAGAAACAATATGCTGATGTATTGAATTCAATGGGCGGTGATTACTCCAAAGCAGATGATTATTTTGCAGGAGTGCTCAAGGAGATTGTTAATGAAATTCAGATTATAAGTACATTATCGGAAGCCGGAGTTCAGAATATTGTACGTTATTATGAAAACGATATTGTAGAATCTGAGTCACCGAAAAGATATGACATTTATATATTGATGGAATATCTTATGCCTTTTAACGATTATTTGTATCAGAATGAGTTAAAGGTTAAAGATGTAATTAAGCTAGGAAAAGAAATTTTAACTGCATTGATTTCATGCCATGAACAGAAGGTAATACATAGGGACATTAAGGATGATAATATTTTTGTCTCTACAGATGGCTCATATAAGCTTGGAGATTTCGGAGTGTCCAAAATGCTTAAAGATCGTTCTAGAGCTGAATCTATGAAGGGTACACCGAATTTTATTGCGCCAGAAGTATATTTAGGTAAAGAGCAATATGATGGTACTGTAGATGTATATTCGTTGGGGATTGTTCTTTATAAGCTACTTAACAGGTCAAGAAATCCTTTTCTTCCAGAGTTTCCTCAGGGATATAACAGCAATGATGAGGATTTGGCATTTGAAAAGAGAATGATAGGTGAAGCACCTAATTTACCATTTGATGCACAGAATGTTTTGGGTGAAGCTATTATTAAAGCAATTAGCAAGAGAGCGGAACGATATAATTCGGCAAAAGAGTTTTTAGATGCAATTATTAATGCGGAGCAAAAACTTACAGAAGAAGAATTGGGCAGAGTAGTTAATCAAGTAATTATACAGCCAAGTAGGGAGGAGAAAAAGAAAAGCATAAATCCTATTATGGATAAAACAATAGGAACAGATATGGATACTTCTTTTGGTAAGGAGGAAGTAGATACAGTAGATCGTGATTTATTTGAAACTGTAAGTGATACATATAATAAAATTCCAGTAAAAGTTGAATCATCGGTATCAGTTGAAATGGAATCGATCAGAGAGCAACCCAAAATGAAAGTTGAGTCAAGAGGAGTTGAACTTGATACTAATTATTCTTCTTCAGAACCAGTAAAAGTTGCAACTGTGAAAAAATCAGATTTTAGATGGGTCGCTTTTATATTGCCAGTGGTAATATTGGCCGTATATGTGGTTCTGTATCTAATCATTCTACCAAAGGCATATGGAAAAGGAATTAGTATAAGTAAATGGTTGTTTAATAATCCAGAAGAGTTGCTTGAGGTATTACAAGATCAGAATGCAGTATTTATGCCAATATATAAGATATGGGTATTAAAGGCATTTATGTATCTATTATGGATTGGCTTTGTCGCTTCTTTATTTAATTTGGGACATACTATTCAAAATAAGAAACCGAAATATAATGTGAAAGCTCTTTTGAAAAATAAAGATCCATACTTAAAAGCAATGGAAATCAATGAGTCTATAAAAGGAACTAGATGCAGAGATGTCAACGCAGCGAAGACAGCAGTAAGAAATGTCATGGAACATTTGCGTGATGAGAGTGCATTTGGAATTGGAAATGATTCGGTAATAGCATGTGAAACAGATATTGCTAAATGCTTGAAGGAAATTGAAGGAAACATTCAGGCTTTATACGATGATAAAACAGCTAAAGAGGCAGGAGCGGTTATTGTTGCAAATTGTAAAACGATTCAAACTAAACTTAAAATAAGAACAGCGATGAAGAAACGCTAGGAGGATACACAAATGCCAAATGCTCGGGTTGAAGAACCAAAATATGATTGCAACGAAAAAATCGATGGTACAAAAGTTTACTACTATTTTAATCCACCTAAACCAGAACAAGGTGATGAGAAAAGAAAAGGTGGAATAGAGAATATAGTATGGGGTGTCATTATATTTGTATTGGCAATTGTAGCAAAGATAAAGGTCACATTTATTACTCCGGAAGAAATATTAACATACATAGTACTTTGTATGATGGCAGTAGGGATGATACTAATTGTAGTAGGCACTTTTACTATAAAGAAAGCAGCAGAACTTAAGGCGGAATTACAATCCAAAATTGTATCAGATGAAGAATACGATCGAATGGAGTGGACAATGCTTCAGGATATCAAGGAAAAGGGTATGTGTTCTTTGAACCTCGATGAAGACGAGATAAAGGAAGCAGATCCGCTAATTCTCCATAGATACGGATCGGGTGGAGAATCAAAAAGAGGCGAAGACGATAAATATAGAAGTACGGAACATGTATCTACAGTATTCTATTTTACATCAGATTCTCTGTTTGTTTATAAATATTCATTTTCTATGAAGAGTAAAGTAACAAGTGAAGAAACTATGACGTTATTCTATTCTGATATAGTATCTGTTTTAGTTGGAAGTGTTGATACTAAAGTCGGTGAGGAAGATTCGTTTGGTTTAAGACAGTTGACCATTTCATCAACCGGTGGACAGACTGTAACATATCAGTTTGTAGCATCAGATGATATAAATATTTCGATCAATGCAATGCAATCATTGTTTAGAAGCAAGAAGAAAGCACAGTAAGGAGGTTGAGTAAAAATGTCACATCAAGTAGCAGAATTAGAATGTCCGGGGTGTGCAGCGGCTATAACAACGGAGACTAAAACCTGTCCGTATTGCTTTAGACCAATTGTTATTACGACTTTTAATAGTATAAGTGGATTATCACCATTGGATTTGAATAAACAAGCCAATACATATAAAAAAGCAATGGCAAATAATCCAGATAATGATGAATTAATTATGTCGGCTGCATTTTGTTATCTTAAATTGAAGTTATATGATAAGGCTATTCCATGCTTTGAAAAAGCTTTGGAAGATAACTTTGATAATTCTGAGGCTTATTTTTACGCAGCGATTGCTCTATTAAAAGGACAGAAAGCATTTATGACGCCACGCTCAATTATTGATAAAATAGAGGGATATCTTAACGCGGCAATTATGATTGAGCCAAAAGGTATTTATTATTATTTTCTTGCATACATAAAATATGATCATCATCATAGGAAATTTTATAAGACAACTCCAACTTATGAGAAATTGTTGTCACAGGCATCAGTAGCAGGATACTCTGACGCAGATGCCCAAAAATTATTCGATTTACTTGGTGTAAGTAGACCAGATGTAATGTAATGGTATTAATTATGTTTGCCACAGCATAATTGATATATAGGTATATTATTGCCACGTAAAATACAGAACTTAGGAGGAATGCGTTAATGGGAGTAATTATCATTGTATTAATAGTTGTTGGCTTTTTATGGCTTAAAGCTAATATGGAAATTAGTAAACTTTGTAAAGGAAAAACAGAGGATCAGAAGAAAGTTATTAAGTACAGACATGGTGGAGTATTTGTATTGGGTAAAATGACAGATGCTGATTATGACCAGCATGTTCAGAATGTTATTGCTAAGCTTAATACAAAACAGAGAGCACTTAACAAGATTGGCCTTGACGAAGATCAGTTAAGAGAAATTGATCCTGTATTCTTCGAAGGTTATTCAAGTGAAAATGCTTTTGTAGGGAAAGATGATAAGTTACGTAGCACAAAGTACGAAACGGCTTGGTTATTTTTTAGCGATACACAGGTTTATATGTATAGCTATAAGATGGATATGATGTCTGATGATAAGAAAGAGTCAACAGAAGAGTACTTCTATAAGGATATTACAAACTTCTCTACATCAGCTGAGACAATCGAAGCATTTAAGACAAAAACAGGATGCTTTGGATCTTCTGAAAAAGAGAAGGTTAATCGTGAGTTTAGTAATTTCGGACTTATTGTACCAGGTGACAAGTTCCGGTGTTCAACATCTAATGTTAAAAACCTTGATCAGTCTGTAAATGCTATGAAGCAGAAGCTTAGAGAGAAGAAAAACGCATAATCCAGATTGTTATGGAGGAAGAAATTGACAGTCGTATCGGTGGCAATACGGCTGCTTTTTCTATATATAGAATGATAAGTAGACCAATAATTAAATGGGAAAAAGTATTGTGGAATACAAGTTTTGTGTTGTTAATAGATTTGATTTTAACAATATGTAGTTGGAAGATAGTTGATTTGGCTGGGGGGAAAAATATAGTAAAGAAATTATTGAAGTACATTAAATATATTTATTGTGTTCCGATAGACAATTATATTGTACAAATTTTTATGCTCTTTTTATTGTGTAGCATATTGATACATTTAAAAAAAATCATGATATTTTGTGTTCGATTATACCAATACTTTGCTCCAGAAATGATGAGAAAATCTTGTCTTTTTACTCCAAGCTGTTCAGAGTACATGATATTAGCAATAGAAAAATATGGATGTGTGAAGGGGTTTATTAAGGGGGTAAAACGAATTCGTAGATGTCACACCCCGAATGGAGGGGTTGATTATCCATGAAAGAATATATTTTTGCAAATCAGCTGAATACGCCGGTGAAAATGGGTTTTTTCGGATTACAGTGCACTGAATTTCCGAAAAGAATACACTATTCAAGCGGAATATTCATTTAATACTTATTGCACAAGGATTAATGCTACCATGCATAAATATGAAAAATCATAATTGGAACCGGAGTGTGAAACGGCGAATTGTCAACGGAGCTAACGGCACGTTATAATAGATGTTTTTATCTCCCTGACTGCGCCGTCAGTCTGAAGAAATCACTTTTTCATCGGAGAAACGGCACAATCTCGTAGCCTTAAAAATTGAATAATTATGGTTCAGAAGTTTTGATTATTGACTGCAGCAAGGATGATCTCGTCATCAATGATCTGGCGTTCCTGCTGGGCACCGATCGTCAAGGCATCCGTCATGATGTTATCGATGAGGCGTGGATTGTCGTGGGAGTATCCGTGGATAGCGCCAAGAGCAGCTTCGCTGATGATGCTGCGTGAAGCACTGGCATAGTTCAGTTTGTGAAGGATATATTCTGATACTTCATGGTCATCGAGCCCTTCATAATTATAATGGATGGTGATGCGCTGACGGAGTGCTTCATGGATCGGTTTGCGGAGGATGTCATTTAGGTGTGACTCACCGCAGAGGATCAGGGTAAAGCAGTTCAGGAAATCATAGCCGTAATTCATGAGCATCTTGATGTCATTAAGGATGCCATTGCTGAGGTACTGGGCTTCATCGATGGCAAGGAGCAGGGGCTGGTGCTTGTCTCGGTACAGGTAGGTGATCTGTTCTTGGATGGCCCTGAACATGGCCGGTTTACCGTTTTTATCAGAGACACCCAGAATGGAACAGAACTGTTTATAGAAGTCAGCGACACTGATGGTGGACAGGCACATATACTCCATATGGTACTGGTTGGGGTTCAGGCTTTTGGCAAAACACCGGAGTGCATAGGATTTCCCCATGCCGGGAAGTGCGGTAAAAACCCCGATCCCCCTGATGTTTTTCAGGTGGTTGAGACGGACATTCATTTCCATAAAGTCTTTGGAGCGGAAGTACTCCCTTTCTTTGGGCTGCTGTTTGGCAAAAGGGTTGAAAACAAGTCCATAAAAAGAGTTATAAACCATGGTCATCCTCCGATCTTTGAATAGTCAATTGCGGGTCCATTGTTACGCATGGTGTGGCAGTTTTCATATTTATTGGTCTTACGGATCGGGAAACGGTTTCCTTCATATAAGATGAAAGCATGTGCCGATAATAATCTGCTGCATAGTTACGGTAGGTGAGAACTATAATTTGACGCGGGACAGTGGTGGAAAAAATCTGGAAGTTCACAACTGAAAGCACTTGTGAGGGAATAAGATGCTAAAACTGTGAATCAATCTGATTGTTGCAAAGAATCAATTAAAATATATTGACGAACGTTAAAACGTACGCCATAATAAAGAAAAAAGAGGTGATATCATGACAGCAATTACAGCAACAAAAGCCAGAGAGAATATTTATCAGTTGATACAGGACGTAAATGTAAGCTGCACTCCAGTAACAATTACTAATACCAGAGGAAAAAACGCAGTTCTGATCGGTGAAGATGACTGGAAAGCGATTGAAGAAACGCTGTATCTGATGTCTGTTCCTGGTATGACAGAATCTATCATTGAGGGAGGAAATACGGATATTTCCGAATGCCTTGATGAGTCAGAGGTGGAATGGTAATGTACAGGATTATTTATACAAAACAGGCTGCTAAAGATATAAAGAACTTGAAATCCTGTGGATTAGACAAAAAAGCCAGAGAATTGACTGAGATTATGAAAAAAAATCCGTTTCAGAATCCTCCGGCATATGAGAAGCTGGCAGGAAATTTACAGGGATATTGTTCAAGAAGAATCAATATTCAGCATAGGATTGTATTTCAGGTCATAGAAGAACCCAACGCACATGAAGAAATTGATTATGCAGGATATGTAAAGATTATCCGTATGTGGACATATTATGAAAGATGATGTCTGATAACAGTATTTTGATAACAAATTGATAACACCGTTCAGTACAGCCTATAGACTTAGGACAGTGGAACACATATAAAACCAGATAGAATCATAATATTTATACAGAAATGTATAGTGGTAAGGATTTATTTGCGAGTTTGAATAATATTGAAAAGCCTGGAAACCCTTGTAAATACTGAGTTTTCAGGCTTTGACTTTGCCTAAGTGTACCAGAAGTATACCACGTTTTTAAATTAAATTTGATGATTTTGATAATACAGTGGTTATTGCAGGAACCTATACATTTATGGATGTTATTCATGCTTTGAAACGGACAGAGTATATACCTTATGATGCAAATAGAATAGTCGTGCATGCTATAAATCCATTTAAAACTACATATTCTATTGAGTTTTCAGATGATATTATGAGAAGATCTTTAACCGAGCAAGCGCTTTTGCCTGCAAACGCCGGATTTTCAAGGCTTTTTTGTTTCACGATTTGCCTAAAATTTGTTTAGGGGAATTATTTCAGGAAGTTCACATGTGAAAGGTTGACAAATTCATAAAAACAAGTATAATAAACTCACGATACACCAACTTATGAGTTTGAAAGTGTGAAGAAGGGAGAAAGCTATGTTTTATTGTCGAGAAGAAGAACTTCAAACAATGAACCGGCGCTATGAAAAGGGACAGTTTGAGTGTGTTGTTATATATGGGAGGCGACGTGTAGGTAAGACTGCTTTGATTAACGAGTTCTGTAAAGGAAAGCCAACGGTTTATTTTTCGGCGTTAAATGCCTCTTCGCAGGAAAACCTGGAAGCACTCTCAAAAGCTATTTATTGCTGCAAAAATCCGGACAGCTCCAGTTTTCCTACTTACCGAAGTTATGAGGATGCTCTGGACGAGATTACAACCATGTCGGCTCATAAACGAATGGTATTTGTAATTGATGAGTACCCATATCTGGCAAAGGCCGAGAAGTCATTTTCATCACGGCTTCAGCATATTATTGATCATCGATGGCAGGACGGAGAGCTTTATCTGATTTTGTGCGGCTCTTCTATGAGTTTTATGGAATACCAGGTATTAGGTTATGAGAGTCCCCTTTATGGACGCCGCACAGCACAGTTTAAAGTACAGGCACTGACCTACCGTGAGATCACAGCATTTCATCCAGATCTGTCGGCACCGGATCAGGCGCTTTTATATGGTGTGACCGGCGGTATTCCGCACTATATCAATAAGCTCGAGGTTGAAAAAGATTTAGACGAAGCGCTTCTGGAAAATCTGTTTGATACTTCCAGTTACCTTTTTGAAGAACCGGAAAATTTACTGAAACAAGAACTGCGGGAGCCGGCAATCTATAATTCCGTTATCACGGCTATTGCAGGGGGAGCCAGTCATTCCAATGAAATTTCTACAAAAGTAGGACTCGAATCAGGCGTATGTGCAAAATACCTTAAGGTGTTGTTAAATTTGGGGATTTTGAAGAAGGAAACCCCAATCACCGAGAAACCCGGAAAGAAGACGGTCTATGCCATCGGTGATAATTTTTTTCGCTTCTGGTACCGTTTTGTTCCACGAAATATGTCCGTAATTAGTGCCAGACGTATGCATCAGGTTTACGAGCAGGCGGTAAAACAATATTTTCCGGACTATATGGGATTGGTCTTTGAAAAAATGTGTCAGGAATACCTGCTTCGTTATGCGACCGATCTTCCTATTCTGTTAAGTGATATTGGGCAGTGGTGGGGAACAGATGCAAAAAACAGAAAAGAAATACAGATCGACATTGTTGGAATGTCAGTGGAAAGAAACGAGTATTTGATCGGTTCCTGCAAATATCGGAACGAGAAGATTGGAATAGAGGAGTTGGAGTTGATCCGCAGATACGCTTTGGTGTTCCGTAAAAATGGAACATTCCATTATTACATCTTTTCCAAGGGAGGATTTACGCCGGCACTCATAGAGGCTGCAGACAAAGGTGAGGTTACGCTGTTGACGTTAGACGATCTTTATAAGTAATGTGTGGTGAATCGCGGCGGTTTGATTTTTTGTGTCGCTTTTGTATATAAATGAAAAGAAGTGATCATGTTACTATTGGGGTGGTTATTCATGACCATGAGAAATATGAGGGACATACACTGGAGGATCAGTTTGTTTCTGCATCAGTGAACGCACTGGCAAAAGAGATAGGGGAAGCCGGTGAATATATGGCTTCCTCACGTCCCCAATTTATGCTAATCCGCACTTTTTATATGCGGCTGTAAACAGAATAACAGTAATAAGCATATTCACTATAACGATACAAACATTTCCCGCCTCGAGTTGAAGGTTATTTACTTGACCAATCATAAGGCTAATTTGCTCTGTATAAGTAAATTTTGCTATTTTAGCAATAGTAGTATTGAATAATGACAACATCGGTACAAAGGAAAAAATCATCATGACGGGAATAGATATTGATGTAGCCATCATTTGTGGAGACTGTAATTAATTCTGTGTAAACTCTAAATGAGCTATATATCCTCTTGGATTGATGTTAAAATAAATATCAATTCAGGAGGATTTTTTTATGGCACGAAGAAGAAAAATGGATCCAGAACGTAAAGCGTTCATCAGCAGCTTACTGGAACACTATCAACCGAAAGATGCACAGAATATCCAAGATATGCTCAAAGATTTATTAGGGGATACTCTGCAGGGCATGTTGGAAGCTGAAATGGATGATCATCTTGGCTATTCCAAGTATGATTACAAAAACAAAGAAACTGACGATAGCCGGAATGGTTACAGCCCTAAAACTGTTACCTCATCCATGGGAACCATCGATCTGGACATTCCAAGAGACCGGAAAGGCGATTTTGAACCACAGATCGTGAAAAAGAATCAGACCGATATTTCAAATATTGAAGATCAGGTGCTTTCCATGTACGCAAAAGGAATGACAACAAGAGATATTTCAACCCATCTCAGGGATGTTTACGGAGTGGATGCGTCTGCCGAAATGATCTCACACATGACTGACCGCATCCTTCCAATTGCGAAAGAATGGCAAAATCGTCCGTTAGAGAGAAAATATGCCATTGTTTTCATGGATGCTGTACATTTTCATGTTCGCGAGGATAACCGCACAGTTAAAAAGGCTGTTTATGTTGCCATAGGTGTAAAATTAAATGGAAAACGAGAAGTCCCTGGCATGTGGGTTGGCGGTAACGAAAGTGCAAAATACTGGCTTTCTGTACTCAATGAGATAAAAAACAGAGGTGTGGAGGATATCATGATCGTATCGGTTGATGGCTTGACAGGATTTGGCGATGCTATCCATGCAGTATTCCCACAGGCAGAGATTCAGAGATGCATCGTACATCAGATCCGTTACTCTACCAGGTTTATCTCTTATAAGGATCTGAAGCCATTTATGGCAGACTTAAAACTGGTATACAAAGCTGACACCGAAGATCTGGCACTTGCAGCATTGGATGATCTGGAAGAAAACTGGGGTAAGAAATATCCTGCTTCTATCGCATCCTGGAGGAACAACTGGCCACAGCTGTCCACCTATTTTAAGTATCCATCAGAGATTCGTAAGCTGATATATACGACGAATTCTATTGAAAACTTTAATCGTCAGCTGCGAAAAGTCACCAAATCCAAGACCATATTTCCTACGGATGATGCACTTTTTAAGATGCTTTATCTGGCAATGATGGATGCCACTAA